>JACCDX011239505.1_pt1 | contig 16207 bp, 15 predicted proteins | sample 7449681 | NCBI WGS metagenome assembly JACCDX01 (sample SAMN15323450, study PRJNA562643) | freshwater metagenome | isolation source: river surface water | place: USA:Blue River Watershed | collected 2017-08-18 | reverse complement strand
GTTGCAGATGACCAAGTCAGAGGCCGGCGCCGCCTTCGGCAACCCGGCGGTCTACATGGAGAAGTTCCTCCAGAAGCCGCGCCACATCGAGATCCAGGTCCTGGCCGACAAGCACCGCAACGCGGTCTACCTCGGCGAACGTGACTGCTCCATGCAGCGTCGCCACCAGAAGATCATCGAGGAGGCGCCGGCCCCGGGCATCCCGCGCAAGCTGATCGAGAAGATCGGCGAGCGCTGTGTCGCCGCCTGCAAGAAGATCGGCTACCGCGGCGCGGGCACCTTCGAGTTCCTGTACGAGAACGGCGAGTTCTACTTCATCGAGATGAACACCCGGGTGCAGGTCGAGCACCCGGTCACCGAGCTGATCACCGGCATCGACATCGTCAAGACCCAGATCATGGTGGCCGCCGGCGAGAAGCTGCCCTTCGCCCAGCGTGACATCCAGGTCCGCGGCCACGCGATCGAGTGCCGCGTCAACGCCGAGGATCCGTACAAGTTCACGCCCTCGCCCGGCCGAATCACCCTGTGGCATGCGCCCGGCGGCCCTGGCGTGCGGGTCGACTCGCATGTCTACAACAACTACTTCGTGCCGCCCAACTACGACAGCATGATCGGCAAGATCATCACCCACGGCGACACCCGCGAGCAGGCGATGGCCCGCATGCGGACTGCGCTGCTGGAGACGGTGGTCGAGGGCATCCAGACCAACATCCCGCTGCACCGCGAGCTGATGGTCGACGCCAAGTTCATGGGGGGCGGGACGAACATCCACTACCTGGAAGAGTGGATGCAGCACCACAAGCGCTGATCGCCCCGCGATGCATGAACTGACCCTGCTCATTCCGGAGGACCGCGTCGAGGACGTGTCCGACGCCCTCGATGCGCTCGACGCCTTGAGCGTGTCGGTCGAGGACGCCGACGCACACACCGACGCCGAGCGGGCCCTGTTCGGCGAGCCCGGCATGCCGGCGCCCAAGGAGGGCTGGCAGCGTTCGCGCGTCATTGCGCTGTTCCCGGACGAGGCCGCCGCCGCCGAGGCCGCGCGCCTGCTGGCCGTGCAGGACTTCTTCGAGGGCTGCCAGGTCCTGGGCGTGGCGCCGCTGCCCGAGCAGGACTGGGTGCGCCTGACGCAGTCGCAGTTCGACCCGGTCGAGATCACCCCCGAGTTCTGGATCGTGCCCACCTGGCACGAGCCGCCGGCGCAGGCGCGCGAGGTGATCCGGCTCGACCCGGGCCTGGCCTTCGGCACCGGCACCCACCCGACCACCCGCATGTGCCTGAAGTGGACCGCCACCCACCCGGTGGCCGGTCAGCGCGTGCTGGACTACGGCTGCGGCTCGGGCATCCTGGCCATCGGCGCGGCGCGCTTCGGCGCCAGCCAGATCGACGCGGTCGACATCGACCCGGCGGCGGTGCGCGCCACCCTGGACAACGCCCAGGCCAACGGCGTCACCCTGAACGCCGGCCTGCCGGAGCTCGCCACCGGCGCCTACGACACCGTGCTGGCCAACATCCTGGCCACGCCGCTGAAGATGCTGGCGCCCCTGCTCTGCGCCCATGTGAAGCGCGGCGGGCACCTGGTGCTGGCCGGCATCCTGGAGCGGCAGGCCGAGGAATTGAAGGCGGCCTATGCCCCCTACCTGCGGCTCGAGGTCGCGGACAGCCTGGACGGCTGGATCCTCATGACGGGGCAGGCGGCCTGAGCCTGCGGCGTCGCCGGAAAGGGCGCTCGGCCGCTCACTAGAATCGCTGCATGAGCCTCACCACCCGATGTCCTGCCTGCGGCACGCTGTTCCGGGTGGTGCCTGACCAGCTCAAGATCTCCGAAGGCTGGGTCCGCTGCGGCCGCTGCAGCGAGGTCTTCGACGCCCGCGCTTCGCTCTCGCCGCACCTGCCGGTGATGACGGAGGTGGTGGAGACGCCCGACGAGGCTGTACCTGAGGCACCCTCGGCGTCGGAGTCGGCCGTTGTCGCCGCAGCCGCCTCCGGTCCCGCGCAGCCGCCTTCCGAACCTGCCATCGATCTGGCGCTGGACGAGACCCTCCGGCAGGACCCGGTGCTGGCCGCGGCGCCTGCCGGTTCAACCGGGTCCGTTGCGTCGCCGTCTGAGGTTTCCGTGCCTGCAGAGGGCAGTTCGGAGCCGGCGGTCCCGGAGCCCGCGCCGGAGCCCGCCAACCGCGCCACAAGCACCGAGGGCGATGGCGATGGCGATGGCGATGGCGATGGCGATGGCCGGGTGACTCCGTCCGCGACCACCGATCTCCCCTCCGTCTCCTTCATGCGCCGCGCCCGCCGCGCCGCCTTCTGGCGCAAGCCGGCGGTGCGCTGGACGATGGGGCTGATCTCGACGGTGCTGGCCCTGCTGCTGCTCGTGCAGGTGGCCTACCAGCACCGGGACCTGCTGGCGCTGCGCCTGCCAGGCCTGCGGGCGGTACTCGTGGCCCTGTGCCAACCCCTCCAATGCCAGGTGGGCATGCCCCGCCGCATCGAGGCGGTGCGCATCGACGCCTCCAACTTCACCCGGCTGCCGCCCGAGGCCTTCCGGCTGCAGCTGACGCTGGCCAATTCGGACAGCATCCCGGTGGCCATGCCAGCCATCGAGCTGACCCTCACCGACACCCAGGACCAGCCGGTCCTGCGGCGCGTGCTGCAGCCCGCCGACCTCGGCCCCGGCACGCCCGAGGCGCTGCCCGCCGCCGGCGAGTGGTCGGCATCGGTCACACTCACCGTTTCCCCGGCCGCCGCCGGCTCCGTCGCGGGCTACCGGCTGCTGGCGTTCTATCCCTGATCCTCCACCTTCAAGACAAAGGCCTACGCACCATGGCAGCCGTGATCTGTGGCTCTCTCGCCTTCGACACCATCATGAACTTCGAGGGCCGCTTCTCGCAGCAGATCCTGCCCGAGCAGCTGCATATCCTGAACGTGTCCTTCCTGGTGCCCACGCTGCGCCGCGACTTCGGCGGTTGCGCCGGCAACATCGCCTATGCGCTCAAGCTTCTGGGCGGCAACCCGCTGCCCATGGCCACCGTGGGCAATGACGGCGACGACTACCTGGCGCGCATGAAGCAGCTGGGCATCAGCGCCGAGTTCGTGCGCAAGGTGACCGACACCTACACCGCGCAGGCGATGATCATGACCGACCTGGACAACAACCAGATCACCGCCTTCCACCCGGGCGCGATGATGCAGGCGCACATCACCCGCATCGAGGCCCGTTCCGACATCAAGCTGGGCATCATCTCGCCCGACGGCCGCGACGCGATGCTGCAGCACGCCGAGCAGTTCAAGGCGGTCGGCATTCCCTTCGTCTTCGACCCGGGCCAGGGCCTGCCCATGTTCGACGGCAAGGAGCTGGCCAACTTCATCGACCAGTCCACCTGGGTCACGGTGAACGACTACGAGGGCAAGATGCTCTCCGAGCGCACCGGATGGAGCAGCGCCGAGATCTCGCGCCGCGTGCAGGGCCTGGTGGTGACGCTGGGCGGCGAGGGCTGCGAGGTCTGGATCGACGGCGAGAAGACCGTGGTGCCCCCGGTCAAGGCCGCCGCGGTGGTCGACCCCACCGGCTGCGGCGACGCCTGGCGCGGCGCGCTGCTGTTCGGGCTGGAGCAGGGCTGGTCGCTGGCCAAGTGCGCGGAGCTGGGCAACAAGGTCGGCGCGGCCAAGATCGCGCAGCGCGGGCCGCAGAACTACACGCTCTGATTCCCTCTGGCGCCAGATAGCTCCTGGTAGGCGCGCCGCACATCCTCCAGCAGCCGCTCCTCGGTGTCCGCCCACTGGCGGAAATCGCCCAGGTCCATCTCGCGCGCCACCGTCTCGGCGTCGGCACCGGCCGCATGGCCCTCGCGCGCGCTGCGCTCGATGGTCTCTAGGTAGCGCAGCATCGCCGCCAGGTCGTCCTTGCCGCTGACCGGGCCGTGCCCGGGCACGTAGGTGTCCACTTCCATGGCCAGGAGCTGCTTGACCACCGCGATCCAGCCGGTGAGGCTGCCGGCGAAGGCCGCCGGGCAGACCCGGTTGAAGAACAGGTCGCCCGCGAACAGGATGCGCTCGGCGGGCAGCCAGGCCGCGGCGTCGCCGTCGGTGTGCGCCAGCCCCGGATGGAAGAACACCAGCTCGCGCTCATCCAGGTGCAGGTAGACCCGGTCATCGAAGGTCAGGTCGGGCACCACCACTTCGATGCCTTGCAGGTCGTGCGCGAAATGCGGTCGCTTGGCCGCCCAGCGCGCGGCGGCGTTCGGGCCGCCTTCGACGATGTGCTGGCGGCAGGCCCGGTGGCTGATCACGCAGGCCGGCCTGTAGCGGTGGGTGCCGAGGATGTGGTCAACATGGTGGTGCGTGAGCAGCACCCGGCCCACCGGCTTGTCGGTGACGCGGCGGATCTCGGCCAGGAAGGCCTCCTGCATCGAGTTCGTGCCCAGGGTGTCGATGACCACGCAGTGGTCCGGGCCGACCACCAGGCCCGCATTGCTGTAGCCGGCATTGCCGTGGGCGCCGCTTCGCTGGACGAAGGCGAAGACGCCATCGGCCAGCTCGCGCATGCCGCAGTCCCACTGGAGGAAGCGCGAGGCCTGGGTCATGCCAGTGTCTCCAGCTCGGGGTGCTGGGCCAGCAGCTGCTGGCGCAGGTTCTGGTAGCCGAAGTAGCCGTTTTCCTCGCGACCCACGGCGCGGGCTGTGCGCCGCGCGATGTCCGGTGGCAGGGTGCGGGGCTGGCCGGCCGACTCCGCCAGCATCTGCACCTGGCAGGCGTTGTCCATCGCGATGAACCAGAAGATGCTGGCCTCGAGGGTGCGGCCTACTGTGAGCAGTCCGTGGTTCTGGAGGATCAGCGCCTTGCGCTGGCCCAGGGTCTCGGTGATGAGGCGGCCCTCTTCGTCGCTCAGGACCACGCCCGAGTACAGCTCCAGCACCGCATGGTCCTCGAAGAATACGCAGGCGTCCTGCGAGATCGGGTCGAGCAGGCGGCCCAGGCTGGCCCAGGCCTTACCGTGCGTCGGGTGGCCGTGGGCGGCCGCCATCACCTCGGGCCGGGCCTCGTGGATGGCGGCATGCACCGCGAAGGAGGCCGGGTTGAGCGTGCCGCTTCCCCGCAGCACCTTGCCCTTGGCATCCACCAGGAGCATGTCGTCCAGGCCCAGGGTGCCGAAGTGGCGGCCATAGGCATTGACCCAGAAGCAGTCGGGATCTTCGGCGTCACGCACGGTGATGTGGCCCGCGGTGCCCCAGTCGAGCTTGAGGCTGGCGAGCATGCGGCAGGCGATCACCAGCTCGCGCCGGCGGCGCAGCGACTCGGCCTTCGGGTCAGCGAGTTGCGCCGGGATCTGGAAGGGAAAGACGGGGGGCTTTTCTTGATTTGTCATGGGGCTCTATCAACGGGCTGCCGGAGCCGGCGCAGCGACGCGATGTCGGGGCTCGCGGCCACTCGCCAGGAGTGTCCACTGGTCGGCGATCAGTGCCGCCAGGCGGGGCACGGTATCGGGCGTGCTCCAGGCGATGTGCGGCGACAGCCGCACGCGCGGGTGCGTGTACAGCGGGTGGCCGGCAGGCAGCGGCTCGGGCTCGGTGACGTCGAGACTGGCGGCCCCCACCACGCCCGCGTCCAGGGCCTGCAGCAAGGCCGGCTGGTCCACCAGGCCACCGCGGGCCACGTTCACCAGGTGCAGGCCCGGCTTGCAGGCGGCGAGGAAGTCCTGGCCGACCATGTGCCGGGTCTCGGGTGTCAAAGGCAGGCACAGCACCAGATGGTCCCCCAGGGGCGCTAGCGCCGATGCCTCAGTGACGACTTCGACGCCCTCCATGGGGCGGGCGGCGCTGCGGCGCAGGGCGACGACCTTCATACCGAAGCCCAGCGCATGCCGGGCGACCGCGCTGCCGATGGCGCCGATGCCGGCCAGGGCCAGCGTCTTGCCGGCCAGCGTTCCCAGGGGCAGCGTCTTCCACTGGTCAGCCCCGTGGATCCATGCCTCCGGCATGCGCTTCTCGTGCGCCAGCATCGAGGCCAGCACGAACTCGGCGATCGCATGGGCGTTCAGGCCGGGCGCCGAGGTGACGCAGGGCACCTCGAACAGCCACGCCGGGTAGCCATCGACCCCGGTGCTCGGAAGCTGCGCGATGCGCAGGCGGCCGGGCCAGCCGGCGGGCCGGGGCTGGTCGCGCCAATACTTTGTCGGGCCCATCAGGAGAGCGTCCAAGTCAGGGCGCCAGCCGGCCGGTCCCGGCTCGGTGTCGACCACGTCCACGCCAGGCAGGCGCTCGCGCAGCCACTGGCCGGCGGCGGCGCCGAATTGCTGGCCGATGAGGGGGCGGGTGTTCATATGGGTGCCCTCAGTTCTTCCAGGACCTGCGCCGACAGGCTGATCGGGTCGGCGTCCGGCGAGGCCTTGCCGGACCACTTTTCCAGCTGCCACTGCCCCATCTGCATGGACGCCGAAACGATGCGCCGGCAGCGGTCGATCCGGCGTGCCGTGAAGCGCGCCAGCGCCTCGGGCACGGACAGCCCTGGCTCGGCGAGCAGTTCGTCGAGGACCACCGCGTCCTCGAAGGCCATCGATGCGCCTTGCGCCAGATGCGGCGTGGTGCTGTGGGCCGCGTCGCCGATCAGGACCACCCGACCCTGCGACCAGGGCGCGGGCAGGATCACCGGCTCGAGCGGGCGGTAGACGATGTCCTCGCCGGCCGGCAGCTGGCGGGCCAGCTGGCCCACCAGGCCGCCATAGCCCTGGAGCCGCTCGGCCAGCGCCGGGCGCAGCTGCTCGACGCTGAACCAGGGGTTGCCCGGTTCCTCGGTGAGCAGCAGCAGGTACATCTGGGTCTCGCTCACCGGGATCAGGCCCGCGAGGCTGCGCTCACCGTGCTGGAAAATGGCGCGGTCGACCTCGGGCATGCGGGCCGCGCTGAAGCGCCAGCAGCCCTGGCCGGTGAAGGCCGGCTTGATCTGGTCGCCAAACAACTGCCGGCGGGTGGCGCTGGCTGCGCCATCGGCGGCGACCAGCAAGTCATAGCGGCCTGAGCGTCCGTCGCTCAAGGTGACGTCGACCGCCTCTGGCGACTGCGACATCGATGCCACCGAGACCCCCAGGTCGACCCGCGCGCCCAGGCGCAGGGCCTCGGCACTGAGGATGCGGTGCAGCGAGCGGCGCTGGATACCGCAGGAGGAGGGCAGCCGCGGGTTGCCGACGTTGGGTTTGGGCCGGTCGCGGAAAGGTACGCCGGCGGCGTCGCAGTGGGTGCTGACCGAGTAGGGAAATCCCTCGGCGACGCAGGCGTCCGAGAGGCCCAGGGCATCGAGCGCGCGGATCGCGTTCGACTGCAGGATGATCCCGACGCCGTACACGTCCCACGATGCGCTGCGTTCGACCAGGTGCGCCTGGATGCCGCGCCGCCCCAGGGCAATGGCCATCGACAGGCCGCCGATGCCCGCGCCAGCAATCAGCACCCGCAGCGGAGAGGGCGAGACAGTCATGCGGGATGGTTCTCTGCGACGCAGGTGTTGCGCTGCTGGCCCAGGCCGGTGATGGAGCCGGTGAGCTCGTCGCCCGGGCGCAGGAAGCGCTGGTGGTGGGTGCCGTTGCCCGCGGGCGATCCGGTCAGCAGGATGTCGCCGGGCAGCAGCGCCACGCGGTTGCTCACGTACTCGATCTGGCGGGCGATGTCGAAGATCATGTCGGAGGTTAGCGCGTCCTGCATGGTCTGGCCATTGAGGGCCAGCGTGATGCGCAGTTCCTGAGGCTGCTGGATGAAGCGCGCCGGCACCAGCCACGGCCCGAGCGGCAGGAAGGTCGGCGGCGACTTGCTCGACAGCCAGTCGGAGGCAATGGTGCGCATGTCGGGCCGGTACAGGCGGTCGCGCGCGGTGACGTCGTTGGCGATGGTGTAGCCGGCCACGTACTCCATCGCCCGCTCACGCGGCACATGGCGCGCAGGCCTTGCGATGACGACGGCCAGCTCCAGCTCCCAGTCGGGCTTCTCGATGTCCTGCGGCAGGCGGATCGGGTCGTGCGGGCCGATGATGGCACCGGGCAGCTTGGCGAAGGCATAAGGCAGGCCCTTGGCGGCGCGCTCGTCGATCTTGCGGCGCGCCTCCTCGCGCCGCTGTTCAGCGGTCGTGCCGCCGTCGTTGGCGCCGCCGCCGAAGTCGGCGGCGTGGTCCATCACATGCTGGCGGTAGTTGGCGCCGGTGCACAGCACCTGGCGCGGCGTGAGCGGCGCATGGACCTTGAGGGCCGCGACATCGGTCCACTGCGAGGCGCAGGCGGCAGGCTCGGCCGCCAGGAAGGCGGCGACCGCGTCGACGTTGCGCTCCCAGTCCTCGATGAACTCGAGCATCGAGCCGGTGCCGGCCAGGCTCACCCCGGTGTCATGGCGCGCGCTTTGGATGGCGGCCAGGGCCAGGGCCTTGTCATCCCGCACCACGGCGGGAAACGGCGCGCAGCCGGCCACCGAGAAGGTGCCGAAGGCAAAAGGCGTGGGACTTGTCACAGGATGCGTTCCTCAGGTCGGGACAGGCGGACCTCCGGCTCGGGGTCCGCGTCGCGGGGCTGGGCGGTCCACCAGATGTGGCCGAACTTGCGGCCCCACACGCGGGGCACCCAGTTGTCGTCCAGGTAGTCGGTGTCGGTGGAGAACTCGGCATCCCCGCCGGCCGGGCACTGGAAGTAGTAGAAGAAGGTCGAGGAGATGCGGTGCCGGCCCAGGCCCAGCGCGCTGCGCCAGCCGCTGCGGACCATGCGGTTCGCGCCGGCCATCACCTCGTCGAGGCTTTCCAGGCCGAAGGCCACGTGGCGGAAAGCCAGCGACTTGCCCGGTTGCCAGAAGATGTTGTGGTGCTCATTGCGGCCATCGGCCCGCAGGAAATAGCCAGCTCCATCCTGGATGTCGCTGATGCGGAAACCCAGCCGGTTCACGTAGAACGCCGCCGCCTTGCGCACGTCGGGATGCGCGAACACCACGTGCTGCATGACCTTGGGGCTGGCCTTGTCGTACCAGGGCCGGTTGCGGTTCCATCGCTCGATGCGGCCTGGTGCATTGACCTGTTCCACCTGGCTGTGTACCGGCCGGGGGGTGGCCACTTCCAACACCAGCGGCACGCCCGCGTCATCATGGAACGCAATCGCCGAGGGGCCCAGGCGGGTGACCGTGCGGTCCGTGCCGACGGCGGCCTCAAGGGCCTGCAGCGACTCCATCGTGTCGACCGCCCAAGTTACCTGGCGGACGCCCGCCCCCTCCTCGAAGCGCGGGGGCAGGCTGGCGTCGCCCGCCAGCCGCAGGCAGACCGACGACTCGTCGGGCAGCACATAGTCGATACCCTGGTCGTCTGCGCGGGCTGCCTCCAGGCCGAAGTCCTTGAAGAAGCGGGCCGCCTCGGCCAGATCGTCCACGCCGTAGGTGATGCGGCGGATTCCAACAATCGCCATGTGCTTACTCGGGCTTGATGCCCAGCTTGACGGCGTATTCGCGCCAGCGAGCGAGGTCGGCCGCCTGGAAGCGCCCCAGTTCAGCTGGGCCGGCATCGAAGCTCTCGAGCGACGCACCTTCGCGGAACTTCTCGGCGGGCGACGAGCGCAAGGCACGAGATGCGACGTCGTGCATTCGCGCCGCCATTTCGTCGGACATGGACGGCAGGCCGTAGAGACCGGACCAGACCGAGAACTCGTAGCCGGGCACGCCGGCCTCCTGCAGCGTCGGCACGTTCGGCAGGGCGCTCAGGCGCTTGGCTGAGCCCACCGCCAGCGCCCGGACCCGTCCGCTCTGGATCATCGGCACCGCCACCGGCAGGTCGGCGAACATCATGTCGACTGCGCCGCCAGCGAGGTCGGAGATCGCGTTCGTGGTGGCCTTGTAGGGCACGTTCAGCAGATCGATGCCGGTCAGGACCTTGAGCATCTCCGCGCCGAGGTAGGCCGCCGAGGTGCCGCTGGCGAAGGTGAACTTGCCGGGCCGCGCCTTGGCCTGGGCGACGAACTCCGCCACAGTCCGGGCCGGGAAATCCGGCCGCACCAGCATGACCTGGTAGAAGCGCGTGAGGCCTGCGACCGGCTTGAGGTCCTTCATCGGATCGAAGGGCAGCTTGGACATGAGGATCGGATTGACCACCTGGGTGGTCGACGTGGTGAGCATCAGGTTGACGCTGTCGCTGCCGGCGTTGCGGAAGGCGTTGTAGGCCACTGCGCCGTTGCCGCCCGGCTTGTTGTCGATGATGACCGGCACCTTGAGGATGTCGCTCATTTCCCTGGCCAGGATCCGAGCGTGCTGGTCGGCGCCCGATCCGGCGGCGAAACCCACGAACAGGGTCACCTGCTTGATGCTTGACGACGACTGGGCCCAGGTCGGGGCGTGGGTCAGGCCTGCCGCGGCCAGGGCCGCCAGGAAGGTTCTACGATCGAACATGGGTGTCACCTCTTCGGGATGATGCGCCGCCGCGGAGTTGTCTCCGGAGGGGCGTGGATTGTGGGGAGCGATGGCTGCGGAGCGAGTCCGGCAGTCAGGACCAGGCGCAGGGCATCAACCGCCAGGCGCTGCGCGCAAGGGTAGGGGCCGGAGCCTGGCTTGTGAAATCGTTTTCGGAGATCGATGCCATTCATGCGGCGGATAGTCCGGCCGCAGCGGCGTGCACGTAACGACTCAAGCGGGCCGCATCAGGCGCGCAGACTCCCCGCCAGCTCGATGAACTGGCTCCGGAGCCACTCGTTCCCCGCGTCCGAGGCCCGCACGGCTGGCCACTGGAGGGTCATCCGCAGCGCCGGCAGGCGCAGTGGGTGCTCCAGCACCCGGATCGGGTAGTGCCGGGCAGCATGCTCCGCGAGGCGGCGCTGCACGGTGGCTACCCAGGGGGTGCCCACGACCATTCGCGGCAGCATGCCGAACGCAGGCACGGAGGCCGTGACGCGCCGCGTCAGGCCCATCGCCCGCACGGCCCGCTCGTCACCCGAGGCCTCGCCGGCGGCCGGGTTGACCCGGATCACGTGCCCCATCTCGAGGAACTGTGCCTGGGTGATGCTGTTGCCGACCTCCGGGTTGTCCTGCCAGACGATGCAGACATATTCATCGTCGAACAGCGGCACGCCCGGGCTGTCCGGCATGGCCATGCTTTCGGGCACCAGCACCATGTCGATCATGCCGAAGGCAAAGCGCCGCTCATGTTCGGCCGCACGCGTCTCCACGTGCATGGACACCCGGGGCGCGATACGCGCCAGATGCGGCAGCGCCATCGGCAGGAAGATGGCCATGGCGTAGTCGGAGGCGACCAGTGTGAAGCTGCGGTCGCTGGTGGCGGGGTCGAAGCCGGGGCGCATCTGCACCAGTTCGGTCGCCTGCTCGATGTGCTTGCGAACCCGCCCCGAGAGGTCGAGGCCGAAGGGGGTCAGCACCATGCCCCGCCCCGAGCGCTGGATTAGGGGGTCACCAAAATGCTCACGAAGCCGGTTCAACGCGCCGCTCATGGCGGGCTGGCTGATGGAGAGCTTCTCCGCGGCGCGGGTGACGCTTTGCGTGGACAGCAAAGCCTCGAGCGCGACCAGCAGATTGAGATCGAGCCGCTGCAGGTGCATACGGCCGCGAGTCTAGCAGTCGAGGTCTCAGGCCTTCAGCCCCAGCAGGCGGGCGGCATTGAGGCCGGCGATGGCCGCGCGGTCCTGTGCATCCAGGCTGGTGCGGGCCAGCAAATCGAGGGGCCGGACCTCGCCCATGTCGTAGGGGTAGTCGGTTCCGAGCAGGAGCTGCGACGCCCCGTACTTGCGCGCCAGCCACTCGAGCTGTTCGGGGTCGAACACCACGGTGTCGAAGTACATCTTGCGCAGGTAGTGGCTCGGCGCGTGCCGGCACTGGGCGTTGCAGTCGGAGCGCGCATGGAAGGCATGGTCGAAACGACCGGCATAGGCGGGCAGCATGCCGCCTCCATGGGCGACACAGAGCTTGAGGTCCGGGTAGGTGTCCAGCACCCCGCCGTAGATCAGGTGCGCGAGGGCGACGGTCGTGTCCAGCGGGTTGCCGATCACGTTATTGAGGTGATAGGCCGCGAGGCGATCGCCCTGCGTGAAGCCGGTGGGGTGCAGGAACAGGAAGGCGCCCAGCTCCTGGGCGGCGGCGTAAACGGGATGGAACTTCGGGTCGGCGAGCTCCTCGCCCGCGATGTTGGTGGAGATCTCCACGCCCCGCATGCCCAGGTCCTTCACGCAGCGGCGAAGTTCCTCCACGGCCAGTTTCGGTGACTGCATCGGCAGCGTCCCCAGGGCCATCATCCTCTCGGGGTGATGGGCGGCGACGGCAGCCAGGCTGTCGTTGACCGTGCGCGCGAGCTCGATGGCGAGGTCGTCCTCGGCCCAATAGCAGTAATGCCCCGGCGCCGGCGAGATCACCTGGATGTCGATGCCCGCCGCGTCCATGTCGGCCAGGCGCGCCTGCGGGTCGATCAGCTGCGCGCGGCAGGCGGCAGCCATGGCCTTGCTCACCTCGCGCGTCTGGGGTGACTGGTACCGCTGCGCGGTCTCGGGCATCGCAGGGAGGTGGGGCCGGGCCAGGGCCTCGGCGGCCGGCACCACCATGTGGCAGTGCATGTCCACGACCAGCGGGTAGGGGCGGCTTTCAGGCATGGTGGTTCCTTGCAGGAAGGATCGTTCCCTCGCAATCGCCGAAGCCGATCGTGACAAAGCCCTCGCGGCGTGCGTGGGCCTTCATCACCAGCCGGTCGCCGTCCTCGAGGAAGCGCGGCGTCGGGGCATCGAGCAGGGTGCCGAACTCGTCGGGCGCCAGACCGGTCACCGTGCCGGAGCCGAACAGGTCGCCGGGCTCCAGGTTGCAGCCGTTGGAGGTGTGGTGCGCCACCATCTGCGCCGGCGTCCAGTACAGGTAGCGGCTGTGAGGCGCCGAGATGCGACGGGCCTCGGACTCGCCTGCCTTGGCCAGCCAGACTTCCAGGTGAAGCTGCGGCATGCCTTCCCGCGCGTCCTCGGCGTCGGCCAGGTGCGGCATGGGTTTCGGCTCTTCGGGCGCCCTTTCCAGCGGCGGCCCGCGGAAAGGCGCCAGGGCTTCCGGCGTCACGATCCAGGGCGAGATCGTGGTGCAGAAGTTCTTGCCGAGGAAGGGCCCCAGGCGCTGCGACTCCCAGGACTGGAGGTCGCGCGAGGACCAGTCATTGAGCAGGCAATAGCCCGCGATGTGGTCCGCCGCGTCGGTGATGGGCACCGGCTCGCCGAGCTCGTTGCCGCGGCCGATCCAGATGCCCAGCTCGAATTCGAAGTCCAGCTTGCGAGTGGGCTCGAAGACCGGCTGGTCCGAGCCCTCGGGCAGGAACTGCCCCCAGGGCCTGCGCACGCCGAAGCCGGAGGCGCGCACCGACGAGGCCCGCGAGTGGTAGGCCACCGGCAGGTGGCGGTAGTTCGGCAGCACCGGGTCCTTCAGACCCCGCCGGCGGCCGCCGTTGGCCGCATGGTGGATGCCGGCGTTGAAGTCGGTGTAGTGGCCGATGTCGGCCGGCAGCTGCAGCGTGCAGTCGCTGGCATCCAGCAGAAAGTGGGCACTGTCCTTCTGTGCGGCCGCGGCCTTGCGTCCCGTCGTCGCGAGCAGGTCCGACAGCGCGCGGCGCAGGGCGCGGCGGCTCTCTGGCGCCAGGGCCAGCAGGCCGTTGGCGGCCGGTCCGCAGGCGTCCCGCGCCGCCTGCAACGCAGGCCCTTCCAGCAGCCCGGTTGCCGCCAGCCGCTCGAGGTGGACCAGCGAATCGCCGATGGCGACGCCGACCCGCGGTGCCGAGCCCGCCACGCTGAAGCGGCACCAGGGCAGGTTCTGGATCGGGAAGTCGGGATGGCCGTTGGCCGATGGGACCCAGCTGCGTCGCTGGGCGTCATGGGTTTCGTCGATGGGAGGCAGGCTCATGGGGGCGGGCGCGAGGGGCCAGTCAATCCACCGAGCCTAGCCAAGCCCTCTAGGAACCGGAAATCGTTTCGGGCGATGGAAGGGATCGGTCTGGCGGATGCGCCCGCGTTCGCGGCCTGCCCGCCGCTGCGGAGGGCCCGACTCAGGACCCGCCGCGCGCGTGCGTCACGCCGCCATCGACCACCAGGGTCTCACCCACCACGTAGTCCCCCGCCCGCGAGGCCAGGTAGATGGCCGCGCCGGCCATGTCCTCGTCGCGGCCCACGCGGCCGATCGGGATGCGTGAGGCGACCTCGTCGCCGTGGTCGCGGGCTTCCTTGTTCATCTCCGAGGGGAAGGCGCCAGGCGCGATCGCGCTGCAGACGATGTTGTCCTGCGCCAGGCGCAGCGCCATGCGCCGCGTCAGGTGCAGGATGGCCGCCTTGCTCGCCGAATAGGAGTAGGTCTCCCAGGGGTTCACCGACACCCCGTCGATCGAGCCGATGTTGATCACCTTGGCGGGGCGTTCCACCGCCGCCACCTTGAGCAGCGGATGCAGCGCCTGGGTGAGGAAGAAGGGCGCCTTCACGTTGACGTCCATCACCTTGTCCCAGCCCTTCTCGGGGAAGCTCTCGAAGGCCTCGCCCCAGGCGGCGCCGGCGTTGTTCACCAGGATGTCCAGGGCCTTCTCGCGGCGGCCGATCTCGGCGGCCAGGGCGCGCACCGCTTCGACGCCGGAGATGTCGGCGGGCAGGGCGATGCAGGTGCCGAAGGAGGACAGCTCCTTGGCCGTGGCCTCGCAGTCGGCCGTCTTGCGCGCGCTGATGTAGACCTTGGCGCCTTGTTGCAGGAAGCCGCGCGCGATCATCTTGCCGATGCCGCGCGAGCCGCCGGTGACGAGGGCGACGCGGCCCTGGAGGGAAAAGAGGTCGTTCATGGGGGTCTCCTGGGTACTGCAGTCGGGGCGCCGGGGAAGGGCGCTCGGTCCGGAGAGCTTAGCGGCCCGAACCGCGCGGCCCCATCACCTGGGAGACAGCCTGGGCAGGCCGCCCAACTGGAGGATCTGTCGCGACTGCCGCGACTGCCTCGGGCCCGGCAGGCAGATCGCCAGCGAGGCCGCTCAGCCCCGCGTCGCCAGCCGCCGGCGCTCGCGCCAGGCCGCCAGCTCGCCGACCATGCCCTTGCGGAAGGCCAGCACGCAGAGGACGAAGATCACGCCGATGATCACCGTGACCCAGGCGCCCACCTTGTCGGCCAGCATGTCCTGCAGGCCGATCACCACGCCGGCGCCCAGCACCGGGCCGAAGAAGGTGCCCACGCCGCCCAGCAGACTCATGAGGATGACCTCGCCCGACATGGACCAGTGCACGTCGGACAGGGTGGCAAAGCCCATCACCAGGGTCTTGAGCGAACCGGCCAGCCCCGAGAGCGCCGCCGACAGCACGAAGGCCAGCAGCTTGTAGCGGTCGACCTCGTAGCCCAGCGAGACGGCGCGCGGCTCGTTCTCGCGGATCATCTTGAGCACCTGGCCGAAGGGCGAGGTGACGATGCGGCCGATGGCCAGGAAGCAGGCGACGAAGAGCGCCAGTACCACGTAGTAGAGGGTGAGGTCGTCGTCCAGCGGCAGCAGCCCCAGCAGCGCGCCACGCGGCACGCCCTGCAGCCCGTCCTCGCCGCCGGTGAAGGGCGCCTGCAGGCAGATGAAGAACACCATCTGCGCCAGTGCCAGCGTGATCATCGCGAAGTAGATGCCCTGGCGGCGGATGGCCAGCAGGCCCACCGCCAGCCCCAGGCCGGCCGCCACCACCATGCCGGCCAGCAGGGCCAGCTCGGGCGTCCAGCCCTGGCTCTTGATGAACCAGCCGGTCACGTAGGCGGAGAAGCCGAAGAAGGCCGCATGGCCGAAGGACAGCAGGCCGGTGAACCCCAGCAGCAGGTTGAAGGCGCAGGCGAACAGGGCGAAGCACAGGAGCTTCATCACGAATACCGGGTACAGGCCGATGAAGGGCGCGGACAGGCCCAAGGCCAGCAGGACGGCGTAGGTGCCGCGGGTCAGCAGCCGGTCGACGCCGCGACCGGTGGACGTGGGGCTCGGGGTGGAAGTTGCCATCTCAGGCCTCCTTGCCGAAGAGGCCGGCCGGGCGCAGCGCCAGCACGATGGCCATGATGACGAAGACCACCACGTTGGAGGCCTCCGGGTAGAACACGCGGGTGAAGCCCTCGACCACGCCCAGGCCCAGGCCGGTGAGCACCGAGCCGAGGATGGAGCCCATGCCGCCGATCACGACCACCGCGAACACCACGATGATCAGGTTGGAGCCCATGAGCGGCGTGACCTGGACGATGGGCGCGGCCAGCAC
>JACCDX010981970.1_pt1 | contig 16212 bp, 15 predicted proteins | sample 7449681 | NCBI WGS metagenome assembly JACCDX01 (sample SAMN15323450, study PRJNA562643) | freshwater metagenome | isolation source: river surface water | place: USA:Blue River Watershed | collected 2017-08-18 | reverse complement strand
CGTATGGAGTTCAAAAAGTATAATCCAATTTTGAAAAAAGTAACTGTACACAAAGAAATTAAATAATCATGGCAAAAGCAGCTTCTAAAAACGCGAAAATCAAGGATCTTAAGGCTTCTGCTGAAGCAAAAAACTGGACTAAAGTAATTAAAGCGGTGCGTAGCCCTAAAACTGGTGCGTATACTTTTAAAGAGTCTATCGTTTATAAAGACAACGTTAAAGAATTCTTAGCAGCTAAATAATTACTGCTATTGATATTCTTAATCAATAAGATTCAAAAACCTTCATTCAAACTGAAGGTTTTTTTATGTCCCTATTCAATTGATAATGGATTAAGTGTGGAGGGATTATTATTGTATATGAAGTTGTAATTGATTAATTTTGATACCTATGAGTTTTTTAGGAAAATTATTTGGGAAAAAAGAACAGGAGTCTCTAGACCAAGGCTTAGAAAAGACCAAGCAGGGCTTTTTTGAGCGTATTTCTAAAGTAATTGTCGGTAAGACCTCCGTGGATGATGTTGTATTAGATCAATTAGAAGAAGCATTGATTGGTGCTGATGTTGGAGTGGATACCACTTTAGCCATTATCGAACGTATTCAAGATAGGGTGAAGAAGGATAAATATATTTCGACCTCCGAATTGAATCAAATTTTATATGACGAGATTGCAAATTTATTAATAGATGCACCACAGGATCTTGCTGGTTTTCAAGTACCTGAATCAAAAAAACCATATATCACCCTGGTGGTTGGTGTGAATGGTGTAGGGAAGACCACAACCATTGGCAAATTAGCACATCATTTTAAAGCAGCAGGGAACGAAGTACTATTGGGTGCTGCCGATACCTTTAGGGCCGCTGCGGTGGACCAGTTGACTATTTGGAGTGAAAGGGTTGGCGTACCAATTGTGAAGCAAAATATGGGTGCTGATCCTAGTTCTGTGGCTTTTGATACCGTACAGTCCGCCATTGCAAGAAAATCTGATATAGTATTTATTGATACAGCTGGACGTTTACACAACAAAGCACATTTGATGGACGAGTTGAATAAAATTAAACGTGTTATTCAAAAACAAATCCCTGATGCGCCACATGAAGTTTTATTAGTATTAGATGGTTCAACAGGTCAGAATGCTTTGGAGCAAGCAAAACAATTCATGGCTGTCACCAATGTGACTGCACTAGCCATTACTAAATTGGACGGTACGGCAAAAGGTGGAGTCTTATTAGCCATAGCACATCAATGTAAAATACCAGTAAAATATATAGGTGTGGGAGAGCAGTTAGATGACCTTATTTTATTTGATAAAGTAGCTTTTGTTCAAACCTTATTTAAGGGTGTAGCGAATGCCTAAACCGGCCCATCCACTTTCAAAATAACTTGATCCAACAAAATTAAAAGAAGGTTGCCAGTCTAAACTAAAGTTAAGCGGTGCGTTCTTTAGCTTGTAATCCAATCCTAATATACCATCCACACCCACTGCAATACCTGCATTATGTGTTGGGTTATTCTTTTTCCACTCTTGGCTCCAGATCCCTAAATGCCCACCATATCCGATATACCAACTTAGTTGTTCGGTGTTGGCGAATCCACTATATTTTTCGACCATAATGGTTGTTCTAAATCCGTCTAAAGTGAGATAACCAAGTACTTCAATCGCTTTAGTATTTGTCATAAAAGATTTATAGGAGATCGCACTCGGGTACATTTTAACACCTATTGCTTTTTTGTAACCTGTCGTAAATGGGCCTGTTTTTGGTGCAGGTTCTAATGTATAAGCTTGCGCGTTGGATTGGGAACTAAGCAATCCAAAAAATGGAATAAGAAATAGGGGGATAATTCTCATAAAAATAGCTGTTTGAATAGTACAAATTTAGGCTTCAAGGGGCAAACAACTGTTTAAAAAATGGTAAAATTTGGGTAAGTTTGTAACATGCATCCTTTTCAAGAACTGATCGAAAAATTCAACAAAGATTTCGATACCGCACATTTTCCATCACAACCGGCTACATTATATGAGCCGAGTGCATATTTTTTAAAAATTGGCGGTAAACGTATTCGTCCAGTTTTATGTTTATTAGGAAATGAATTGTTCAGTGAATTACATCCGGATGCATTTTTAGCTGCAAAAGCAGTGGAGCTATTTCATAATTTCTCTTTAGTGCATGATGATATGATGGACGAGGCTAATTTAAGAAGAGGCCAACCTACAGTGCACACAAAATATGATGCCAATACCGCTTTATTAGTGGGAGACATTATGGTCATCAGAGCTTATGAATATCTACAACCGATTCAATCGAATCATTTATCTAAAATACTTGGACTTTTTAATCAAACAGCAAGAGAGGTTTGTGAAGGACAACAATTGGATATGGATTATGCCAAAAGAACAAATGTTTCAATGGACGAATACATCCACATGATTACCTTAAAAACTTCTGTATTATTAGCAGCAAGTTTGCAAATGGGCGCGATCATTGGTGGTGCTGGTGAGCATAATTGTTCTCATTTATATGAGTTTGGAAAAAAATTAGGAATCGCATTTCAAATACAAGATGATTATTTAGATGCTTTTGGAGATGCAGCTATATTTGGTAAGGATGCTGGTGGCGATATCAAACAAAACAAAAAAACCTTCTTATTAATTCGTGCATTAGAAACAGCTAATCCAGACCAATTGAAAACATTAAATGCTTTATTGGAATCTGATGCTGAAGATAAAGTGGAACAAGTATTGGCTATTTTTAAAGCTTGTAAAGTGGATGCTTGGGCGGAAGATCTAAAACAAAAATACATGCAAGAAGCCTTGGATCATTTAGAAGCTATTGCAGTGGTGGAAGCAAGGAAAAAGCCATTGATCGATTTGGCGAATTATTTAATGAACAGAATCCAATAATTATATGTCTTTATTTAGAAGAAAGTCAATTGAAAAAATTGTACAAGATGCCGAAGCAGGCTTAGTGGATGGACATCATCCTAGTGGATTAAAAAAAGTTTTAGGTGTTCGTGATCTAACTTTAATGGGCATTGCTGCAGTGGTGGGTGCAGGCATTTTTTCTACGATTGGTTCTGCTGCATTTCATGGTGGCCCTGGTATCTCTATCTTATTTGTAATCACTGCAGTGACTTGTGGATTTAGTGCACTTTGTTATGCAGAATTTGCAAGCAGGGTGCCGATTGCTGGAAGTGCATATACCTATGCGTATGTCACTTTTGGAGAATTGATTGCATGGATTATTGGATGGGCATTGATCTTAGAATATGCTATTGGCAATATTGTTGTTGCGATTAGTTGGAGTGGTTATTTTATTAATTTATTGGAAGGCTTCCATATTCATCTTCCAGGTTGGTTGTCTACCAATTTTGAAACTGCACAGCAAGGTTATGAGGAAGCGATGAAACATTTAGCGGCTGGTGGAACGCCGGCTACATTTTCTAAGCTTGCAAGAATAGGCTATGATGCTATCACCAATGCACCCATGATTGGTCAAACAAGAATCATTCTAAATATGCCTGCATTTGTAATTGTGGTTTTAATTACGATGTTGGTGTACAGAGGGATTAAAGAGAGTAAAAAGAGTACAAACTTCATGGTACTCTTTAAAATTGCGATCATTCTAATGGTCATTATACTTGGGTTCTTTTATGTGGATACGGCGAACTGGGCACCATTCATGCCCAATGGATTTAAAGGTGTTTTAGCGGGTGTCTCAGCTGTATTTTATGCCTATATTGGTTTTGATGCCATTTCTACCACTGCCGAAGAATGTAAAAACCCTCAAAGAGATTTGCCGAGGGGTATGATTTATTCCTTATTAATTTGTACTGTTTTGTATATCCTTATTGCATTGGTTTTAACAGGGATGGTTAGTTATACAGAATTAAAAGTGGATGATCCATTGGCATTTGTCTTTGAAAGAATTGGGATGCATAAAATTGGATACATCATTTCTATCAGTGCAGTTGTGGCCACAACAAGTGTGCTATTGGTATTTCAATTAGGCCAGCCAAGAATCTGGATGAGTATGAGTCGCGATGGTTTATTGCCAAAGAAGTTTTCCGAAGTACATCCTAAATATGGTACTCCAGGTTTTGCAACCATCATCACAGGAATTTTTGTTGGTGTGCCTGCCATGTTCATGTCTATTTCGAGAATGACAGACTTAACTAGTATAGGTACTTTGTTTGCATTTGTGCTAGTTTGTTTTGGTGTATTGGTTTTACCAAGATTATCTCCATCCATTAAGGGACAGGCATTTAGATTACCTTATATCAATGGACAATATATTATTCCTGCATTGGCCTTGATTTTTTTATATTTTGCGCAAGATAGAATCTTAAATGCATTTAAGGAAGCTGGTAATGAAAGCTATCAGGAAATTTTATTTTTAGTCTTTACTTTTATTTTTATTGTAGTGGCTATATTAAGTTTTCTTAAAAAATACTCCATCATCCCAATTATAGGTGCCATGTGTTGCTTGTATTTGATGATAGAGATTCCGCCAGTAAGTTGGTTATGGTTCTTTATTTGGATGTCAATTGGTTTAGTGATTTATAATTTGTATTCTAAAAAGCATAGTCTTTTAGCAAAAAATTAATTGATGAAGTATCAAGTGGGTGATGAAATATTGGTACTGCATAGCAATGAGGAGGGACATATCATTGAGATCATGAATGACGACATGGTGATGATAGAAGTACGTGGGGTAAAGTTTCCAGCCTATATGGATCAGATTGACTTTCCTTATTTTAAACGATTTACCCAAAAGAAATTATTTCCAGAAAAAAAAGCACCACAAAAGCTTTTTGTAGATCAAATACCTAAGGAGAAAATACAAAAGAACGCAAGTAAAGAAGATGCTGGTGTTTGGTTGAGTTTAGTTCCAAAATTTAGTCTAGATGATTTCAATGATGAAGTGGTTGAGACACTAAAAATATTCTTATCTAATAAAACCAGAATTGAATACAATTTTGTGTACGAACAGTCTGCACAAGGCGAGGTTGATTTTTCTATTGCGTCGACCATTGCCCCATTTACCGATTTTTATATTCATGATATTCCATTTGCTACAGTCAATGATAGTCCACAATTTTCATTTGATTTTTCTTTAACCGAACAGCATAAGAAAAAGGCAGACCATTATGAATCCGTAGTTAAAATCAAACCCAAACAAATCTTCCAAAAAATTGAAACTTTAAAGGAAGACAATAAAGTAAGCTTGGATTATGAATTGTTTAGTACTTATCCAGATAAAGTCGAAGACAATCATATAGCCATCGACATTTTAAGAAATGCTGGATATAAAGTGTATGATGCTTCCAAAATAAAAGAACATATTCCTAAAGCTAGATCTGTGGTAGATCTGCACATCGAAAAATTAATGGATCGACATAGTCATTTAACCAATGCCGAAATCATCCATTTTCAATTAGAAGCTTTTGAAAAATGGTTTGAGCTAGCGCAGTTAAATCATTTGCCTTCAATGATCATTATCCATGGAGTTGGTTCGGGTAAACTTAAGAACGAAGTACATGATTTATTAAAAGTCAAGAAGGGTGTCAAAAGTTTTATCAACCAATATTCTGATTTCTATGGATATGGCGCAACGGAAGTCTTTTTTGAGTATTAAGCACATCCACTTTAATTTACTACCTTTGACCCGACTACAATCCCGAACTATCGTGGTAAGCAATTGCCAAGGAAAGTCCGGACAGCATAGGGTAACCCACCGGTCAATAGCCGGCATCTCAGCAATGGGATAGAGAAAGTGCCACAGAAAATAACTACCTCGCAAGAGGAAAAGGTGAAAACGTGAGGTAAGAGCTCACGAATAAGGCAAGTGATTGTTTTATTGGGTAAACCTTGGGTGCTGTAATGCCATGTAAAGGGACGTTTGAGAGCGACTCGTTCGAGTCCCAGGGTAGGCAGCAAGACCTTAGCAGTAATGTTAAGGCTAGATAAATGATAGTTTAGAAACAGAATCCGGCTTATGAGGTTTGTAGTTACTTTTTTTAATTGAACATAAAATGAATTCATATGACGATTGAACAGATTAAGCGTATGAAGGACCAAGTGAGTGTCCTGAGGAGGTTTCTTTGACGTTGAAAACCGATTACAAAAAATACATTTAGACAAACAACTTTCTCTATCTCCAGGTTTTTGGGATGACAACAAGCGTGCAACCGCCACGATGAAGGAGATTAAATTAAATGAATATTGGACTGGTATGTACCAGCAGGTGGAAACATCTGTCGAAGACTTTGTAGTACTTTTTGAATTCTGGAAAGCAGGAGATGCTACAGAGGAAGAAACTAAAATTGCATTTGATCAAGCGATGGTGGCCATTGAAGATGCTGAGTTTAAAAGTACACTCAATCAACCAGAAGATGAATTACCAGCTATCTTACAAATTAACCCAGGTGCAGGTGGTACTGAAAGTCAGGATTGGGCAGAAATGCTGTTAAGAATGTACACCATGTATGGTGAAAAGCAAGGATGGACAGTCACTTCTTTAGATTATCAAGAAGGGGATGGTGCTGGAATTAAATCTGCCACTATTCAGTTTGATGGCCCTTTTGCTTTTGGTTTTTTAAAAGCAGAATCGGGGGTGCATCGTTTAGTTAGAATTTCACCATTTGATAGCAATGCAAGACGTCATACAAGTTTTGCATCGGTTTATGTATATCCTTTAATTGATGATACGATCGAAATCATTGTGAATCCTGCAGATATTGAATGGGAGTTTTACCGCAGTGGAGGGAAGGGTGGACAGAACGTCAATAAAGTGGAAACCGCAGTGCGATTAAAACACGCTTCGGGTATCATTGTGGAATGCCAACAATCCAGAACGCAGGGTGAAAATAGAGAGATTGCAATGAAGATGCTCAAAAGTAGATTATATGAGGAAGAAATGCGTAAAAAGCAAGAAGCCTTAAATGCATCGAATGCAAATAAGAAGAAAATAGAATGGGGAAGTCAAATTCGATCTTATGTATTCCATCCATATAAAATGATCAAAGACCACCGTACAGATTTTGAAGTGGGTAATGTTGGCCCAGTCATGGATGGTGAAATAGATGGTTTTATTAAAGCCTATTTGATGTATGAAAAAACAGACGCCTCTTAGAGATTAATTGGCTTTTGGAGATAAAATATCAAACTTTGTTTTTGGTTGCAAGTCATTCCACCATTTAAAGTTTCTCATTCTTAATTCCGATTTTGGTACATCAAATAGGGGGGTCATTTTCCCATTCAACTGATTGATGTAAATAATTTTTGAAGGTTCATCATTTTCAAATTGAATATTGATGATTTGCGCATTGGATTGGTTGACTCCAATAAACTTTTCTTCATTGTCTGTAGTGAAATAAATATTTTCTGCACTGCCCTTGGTCTGCATTTGTTGAATTTTACCATCTATAAAATCTACTACAATCATATTGCCTTTAAGTTGATTAAAATAATCGGTACTGTCTACAGGACTTATGGCCATTGCATTGTTTAATATTCTTAATTGTTCGGCCTTCCTATTATTTAAAAGCATATAAACGGTATCCCCATTAATTTGATTTTGATTGACCCAAAGTATGGGATTATTATGTAGTCGAATCGTCGAGTCTGCCAATCCATAAAATAAACTATCTGCCACAGCTTGCATCGAATCGGAATAAATTTTCACATGATGAAAAGCTTCAAAATATTTATTTAAACTTGAATCTTGCAAAACGCCTTCTTTAGCTCTTGCTCTTGGCATTTTTCTTTTTAAATCACTTAATCTTCCACTGTACAAAGTATCTGCACTTATATACATTGTATCTTTAGGTTGCTTAATCAATAAAACAGGCAATTCTGTTGCTAATAAAATATCATTATTTCGATTGGTCTTAATATTATTAGCCAATAAATCAAAGCTTAAACTATCCTTAGATTTATAAACGGCATTGCCTCTAAATTCACCTAAACCCAGTGAGTCATCAATAGCCATTTCGTCTGCAATGAAAAAATAGCTACTATCGTCTATAGAAGCACGTTCATATAAGTAACCTTTTTTGGTGCCTATATTGTAATTGCCATTTTTTGTTTTTATAATTCTTGAACCACTTATGATTTTTGTGGGACTAATAAAATTAGCCAATTGGGAATAGGTATTGTATTCTAAGGTATCTGTGAAGATGCTATTGTCTGGATCAATTAAGGACACTTTATTTCGAAATAATACGTCTCTGGTGATGCCATAATAAACGCCTTCTGTACTCTTTAGAATTGTTTTGTTGCGAACCAATTTGCCGCCCTTTTTATATACTCCAATTTTAATTGAAACATCATAATCCAATGAATCTGTTGTTAATGTACCTCTGCCATCCGTTAATTTCACATGATTTCTTAGTTTGGCTTTTTTCGTATTGCCATCATACTTTAAATAGTCTGCATAAGTGTGTACAGAATCAGCATCATTGATATGCACTTTGCCAAATCCCTCTAAACTATTTTTTGTAGCGTTTAATATGATACTGTCACCATATAGTAAAGTATTTGCTTGTCTCACTTTAACATGTCCAACAAGGATCAAAAAATCCTGGCTGTCCTGTTTTTTGATATTGTAAGATTCGGCAGAAAGGAATTCAATTAATTTCCCTGTGCTTTTAACTGCAGCAGTATCTTGGCTTTTGGCTTGCAATGAAAATAATATACCAAAGCAGCATAAAATATAAGGCAGAAATTTATTCATGATCCAAAGTATCCGATAATGGTTTAGTCAAAGGCGTTCTTTTATCCTTTTTGCCAAATACTGAAACACTGATATAGCGCTTAGGGTGTACTTTAATATCATCCACCAAGGTGTTGACACTTTTGATCGTACTTTGAAGCTGGTTGTACATGGCTGGGTCACTCAATAATTTTGATGCTGTTCCGTTGCCATTGTTTAATTTACTGATGGTTGTATTTAATGAAACCAAAGTGGTTTGTAGCGTCTTTATCGTCTCATACAAATCAGCATCTTTGATAGATTTTGTGGTACTATCTAAATTGGTCAAAATGTTGGAAATCTTCTGGTTGTTCTGATTCAAATTAGCAGTAAAGGCATTTAAATTATCTGCTGTTTTTGCAATTGAACCATTTTGTTGATTGACCATCCCTTCAATAGATGCAAGTGATTTATTTAAATTAATTGTTGTTGTTGAAAGATTTTCGAGGATTACTTTAAAATTTTGTCTATTCTCATCGTCCAATGTTTTATTGACATTATTCAAAACGAGTTCTAAAGAACGAATGGTATTTTTTACTTGTTCCCCAACTGGAGACAATTCATTCATTAAATCACCTAATAAACTAGTTGCTGGGGCAGATTGAATGGTATCACCACTCACAATCAAAGATGAACTAGTGCCTTGAATAATATTGATCGCGTTTGTTCCTAAAGGATTTTCTTGAATGGTTGCAATTGAGTTCTTTGGAATTTTATACAATTGATTCAACTTAATACATACAACTAGTTCTGACAAATTGTTGTTCATGTTTTCGATTTCAAAAACAGTTCCAACTTGAAATCCATTCACGAATACAGGATTAGAAACAATCAATCCTTTAGTATCTGCATATTTAGCATAAATAAATGTCCCTGATTTAAAGAAGGTCTTTCCTTTAAGAAAATTAAATCCTAATATCATTAAGGTTACTGCAATAACAGTTAAAGCACCTACTTTAGTTTCATTAGATACACGCATGGTATACGATTGCTTGAGTTCAAGACAAAATTAGCTAAAAAATACCCTAATTCCCGTTTGCTTTCTGTTGATTCTCCAAAGAATTCTTATAGCGTTGTAAAGCCTTGGTAATGGCTTCGCAGAGTTCATTTTGACCTATTTCACTATTTAGGTACTCTTCCTCTTCGGGATTGGATATAAAACCTGTCTCAATTAATACTGCTGGCATGGCAACTGCTTGTAAAACCCAAATACCTGTTGGTCTTTGTTTAGCCTCTCTACTGACTCTTCCTGCTGCTTTAAATTCTTCTTCGATGGTTAAGGCTAAACTTGCAGCTCTTTGAAAATATTGTTGCGCCAAGATACTTGCCATCATTTTCTTAGTAGGATCAATTTCAGATTCGTATTCTTTAATTTGTTTTAAAGACACTGAGTCTAATTGCTCTACCACTTCATCTACCATTTCTCCTGCAAGTTCTTTTCTAAAATCAGATTTCCCAACATTATAGATATAGGTCTCTGTTCCTTTTGCTGTACTAGGTATATAGATCGTCTTGTAAATAGGCACATCTCTTGTTACTTTTCTTTTTTTACCTTTTTTCTTGACTGTATAGGTTTTCTTAGTGTAACCAACTATTTCACGAACTGCTTTACCTCTTGCCGAATTGGTATGGATACAAACAAATAAGTCCCCTTTAGCTGCATTGGCTATTTTAGCCTTTTCCACAACAGAGTGGTAGATATCTGTTGTTCTAGTCATGACCACTTCTACATCTGGCATGGCTTGTTTGATATATTCTTCTAATTTTAAAGCAATTGCCAAAGAAACAGCTGCCTCGGTGGAATATTTACCTTTTGATCCAATATCTGTTCCGCCATGACCTGGGTCAATCACGATTCGATTTAATGATTTTGTGGGTGTTTGGGCCTGTAGATTTAGACCAAGACTACTAAAAAGGGCAATTAGACTAAAACTAAATGCTAAAATCATTCTATTTTGCTTCATAATCAGTTCCTTAACATTGTTTTACTTTATTTTTGCTGGAGTGAATCTAGCCGGATATAAAAATAACGCAAAAAAGACCCTTTCTATTGTTAAAATCCTCATTTTAACGATATTAATTTCTGCTATTCACTCAAATTTATATGCTCAGACGGATAGTTTGACCAAGAAAAAGATCCAAATTTCCAAAGATAGTGTAGATGCGGTGATCAGTTACAATGCTTCGGATTCTGGGGTAATGCTATTAAAAGAGAAGATTTTCTTCTTATATGGCAATGCTAAAACATCTTATAAAACAGCTAAGTTGGAGGCGGGGAAGATCATATTTGATCAAGAAACGCAGAATATTACTGCCTACGGCGCTAAAGACAGTACAGGAAATTTAAAAAGTAAACCGAGGTTTAAAGAGGGGGACTTAAATTCCATCAATGATTCCATTTTTTATAATCTACAATCTGGCAGGGGCTTAACTAAAAATAGCAATTTTCAACAGGGCGAGATTTTTGTTCAAGCGGAAGCCATGAAAAAAGTTAATCCCACGGATGCTTTTGCGTGGAAAGCAAGATTCACTACCTGTAATTTGGATGAACCCCATTTTGCGTTTAGAACCAATAAGCTCAAAATTGTCACCAATAAAATTGGGGTCTCAGGACCTGCTTTCCCAGAATTTGAAGGGGTGCCCATGCCAATTGGTATACCTTTTGGAATTTTTCCATTAAATAAATCTGGAGGCCAATCTGGTTTTATGGCGCCTGCATTTACCTCTAGTGAAGACTTTGGACTTGGATTTGAGGGGATAGGTTATTATAAAGTCATCAATCAACACATGGATGCTACCGTAAGAGCCAATCTTTATTCATACGGTGGTTGGAATATCAATATGAATAGTAAGTACATTCAACGTTATAAATACCTTGGTAATTTTAATTTAAGTCTTCAAAAAACCAGGGCACTGAATAGAAATAATTCCATTGCAGATGAATTTACTGGAGGTAACACTTACATGATCAATTGGTCTCATTCAATGGATCCAAAAGCCAAACCTGGCACTAGTTTTACAGCCAATGTCAATTTTGGTAGTACCAAGTACAATCGAAATTTATTGAATAATGCCACGCAAAATTTTCAAAACCAGATTAGTTCATCGGTTTCATATAGTAAGTCATGGAACAATAAATACAATTTATCTGTCAACTTAACACATAACCAAAATAATAACTTGGGATTGGTGAATATGAGTTTACCAAATATCAACTTCAATGCTATTACAGTGTATCCTTTTCAGTCAAAAGACCAGGTTGGTGCTGGGAAGTGGTATGAGAAAATAGGTATTGGATATAATGGTAATATACAAAACCAATTGTCTTTCTATGATTCTTCGTTCAGTATACAAAGGATTTTAGACACGATGCAATGGGGCGCAAATCATAGTATTCCAATTACTTTGTCACTTCCTTCTCTTGGGCCTATCACAATAGCACCAAGCATTTCGTTAGAAGAAAAATGGTTCGGTCAACAAAATATCAAAACTTGGAATAGTCAATTACAAAAAGTAGACACTACAATTAATCGTGGTTTTTACAGAGCGACCCAAATGAGTTTTGGAGTTGGTACAGCCACTAGAATTTTTGGTACGTATAAATTTAAAAAAGGGAATCTAAAAGCAATTCGTCATGAAATTAGACCATCTGTTTCCCTTAATTATAAGCCAGATATGGCTAAGTCTTATCATTATAGCACACAAGTAGATCCAAGTGGTAGAACTTATCGATTTTCAAAATATGATGGTAATGGATTAGGTGGTGCTTTTAGCGAAGGTCAATTCGGAGGATTGGGTTTTGGTGTTGACAATTTTTTAGAAATGAAAGTTAAAGACAAGCAAGACACGAGTGCAGATGCTTTTAAGAAATTTAAGTTAATTGAAGGTTTTGGATTTAACTCTAATTATAATTTTTTAGCAGACAGCTTTGCATTAGGTGGATTTAATTTTTATGCAAGAACAACCTTATTTGAAAAATTAAATATCACTACATCCTTTAGTTTAGACCCTTACGAAACAGATTCGCAAGGATTTAGAGTGAATAAATTAGCGATTGATCCTTCTCGTTTGAAATTAGGTAGTATCACAAATGGTGGCGTCTCTTTTTCTACCTCTTTTGCAAGCAAATCAAAAGATAAAAATAAGGATGAAAAAAAGGCAATTCCAATAGATCCTTTCATGACACCCGATGAACAACAAAGACAGTTAATGTATGTAAGGTCTAATCCAGCTGAATTTACGGATTTTAATACCCCATGGACTTTAAATCTGTCTTACTCTTTTCAGTTTTCTAAAACGATGCAACCAGATTTTTCAGGGTTCAAATTACAAACATTTTCTACTTTAAATTTGACGGGTGATTTTAGTGTATCACCAAAATGGAAGGTAGGGGGTAGTAGTTTTGTAGACTTAACTAAAGTTTCTGTTCAACAATTAAGCTTATTTATCACAAGAGAAATGCATTGTTGGCAATTGGCTATCAATGTAATGCCTATTGGTATTTATAGGTCATTTAATATTACTGTGAATCCAAAATCTGGTATCTTAAGAGACCTGAAAATCAACCGCAGTAGGACTTTCTCTAATTCAACGTATTAAGCTGGATTATACTTCTTGTAATGAGTAGACATGGTTTCAAAAGCCAACTGTTTCAATGATTGAACAGTATGTCCTTCACTAGAGATTGGTGTCAAGATATCCATTTGAATGCGACCTGGTTTAAAACACATGATTGGGTAAGCGGGTAAAATCTTTTTTGTATTCAATAACACAACAGGTATGATTGGCTTCTGTGTATCAACTGCTAATTTAAAAGCACCATCGTAAAAAGATTTCATTGGTTCAGAAGTTTTATTTCGAGTCCCTTCGGGATAGATAAGCATATCCAATCCACTATCTAAAACACGCTTCATGTCATCGTAACTTGTTCTTCTACTTTGATCATTTTTTCTATCTACAATTACTGATCCAAATTGATATATCCATCCAAAAATTGGCACATAAATAAAACTTTTCTTAGCAATGGTTTTATTCGCTCTTGGTAAAAAGGGGGTACTCAATGGTACATCAATCAAACTATTATGATTACAAATAACTATTGCTGGCCCTATATCCTTAAAATGATGTTTGCCTGTGACAGTAAATCTTAAACCCGATAAAGTTAAAAATAGCCCCATCCATATCCTTGAAATTGTTCTATGCCATCTTGTTTTGTTTGGTTCTTGTAAAAAAAAGCATGCTAGGTAAAACCAAATAAATAGAAACATAGTGGATGCAAAAACGAGCAATGCCCAAAATGCCAATATTCTTCCCGTGTATAATTTTAATTTATCTGTCATTTTAAATGGACCAATCAATTGGGTCTTTTTTCACTTGATTTAAATATTGGTTTGTTGCACTAAAATGTTTACATCCAAAAAAACCATTGTAGGCACTTAATGGAGAGGGATGTGCCGCTTTTAAAATTTTATGTTTTGTTGCGTCAATTAAGATTTGCTTTTGATTTGCATAATTGCCCCACAAAATAAACACTAAGTCTGACTTTTCATTCGATAATAATTGGATTAAATCATCTGTAAATTGTGTCCATCCAATTTTACTATGGCTTCCTGGTTCATCAGCTCTCACTGTTAGTGCACTATTAAGCAATAGAACACCTTGAGAGGCCCAATGTGTTAAATCACCAGAGGTAGGAATGGGCATGCCAATATCTTTATTCAATTCCTTGTAGATATTCATTAAAGAGGGTGGGATCTTACATTCAGGCGGCACCGAAAAACTTAGACCCATGGCTTGTCCAGGTTGATGGTAGGGGTCTTGTCCAAGTATGACCACTTTTACTTGATCATAAGGTGTCTTATTAAAAGCATTAAATAGGAGACTACCTTTTGGATAAATTGTTCGATTATGTGCTTTCTCTGTTTTGAGGTGTGCAGTGATTTGTTTAAAATAGGGACGCTCAAAAAGTGGCGCCAATGGTTTTTTCCAACTTTCTTCTATTTTAACATCCATAATCACTAAATTACAACTTTTAGTAATAAAATTGAAGGTTTGATATGAAAAAGGGAATCCTTTGTTTGGTATTACTAGTTCTTACTTTCAAGCTTTATGCAACTTCAAGAATATTGGATACCAACTTCAATCAAAGGGTATCCATTTTAAATTTAATTTCCAACTTACAAATGAATAATCCATCTGATGGATTATATGGCGCTTTTCCTTCTTACAGAAAATATTATTTTTCTTCAAAACAAAAACAAGAAGACAATGTATTTTTTACTGCGCTTGTTTTATTTAATATTGGACAATTTAAGAAGCAGATGCTTCCACAAGAAGTCGCTATAATTGATAAAGCGAAAGCAAATGCATTGATTTATGTAGCACGTTTTAAAAATCAAAATAACCAATTAACTTATAATTTTTGGCCTAGAAATCCTCCTCAAATTTTTCCAAATGGAGGATGGTTAAACCAATACAATAATAAACTTGCCATAGCGGATGATATTGATGTGGGCTCAATTGCTTTATTGGCTATAGGTTTGAACGATTCAGTTGCAAAAGCAATGCAATCTAAATTTGGGGCATACAGAGTTGGCTTGATCAAACCCAACCGTAGCTTTTATAGACAATACAAAGATAGGCCAGTATATAGTACTTGGCTTGGGACAAAAACCCCAAAAGATGTGGACTTGTCTGTACTTACCAATGTATTATTGATGCATACGATTGCTAACATACCATTGAATGCAACAGATTCTGCTAGCCTTGATTTAATCGTGGATTTAGTGAAAGCCAATAAACATCTAACAGATCCTAAGCTTGTTTCTCAACATTATGCCTATAGTGCTACGATCATTTATCATATTGCTCGATTGATTTATTTTTCTAATTATCCACCTTTATTAGCTTTAAAACCCATTTTGTTGAATCAAGCTTTAAACTTATCTAAAGAATCAAAATTTCCTTTAGAGCAATTATTATTAAATACAAGTATTTTAAGATTAGGTGGGAAGATGGATTTGCCAATGAGTGTGAATGAAGTGTCATTGATTGAAAATGATTACCCTTATTTTGTTGCCAATATTGCCTGTATTTTGAATAATCCCTTTAAGAGGATTGTCAATCGTTCTAATATTGTTCGATTTGATTATTATTCTTATGCGTTTAATCTGTCCTTACTTTATGAGAATTTAATGTTGAGAGGGAATTGATAAATTTTGGATTACCTCCCTTTGGTCGGTGATCCTTTTTTGTGACTTTCATCAAAGCCTTTCTAAAGGGATTGTCGTCGTTGCACTACGACTTCCCTTTAGTGACTTTCATCAAATGATTACCTCCCGTTGGTCGGTTATCCTTTTAGGTGACTTTCATCAAAGCCTTTCAAAAGGGATTGTCGTCGTTGCACTCCGACTTCCCTTTAGTGACTTTCACCTAATAGGATTACCTCCCGTTGGTCGGTG
>JACCDX010230858.1_pt1 | contig 16224 bp, 15 predicted proteins | sample 7449681 | NCBI WGS metagenome assembly JACCDX01 (sample SAMN15323450, study PRJNA562643) | freshwater metagenome | isolation source: river surface water | place: USA:Blue River Watershed | collected 2017-08-18 | reverse complement strand
TAGCGGACCTTACGAAAGTAAGGCGGAACCGTGCGGAGAAGGGAGAACCACCCCTGCCGTGGATGACCTACACGCCGCCAGCTCCTTATCTTTTCAAACCTTGTGATGTTGTTTTGTTTCCTGTCGCAAAGCGAGATGCTACTGTGGTGACTATGCCGACGGCCAGTGCCCATGAAGATGGGGAACAAACGGGGGAATAAACACAAAAATTGAAATCTAATTTTCTATATAAATCAATGTGTTACAGCAATGATTCAGTAGACCCCAGCACTTTGATTTGTTTAGATTTCAAGCAGGAGAGGTAACTCTTCAACTATCCACATTTTGCGTAATGCATGTGCTGGATGAAATGATGCATCTTGCGCGAGAGGATGCAAACCTTCGATCAGTGAAGCTGATTCTCAATTGTGACAGTGAGTCTTGGAAGGTTCGCGTTGTGTCAGATTTGAGTATTTTTCGCAGGTTGATTGATCTGCTTCTGCACGACTTGATCATGACCTCGGGGCGCGATGATTTGATTCAAATGGAGGTGCTTCACGGGGCTTCAGATGATGGTTTCACTTTGCGTTTTATCAAAGTTGGCAAGGTCGGCGATGCAAGAGGGATGTTGCTTTCCAAAGCCTTTTGGACTGAGGACGTGTATGTGTACGAAAAGCAGGAGGGACCGGGTATTTGTGCCACGCTGGCTAAGGTGCTGATTAAATCGTTATCTGGTTGTGTCAGCACCTCGATGATTGATCATCAATCGTTTGTTCTGGAGCTTAGCTTTCCAGTTCATCTTGAGAACACTTGATGGCTATGCGTAATCGCTTAATGCTGGTAGTTGATGATGACAAGATTAGTCGAATGTTGCCGGGTATTTTGTTGCGTCCTTATGGCATTACTGTTCTTGAGTGCGACAACGGACTAGAGGCGCTTAAGTTGCTTGATATTCATCACGTGTGCTGTATGTTGATTGATATTTCAATGCCTAGTTTTAGTGGATTGGAACTGTTGCAGAGCATATTGGCGCATTCAAAATATCCTCAAATGCGTTTGGTTGCGTATACCGCAGATGCAAGACTTGGCCATGCTTGCAATTTTCAGAAACTTGGGTTCCATCAACTGTTGATAAAACCGGTTACTGCTCATGAATTATTGGCTACAGTGGATTTCCCAAGCAACAGTAGACAAACTCGAACCAAGAAGGATTGAGCTACCGCGTGATCCCTGCAATTGCGCCGACGACTCATGCTCGGGAGTCATTTATTGGCATCACAAAACTCATTGATGAAGCGGTACTTCACTACTTGCTATGACAATTCAATGGGCAGCTCTTTCAAATCACAAGGGCGGCAAAGCAAATAACCTTGTCCCAACAGGCACCCCAACGCTGACAGCTGGTCCAACTGCTGCTGCGTCTCTATCCCTTCAGCCAACAATGTGCGCGAAAAATTGCTCGCCAATTGCACCATTGCCCGCACAATCGCTTGCACCATCGGATCGTCAAGGGATTGCACAAAGCTGCGATCGAGTTTGATTTTGTCAAATGGCAATGTGTGCAACCGCGACAAGCTCGATTGCCCAGTACCAAAGTCATCAATGGCCACTACGATTCCTAAAGCCTGCAAGCCCAACAAGTTGTCACGAACCTGAGGTACGTTGTAGTGAAACACCGACTCTGTGACTTCAAACTCTAAATGGTGAGCAAGCCCAGCATCAACCGTCTGAATGCGGCTGATGACTCGATGCGCAAAGTCAGGTAGGCCCAGCTCAATGCCAGACACATTGATGGCGACCCTGACTGCGGGCCAGCGCTGCAGCAGTGTGGGTAAATCCTCCAAAACCTTTTGCAACAAGTACTCGCCAATCTGAACAATCAAGCCCTTGGCTTCTGCAACCCCAATGAACTCGTCTGGAGCGACTTGACCCAACTCTGCGTCTTGCCAACGGCAAAGCGCCTCTAGCGAGATGACTTTGCGCGAAAGAAGGTCCATTTCTGGTTGATAGGCGAGCTTCAGCTCGTGCTGAGCAATAGCACGCAGCAGTCGATCTGCAATTTTGAATTGACGATGATCGGTTCGAGCTGTGTCCGAGGTATTGACTAAATTCATGGATAGATCCTTGGTCTAGCATACCAAGACTAATTTAGGTCTTCTGCTAGCTGCTCTAACGTGTCCAGATAAGGATTTTTACGGGCATGAGGACTAGCGCCTTAGCGTCTACCTTATACTTTTGATTACAAGCATTTTTCACAGATTGACCAGCATTTCTGGCATTTTCCCCGCGCATGCCAAATCCTAAGCACCCCAAACTTCTAGGCGCACAACTCAGCGAAATGGCCGCACGAGATCGGCCTTCCACTGTGGTGGGTATTCCAGCCGTGCTCACGGTCGTGTGGATGCACTGGGGGCACATGGCTGACAGCCTAGTGCTGGGTTGGATGGGCTTCATGTTCGCCATCATGTCCGTCAGACTATTGCTGGGGCGGCACTGGCAGTTTGTGCAAGACGATCCCGCTCAGTGGCGTAAGGCGCTCCACTGGCGAATGTTGAGTTCTGCAGTCTACGGGCTGGGATGGGGCGCATCGATGTTGGTGCTTAACACGGGTGCTCTTGATGTTCTCACCACCTTCAAGGTCGGTACGTTAACGGCGGCGCTGGGCATCATGCTCAACTCGATGAGCGTGGTCTTCACCGTGTACTTGGCATTCTTGGTGCCGTGTTGGCTCTCGTTGATCATCTACATCTTTTTTGCCAGCGGCTTCTTGTCTTCGCATGACGCCATGATTTGCGGCGTGGCTGTGACGATTTTCGGCGTGGTGCTGATTGGTTCTTCGTCCAGCATTGCGCGTCTGACACGGATGTTCTTTCTGAGCAAGTTCGCGCTGGACGAAGCTCTGGTCGAAACCCGAGAAAGCCATGAGCGCGAGATTGCTCTCTCGCAGCAATTGGCCGATCAGGCACGTCGCGATGCGCTCACGGGAGCTCACAACCGACGGCACCTTGGCGAGCAATTAGACGTTCAATTGGCAACCTTCCTTCGCACCCAACAGCCGTTTTCGGTGGTACTGATTGACATCGATCACTTCAAGCATATCAATGACAACCACGGCCATGATGTGGGAGATCTGGTACTTAAGGGCTTAACGCACGCTATGGCACAGGCTTTGCGCGAGATCGATGTGTTTGGGCGCTGGGGGGGCGAGGAGTTTATGTGCATCCTCCCCTACACCAGCAGCGACGATGCCATGCGTTGCGCCGAACGATTACGTCAGTCCCTTCATAGCGTTAATTTCAGTGAAAGTAGCCTTGACTTGCGGGTCACCGCATCATTTGGCGTAGCGACTTCACACGACGGGGATGGTGTGCAAGACATCGTCAAGCGATGTGATCAGGCGCTGTATCGCGCCAAGTCGCAAGGCCGTGATCGTGTGGTGGCGCACCATTGGAGTTCAGATGCAACTTGATTCGAGCACACTCATTTTTTCTATCGGAATTCTGTCGCTGTTAATGGCATTCATCAGCTGGACGTTCCCAGGGCCCATCACCGAACGCGATTACGGGCTCAAGACTTGGTCGATTGGCATCACCTTTGTCGGCATTAGCCTTCTTCTCATTTTTCTACGCGGACGCTTGCATCCCTTTTGGGGCGTGTTTATGGCCAATATCTGCCTAATGGCAGGTGGTACTCTGGGCCTGGTCGCTCCTGCGCGCTTTTACCAAGCAAAGGTGCAGTATTCGGTCGTGGTTCTGGCCTTGGTCGTTGGCATATTAGGCTTGCTGTTGCATACCGCATGGGACTACTCGATCGCGTTTGCCATGGTCGGCGTGTGCGCTTCCATGGCCGTGGTGATGCTCTACACCGTCAGGGTGGTTTACACACACTCACCTCGGCCTGTGCCGTTTGCGGCTCATATTTTTGCCTGCAGTATGGGGTTGATGGGGGTGGCTTATCTGTTGCGTGCAGCCGCCGTGCTCATCAATCCCAACGTCCCTGTTGGCCCAGCGTCTTTGTCGGGCGGGCACCAGTCGATGCTGATTGTGGGGGCCTTGTTCGTTGTGTGCTCAACCATGAGCCTGTATGCCGTGGTGCACGATGAGCAAAAAAATGAGATTGCTGAGCGAGCACGTCGTGACCCTTTGACGGGTCTTTTCAATCGTCGCGCTTTTTTTGAACAAGCCGATAAGCTCGAAGCGCAGGGGGCGGCCTTTTCAATCCTGATGATTGACATTGACCACTTTAAATCGATCAATGACAACCATGGACACTTGGGTGGGGACCGTGTGCTGGTGCATGCAGCTAGGCTGATTCAAAGTGTATTTCGCACTGACGACATCGCCTGCCGTTTTGGGGGCGAGGAGTTCTGCGTCCTGCTTCGTGAATGCAACCGTGCCCAAGCCCTGCAGTTGGCCCAGGAGCTTGTCAGCCGCTGGGCGGCCGAGCCACTGGACGTGTCAGATGGGCCTCGCGTCATGGTGACGACTTCGGTTGGTGTATGCGCCCGTGTCCCGGGGCAAACTTTGCTCAAAACCCTTCAGCACGCTGATGTTGCGCTCTACCGTGCCAAACACCAAGGGCGCAACCGCGCCGTGGCGTATTCCGAAGATGCGCCCACAGTCACCTAGCTTCTTTGACGCCTTACGAGCATTCGCTCATCCAGTAATCCGAACCATGTGCGAAGGCTTGCTCAGTTAAAAAATCACAGCATGCTCTGATGCGCGCTAGGTTGTGGGTGTCGGGGTGGGTGATGAGCCAGTACGCACGTGTCAGGTGAATTTCCGTCGGCAAAACACGCTTCAGCACTGGTGACTGCCGCGCCATGAAGTGAGGCAAAACACCCAGTCCAGCGCCACCCTCAATTGCCGTCAATTGACTGATGACGTTGGAGATGTGTAGCCTAGGTTGGATGTTGCGGTCCACCATGGGTAAGTAATCCAGCTCAGAGGTCCACATCAGATCCTCGACATACCCGATCCAACCGTGTGCGAGCAGATCTTGTCGCGTGGTAATCGGCGAGTGCGAATCCAAGTAATTGCGGCTGGCGTATATGCCCAATCCAAAGTCAAGGAGCTTGCGCGCATAGACGCGACCTTGGCTGGGGCGTGCCATGCTGATCGCAATATCAGCCTCGCGTTTGGACAGGCTGAACGAACGCGGATTCGCCACCAGTTCGATGTTCAGGTCTGGGTGCTTGTTGCTCAGGTGCACGAGTTGGGGGGCGAGGAAGTAGGTGCCAAATCCCTCGGGCGTTCCCATCCTTACGTTGCCCGTTAATTTTGATGTGTCGGCCTGTAGTCGTGCGCCCATGCGAACCGTCAGCGACTCGATTTCTTCCGCATCACCCAGCAATGCTTCGCCCTCTGGTGTCAGGGCGAACCCCTCCGGTCGTCGTTCAAAAAGTTTGACTTGCATGGCGTCTTCGAGTGCGCTGATGCGACGACTCAGCGTCGAGTGGTCAACCCCCATGCGGCGTGCGGCAACGGTGAGTCGACCCGCACGCGCCATGGCGAGAAAGGATTGCAAGTTGTTCCAGTCAAAGTTGCTCATGTGAATTTATGCACAGACAGATTGAAAAAATACATATTTTCGTGCAAAAAAATGTGCTGTATCTTCGCGCTCAGTTGTTCAAAGCGTAGAAAAACCAAAGGAGATAGGCATGTCGTTGATTCAAAAACTCAAGAAACGCGCGGCTGAGAGCCGCCCCGTGCGCGTGGCGGTCATTGGTGCTGGCAAATTCGGCTCGATGTACCTGTCGCAGGCACCGCGCACCCCCGGCATTCATTTGGTCGCGGTGGCTGACCTGTCGCCAGACCGGGCGCGTGCTTCGCTGGCGCGTGTGGGCTGGGAGTCGCCTCGCTTCGCGGCGACCTCGTTGGCGCAAGCCGCCAAAGACGGCAGCACATTCATCACAGATGATGCGCCTTCGGTCATCGCTAGCGATTGTGTGGACATCGTCATTGATGCCACGGGTAGTCCTGCCGCTGGCATTGCGCACGCTTTGTTGTGCTGCGAGCATCGCAAGCACATCATCATGGTGAACGTGGAAGCCGATGTGTTGGCCGGGCCGTTGTTGGCGCGTCGCGCCAAAGAGGCCGGCATCATTTATTCCATGGCCTCTGGCGATCAGCCTGCCTTGATTGCAGAAATGGTGGACTGGGCACGCACCATTGGCATGGAGGTGGTGTGCGCAGGCAAGGGCACCAAATACCTGCCCATCTACCACCAAAGCACCCCCGATACCGTCTGGGGCCACTACGGTTTCAATGCGGATCAGGTGGCAGGCGGGGACTTCAATGCACAGATGTTCAACAGTTTCTTGGATGGCACCAAGTCCGCGCTTGAAATGGCAGCGGTTGCCAATGGCTGCGAGCTGACGCCCCCCAAAGATGGTTTGTACTTTCCTCCGTGTGGTGTTGATGATTTGCCTCACATCCTGCGCCCACGTTCTGATGGCGGCATCTTGGCGCAAAAGGGCATGGTGGAAGTGGTGTCCTCGATTGAGCGAGATGGTCGGCCCGTTTTCCGTGATTTGCGTTGGGGCGTGTATGCGGTCTTTGAAGCGCCGAGCAAATATGTCATGGATTGCTTCCAGCAATACGGCCTGAAAACCGATTCGACGGGGAAGTACGCCGCCATGTACAAGCCCTATCACCTGATCGGTTTAGAGCTGGGTATCTCAGTGGCGAGCATTGCCGTGCGTCAAGAGGCCACAGGCGCCACAGGTGAGTGGCGCGGCGATGTGGGCGCGACAGCCAAGCGCGCGCTTAAAAAGGGCGAAAAGCTGGATGGTGAAGGTGGCTTCACGGTCTATGGCAAGTTGATGCAAACCGAGGATTCTTTGCGACTGAATGCCTTGCCGATTGGCTTGGCGCACAACATGACGCTCAAGCGCGACATCGCGGCTGGCGAAGTCGTGACCTGGAATGACGTGGAGTTTGACGCGACCAAACAAGCCGTGGCCATTCGACGCGAACAAGAAGCGCTGTTCCGCAAGGAAATGAAAGCGTGACCCCAACCTGAGCTGAATCACATTTCAACAACGAAGGAGACAAAACCATGAAATTAATGAAAAAAATCCAAGGCGCCGTGCACACGTGTTTGCTGCCTTTGTGCGTGGCGAGCTTTGTTTTTGGTACGACGGCGCATGCGCAAGATGTGCGAGAACGTGTGATCAAGTTCTCGCATGTGCAACCTAAAAACAGCCACATGGATGCGGGTGCGCAGAAATTTGCTGATCTTGTCGCTCAAAAGAGCAACAAGAAAATCACCGTTCGTGTCTATCCAGGTGGTTCGCTAGGCGGAGACATTCAAACCTTGTCTGCGTTGCAAGGGGGCACGATTGAAATGACGACCATGCCCCCCGGCTTGATGATTGGACTCAGCAAGGAATATGCGGTCTTCGATTTACCGTTCTTGTTCAACTCGTTCCAAGAGGCCGATGAGTTTTTGGATGGTGCCATGGGCAAATCCATGCTCGATAAAACGCCGGCAGGTGTGGTGGGCTTGGCGTATTGGGACCATGGTTTTCGCAACCTGACTAACAACCGCCGCCCAGTGACGCGTGCTGAAGATTTCCAAGGTCTCAAGATCCGAGTGGCGCAGTCGCCGATGATCATCAACACCATCAATGGCTTGGGGGCCAATGCCACGCCGATGTCGTTCACCGAACTGTATGCGGCGCTCGAATCTCGGGCGGTGGATGGTCAAGAAAACCCGACCTCTGTCATCGAGGCCAATAAGTTCTTTGAAGTTCAGAAATACCTCACGTTGTCGCGTCATCAGTACAACCCATTGATTGTGCTGAGCAGTCGTAAGATGTGGGAGCAACTCACCCCAGATGAACGAAAAATCCTGACCGATGCCGCGATTGAGGCACGTGCCTACCAGCGCGCAGTGTCTCGCGATATGGACAGCAAGGCCCTAGCGTCTCTGAAATCTGCAGGCATGCAAGTCTCAGAGATTTCCGATGCTGAGCGCAAAAACATGATCGAGAAGTTGAAACCCGTGTCGGAAAAATTAGCCAAAGACATTGGTGAACCGCTGGTCAAGCAAGTGCGTGCCGAGATGGATCGCATCCGCACGGCTGCAAAATAAGCGTATCGCTTTATTCGTCAAGATTTCGGGTGAGTTTCACAAGGCCCGAAATCTTGACACCTTTTGAACTTTTTAGGTCACCATGTCTTCTCCATCATTCGCCCTAGGCTGTATTGCTGACGACTTCACGGGGGCCACAGATTTAGCGAATAACTTGGTGCGCGCCGGAATGCGTGTGATGCAAACCATCGGTGTGCCAAGTCAGCCTCTTCATGCGCAGGTGGATGCGGTGGTGGTGGCGTTGAAATCGCGCACCATCCCTGCCGCAGAGGCTGTGGATCAATCGCTCAAAGCCTTGCACTGGTTGCAAGCGCAAGGCGCGCAGCAAATTTATTTCAAATACTGTTCCACCTTTGACAGCACTGCTGAGGGCAACATTGGCCCAGTCACAGAAGCCTTGATGGATGCCTTGGGCAGTGACTTCACCATTGCCACGCCCGCTTTTCCTGACAACGGTCGCACGGTGTTCAAGGGCTACCTGTTTGCAGGCAGCGTGCTGTTGAATGAGTCGGGGATGCAAAACCATCCGCTCACGCCGATGCGTGACCCCAACTTGGTTCGCGTCATGCAAGCGCAGACCAAGCGCCAAGTGGGCCTCATCGATCACACGGTGGTGGCATGCGGCACCGTTGCCATTCGCGCACGCATGGCGCAACTCAAGGCCGATGGTGTGGGGGTTGCGATCGTGGATGCAACGAGCAACGACGATCTTTTGCGTTTGGGGGCTGCCCTCAAAGACATGCCGCTCGTGACAGCGGGATCCGGTGTTGCCATTGGTCTTCCTGCCAATTGGGGTTTGGTCCCATCAGACACGGCCAGTCAGTTGCCATCTGCGCAGGGCTTTCGTGCCATCGTGTCGGGCAGTTGTTCTCAAGCCACGCAACGACAAGTGGCGCATTTCAAACAACAAGGCTTGCCTGCACTGGGATTGGACCCCCTACAACTGACGGGAGACACGCATGCGCTGATGACGGAGGTCATGGCTTGGGCCAAGCCGTTGCTTTCCAAAGGACCTGTCTTGGTGTATTCCACCGCCGCACCTGATGCGGTGAAATCTGTTCAGGCGCGGTTGGGTGTGGTGGAAGCAGGTACATTGGTGGAGCATGCGCTGGCGGCTGTGGCGCGTGGGTTCCTTCAAGAGGGCGTGCAACAGTTGGTTGTCGCAGGCGGTGAGACGTCGGGTGCTTGCGTGCAAGCGCTGGGCATCACGCAGTTACAGATCGGCCCGCAAATCGACCCCGGCGTTCCATGGTGCTATGCCAACAGCGAGGGGTGCGATGTGCACATCACCCTCAAGTCGGGCAACTTCGGTACCGATGATTTTTTTACCAAGGCATTTGCCGTTCTCGCATGAACAACACACCCATGACAGAAGCGCAAGCACGCGAGGAAATATGCCGTGTTGGCCGCAGCTTGTTTGAACGAGGCTATGTTCACGCGACGGCAGGCAACATCAGCGTTCGCTTGGAGGATGGATTTCTCATCACCCCCACAGATGCTTGCTTAGGATTTTTATCACCACACCATCTCGCAAAGGTCGGGCTTGATGGCGCGCAAATCAGCGGGGACCGTGCAAGCAAGACGCTGGCCTTACACCGCCGCATTTATGAAGCGGCGAGCGAAACCGATCCTCACACGCGTTGCGTGATTCACACCCACAGCACACACGTGGTGGCGCTGAGCATGAAGCCGCAAGCCTCCGAGCTTTTACCCGCCATGACGCCTTACTTCGTGATGAAGGTAGGCCATGTTCCCTTGCTTAACTACCACCGCCCCGGGAGTACGGCGGCCGCAGATGAGGTGGCGCTATTGATTCGTCAATACGCATCGCGTGGTGCCCCTATTCGCGCAGTGATGTTGCCGCGACTGGGTCCCAACGTCTGGCACGACACCCCCGCCGCAGCCATGGCCACGCTCGAAGAGCTGGAAGAAACAGCACGCTTGATGCTCCTCGCGCCTGATGTGCCACCGCTGAATGAGGCACAGATTGCTGAATTGCGCAGCACGTTTGGTGCCCGCTGGTAAGAGATTTTGAAGGAAGAAATATGCCCCGTTTTGCTGCCAACCTGTCCATGATGTACGCGGACCTGCCTTTTCTCGATCGCTTCGAGGCCGCAGCGAAAGATGGTTTCAATGCTGTGGAATATCTGTTCCCTTATGCCTATCCCGCGGTTGAATTGGCCGCGCGCCTGAAAGGCAACGGTCTGCAGCAAGTGCTTTTCAATACACCGCCGGGTGGCATGACAGCAGATGATGCGCAACGTTGTTGGGAATTGGGAGATCGTGGCACCGCATGTCTACCCGGACGTGAGGCTGAGTTTCAGGCAGGCTTGTCGCTGGCGTTGGCTTATGCGCAAGCGTTGGACTGTCCTCGCATCCACGCCATGGTGGGTGTGCGCCCCGCGGATTTGAGTGCAACGCACGCAGACCAAACGCTCGTCGACAACCTTAAGTGGGGCACCGAGCAAGCAGCTAACGCTGGCTGTGATTTGATGATCGAGCCCATCAACCCACGCAGCATTCCCGGCTTTCATTTGCAACGCCAAGACCATGCGCATGCCATTCTTGATGCGATGAACGCGCCGAACTTAAAAGTTCAGATGGACCTTTTCCATTGCCAAATTGTTGAAGGCGATCTTTCAACCAAGATCAGTCAATATCTGCCCACAGCTCGAGTAGGGCATTTTCAGATCGCGGATGTTCCTAGCCGTCACGAGCCAGGTACAGGCGAAGTCAACTGGGACCATGTGTTCGCGCTGATTGATCGCATCAGCCTAGACACACATTGGAATGGCTGGATGGGTTGTGAATACATGCCCGCCGACGCAACCAGTGGCGGGACTTCGCGTGGTCTAGGTTGGCTAAAGCCATACCTTTGAGCCTTGTTCCCGCCGTTGGATGTCGTCAGTGACGCATCAAGGTGGTGCGAATCGAAAATCGTTCGGCGGGGTGGATGGACACCGTGACAAGAACCGGCTTGTTGTCTCGCGTCAAATAGCGTCGAATGACTTGTAACGCCGCTTCGTCTTTCTCAGCATTCAAACTTTTTGCCAGCGGTGCATCTAATTTACAGCCCGTCACATCTTGCTCGACTGTGGCGAGGTCTAAGCCAAATTCAGTTTCCAGCAACTCAGAGATCAGCGCGCTGGGATGCGCTTGAACCGCTTTGAGAATGCTCGCGTACTCGGCGTCCACATAGGCATTGGTCCACGAGACGGGCAGCTTGCCTCGTGCTGCATCAAAACGCAGGCTTTGTATGCAAAGCCATTGACTGCCCGCCTGACAACCCAGCTTCTTGGCCAAGGCCTGATCCATCACCATTGTGCCGGTATGTTGCACCGTGCGTTCACACGCTTGTGCCCACTGAATCAAATCCGACAAAGAGGTGAGGGTGGCACCATACCCACCTTGCGGGCTGATCGCTTCTACACGTGTGCCTGCATTTTTTTTGCGAGAAACAAGTTTTCTACTTTCTAAGCTGGCCAACGCGGCGCGCACCGTAGAGCGGCTGACTTGAAGTTGCAAAGCCAAATCAGGCTCAGCCGGAAGCGTGGTGCCCACGGCATAGCGGCCTTTGGCAATGTCTTTGGCCAGTTGGTCGGCGATGCGGGAGTAAAGGGGTTGTCGTTCCATGTGGAGAGTTTAAAGACAAAGGGTTTGTCCTGATCATTTTCTAAATATGTTCGTACATATAATATGTACGAACATATAGGAGATTTCTGAATGCATTCCACCCTCATTGATTCGCGTTTTCTCGGCAGCTTGTTTTCCACGCCTGAGATGAAGCACGTGTTTTCTGATGGTTCAACCTTGGCCCGTTACACCGAAACCGAAGTTGCCTTGGCGTTGGCAGAAGGCAAGTTGGGTTTGATTCCTGCCGATGCCGCCAAGACGATTGCTGACCGTGCGCCGAAGATTGCCTTGGATATGGACAGGCTAGAACGCGAGACCCACAACGTGGGCTATCCCATCTTGCCTTTGGTGCATCAATTGGCCGAAGGCTTAGGTGATGCCGGTAAGTTTTTGCATTGGGGAGCAACCACTCAAGACATCATGGACACGGCCTTGGTGTTGCAAATCCGTGCAGGCCTTGATTTGGTCGAGGCTGACTTGCGTGGTGTGGCTGTGCAATTGCGTCGCTTGAGTGCAGAGTACCGCGACACGCCGATGGCGGGGCGCACCCACTTGCAACATGCATTGCCCGTGACGTTTGGTTTAAAGACGGCAATTTGGTTGGGCATGGTGGAGCGCAATTTAGAGCGCTTGCAGCAACTTCGTCCACGTGTGTTGGTCGGCCAGTTTGCGGGCGCGGGTGGCACCTTGGCGTCATTAGGCAATCGCGGTTTGGATGTGCAAGTGGCCATGATGGCTGAGTTGAAACTGGGCGTACCTGAAACCACTTGGCACACCGCACGCGATGGGCTGGCTGAAACCGCGCAGTGGTTGGGCTTGGTCACCACCTCCTTGGCCAAGATGGCGTTGGATGTTTCTTTGATGATGGCCAATGAGTTTGGTGAAGTGTTTGAGCCCTTTGTGCAAGGTCGAGGTGCATCGAGCACCATGCCGCAAAAGCGCAACCCCATCAGCTGCGAAGTCATGATTGGTGCTGCCAAAACCGTGCGCCACTTGGCAGGCTTGGCTTTGGATGGTGCGGTGCAAGACTTTGAGCGCGCCACCGGCCCTTGGCAGGCGGAATGGGTGGCGCTGCCCGAAGCGTTTTTGCACACTGCAGGTGCGGTCTCACAAGCCTTGTTCATGCTCACAGGCTTAGAGGTGGACACGCAGCGCATGCGCCAAAACCTCGATTCAACCGGTGGCCTCATCGTGGCGGAAGCGGTGATGATGGGCTTGGCTCCCGCACTGGGTCGCAACGAAGCACACGATGTGGTGTATGCCGCATGCCGTATCGCACTGGAGCAAAAACGCACCTTGGCGGATGTGCTCAAGGCCAATGACGACGTCACGTGTTTGGTCAGCCTCGCGCAAATCGATGCCATGTGTGAGCCCACCCATTACTTGGGCTGCGCCGCGCAAATGGTGGACAAGGCACTCGCTGCCAAACCACGTTGATTCATCTTGTCAATTAAACGGAGATACTGATGACTAAAACTCTTTCACGCGTGCGTCGCACACTTCTTGCATCGGCTTTAGGCTGGGTTGCCTTTGCATCAGCTGGCGTTGCGTTTGCCCAAGATTCCTATCCTAATAAACCGATTACTTGGGTGGTGCCATTTGCCGCAGGTGGCCCAACCGATGCACTGGCTCGCCACATTGCTGATCGCGTGGCGCGCGAATTAGGACAGCCCATCGTCATTGACAACTCACCCGGCGCAGGTGGCACGGTGGGTGCCGCCAAAGTGGCCAAGACCAAGAACGATGGCTACACCTTCTTGGTGGGCCACATGGGTTACATGGGCGCTGCACCTGCGCTCTATAAAAAATTGGGCTATGACCCTGTCAAAGATTTCGATGGCGTTTTCCGTTTCCCTGATACACCCTTGGTGCTGATGGTTCGACAAAACCATCCTGCGAAAGACATTGCAGGCTTGATTGACTTTTCCAAGAAAAATCCAGAGAAGGTGTTTGTCAGCAATGCAGGCGTGGGATCTAGCTCACATTTGATTGCCGCCTTGGTCGCCAGCTCTGCGGGCATCAAAGTGACGATGGTGCCTTACAAGGGTGCGGGCCCTGCGCTGATTGATGTGATTGGCGGGCAAGTCGATGGCATGCTCGATCAAACTAACACCGCCCTGCCGCAAATCAAAGAGGGCAAAGTGCGGCCTTTGGTGGTGACGTCTAAGGTGCGACTGCCACAACTCAAAGATGTCCCCACCTTGAACGAAACAGTCATGCCTGGTTTTGAAGCGTCGACTTGGTACGGCATCTACGCCCCCAAAGGCACGCCCAAAGCTGCTGTCGAGAAAGTGCAAAACGCTTACTTGAAAGTGATGAAAGACAAAGCCTACACAGGCAAGATGGCAGAGCAAGCCATTCAAATGTTGCCTGCTGATCAATACACGGGTGATGCCTTGAGTAAACACACCGAATCCGAGGTGGCGCGTTGGCGCGCTGTGGCGGCGCGCTCTGGTTTGTCGCTGGATTAAACCTGAACCGCTCAAATCAACGGTCTGAGGGCTTGCGCGGTTTGTTGCAACAAAGGCAGCCAACGTGTCGCTAAATCTGGTGCGTTGGGGGCTGCGCCTGAACGCACCAGGTTCAGCGCAGCCACGGTGTCGCCACGCTGATTGCGCAGCGGTACAGCCAAAGCGTCAACCCCTAATTCATGTTCTTGTGTCGCCAAGCAGTAATCTTGCTTGGCGATGCGTTTGAGTTTTTGCTTCAAGTCTTTCACCTGTGTGGCCGTGTGCGCCGTTAAGCGGCTCAATGGATTGGCTTCTAGCCATGCTTTCATCGCTGGCGGTGTCAAGTTGGCCAGCAACACTTGCCCCGTCGATGTGGCATGTGCGGGCAAGCGTGTGCCCACATGCAGGCCGTAGGCCAGCACGTGATGGCTGGCTTTGATGGGCAAGTCTGGCCCTTGCCAGATACCTCTGGCCACAATGATCACGGCATCGTTTTGCAACACCGCGACAGAGCACGACAGCTGCGTGGCCAAGCTCAGCTGATGCAAGGTGGGCTGAACGGCGCGCGGCAACCGCGCACCTGACAAATAACTTCCCGCAAACCCCAGTACCTTGGCGGACAGCCAGTAGTACTGACCATCGGTTTCCAAATATCCCAAGTGGGTGAGTGTGAGCAGATGTCTACGTGCGGTTGCACGGGTTAGGCCTGTGCGTTGTGCGGCAAGCGTTGCGTTGAGGCGTTGGCGTTCGGTGTCAAAACTCTCTAGCACGGCCATGCCACGGGCCATGCCTTCAATCCAGTCAGCTTTGTTCATGATGCGTTGTTGCGGGTAGGTTGCGCGATGATCGCGCAATCATTCTAATCACCGCGCATGATTGCGTGTTGAGCTTTGCGCTAAATCAAATACGCCTTTAATCTCACAGCACTTTTAAACACAAGGATTTGAGACATGCGTACACAAGTGGTGATTGTTGGTGCGGGCCCTTCGGGTTTGTTGTTGGGGCAGCTGCTGCACAAGGCGGGTGTGGATGCCATCATTTTGGAGCGTCAAAGCCCAGACTACGTGCTGGGTCGCATCCGTGCGGGTGTGCTGGAGCAAGTGACCTTGGATGTGTTGGCTCAAGCGGGTGTCGACCAACGCATGAACAAAGAAGGTTTGGTGCATACCGGCTTTGATTTGCTGTTCAAAGGCGAGCGTCACCGCATTGATTTGGCTGGCCTCACAGGCGGTCAAAAAGTGATGGTTTACGGCCAAACCGAAGTCACCCGTGATTTGATGGATGCACGCCAAGCGGCTGGCTTGACCTCGATCTACGAAGCCGACGATGTGCAGATCCACGACTTTGACAGCGATCACCCCAGCGTCAGCTTTAGCAAGGACGGCAAAAGCCACACCATCTCGTGTGACTTCATTGCCGGTTGCGATGGCTTCCACGGTGTGTGCCGTGCCAGCGTGCCACGTCAGTCGATACAAGAGTTTGAAAAGGTGTATCCCTTCGGCTGGTTAGGCGTGTTGTCCGACACACCACCTGTGCATGAGGAATTGATTTACGCCAACAGCCCCCGTGGCTTTGCACTGTGCTCACAACGCAGTCTCACACGTAGCCGTTACTACTTGCAAGTGCCACTGACCGACAAGGTGGAGCAGTGGAGTGACGACGCGTTCTGGGGTGAGTTGCGTAACCGTTTGGACCCAGAAGCGCGCGACAACTTGGTGACTGGTCCGAGCATTGAAAAAAGCATTGCCCCTTTGCGCAGCTTTGTGACTGAGCCCATGCGCTTTGGCACTTTGTTCTTGGCAGGGGACGCCGCCCACATCGTGCCACCGACAGGTGCCAAGGGTTTGAACTTGGCCGCCACCGATGTGAAGTATTTGTCGGATGCACTGATTGAGGCGTGTGTCGAAAAGTCACACGCAGGCATTGACCATTACTCCACCCGCTGCTTGGCGCGCATCTGGCGTGCAGAGCGCTTCTCTTGGTGGTTCACCAGCTTGATGCACCGCTTCCCAGATCAAGGTGAGATTGGTCAGAAGTTCCAAGAGGCTGAGTTGGATTACCTCAT
>JACCDX011533135.1_pt1 | contig 16231 bp, 11 predicted proteins | sample 7449681 | NCBI WGS metagenome assembly JACCDX01 (sample SAMN15323450, study PRJNA562643) | freshwater metagenome | isolation source: river surface water | place: USA:Blue River Watershed | collected 2017-08-18 | reverse complement strand
CTTTTTCATCAACCGTAAAACCATGTGTCAAGATTTCTTGCATTGCAGCATGTTCATGCAAAGCCAAACTTGTCAGCAAAGAACTTTGAAACCATCCTCGATGCTGATCTTTACCTTCTAGATACATATCAGCAGGATAGGTAATATCGACACCTTGCGACAACATAGCAAAATGGCTCACACCAGAATCAAACCACACATCTAAAATATCTGCTTCTTTACGTAATTTAACACTCTTACACGATGGACACACACCGCCAGGAATTAATGTTCTTATTGCAACATCATCCCAATATTCAATGCCATGATCTTGCACACCTTGTGCAACTTTTTCAACAATATCAGTCGTTAAATAAACTTGACAACAATCATCACACGAAATCGCTGGAATCGGAACACCCCATGCACGTTGTCGCGACAAACACCACTCTAAACGACCAGAAACGGTTGCGGCCAAACGATTACGACCAGTCTCAGGAATCATATTCATACTTGCAATCGCTTGCAATGCACGATCCTTTAAATTATGTTGTGATAAATCACAAAACCATTGCTGAGTCGCTCTAAAAATCAATCCGTTATGACAACGCCAACAATGTGGATACGAGTGACGAATCGATTGTTTAAAAAATAAATTTCCAACGTCTTCTAATTTTTTCAACACCGCCCACTGACCATCAGTGACCAACATACCGGCTAAATCTTGGGGTGCAATATCCTGAGTATAGCGACCATCAATCGTTAAGGGTGAATAAATTTCAAGACCATTTTTAACACCAATTTCATAATCATCTGGACCACATCCAGGAGCACTATGCACACACGCTGTTCCATCTTCTAACGAAACAAAAGCATCACCAATCACAGGAACTTGCAAGCCTGCAACAAATGGATGATTAACTTTTTTACCAATCAACAACTCTGCATCAAACTCTGCAATAAGGTGTGCATGAGCTTGTACCGTTGCTGCAACTTTACCAACAAGCTCTTTTCCTAAAATAACGAATCGATCATTCAAATTAACCAGTTGATACTTTGCACCAGGCTTTACAACAACAGCACGATTTAACGGTAATGTCCACGGAGTTGTTGTCCAAATTAATAAACTTACTTTCTGATCACCAACTTGCGAAAATAATTCTTGAGTTATTGCTGCATCAAAGGGAAACTGTACATAAATGGAAGGATCTTTACGTTCTTCGTACTCAATTTCAGCATTTGCTAAAACGGTCTGACAATGCATGCACCATGGCACTGTTTTTTGCTTACGAGCAATATAACCCTTACCAACCATAATTCCAAAAGCACGCAACGTTTGCGCTTCATACATTGGATCCATGGTGGTACAAGCAAGATCCCACTCCATCATAATACCAAGTTTTTTAAACTCTTCTTTTTGCACACCAACCCATTTTTTTGCATACGCACGACATGCTTTTTTTAACGCAACTGGATTTTCTTTAATCGATGCATCAACCTCTGAAGAAACTTTAAACTCTATAGGCAACCCATGACAATCCCAAACTGGTACAACTGGTACATGCTTGCCATGCATACGTTCTGATTTGGTAATAATATCTTTTAAAATTTTATTATACGCATGCCCAAGATGAATATTACCATTTGCATACGGAGGCCCATCATACAAAACAAAACTATTTTTACCCTTGTTGTGCAAGTACGTTAACGCATGCAAATTTTCATCGTGCCAACGTTGTAAAATTTGTGGATCAAAAATATGAGATTGTGCTCGAATTGGAAAATCTGTACGAGGTAAATTGAGTGTATCTTTATAACTTAACCCAGGATCTTTATGTTCTTCGTGCTTGCTCATTGACAAACCTTTTCATATACTAAAAAGATGAATATATAATTACCTTTGAGTATATCAAAACAAAAGCATTTTACTATGAACGATCAATCAAAACATCAAACAAATAATCTATATTTTCATAAAAAAATTGGTATTTGGGGTTTTGGTATCGTTGGAACATCAGCACTCAACTACTTTGATACATTCCAACTGACATCAATCCAAATTTTAGATACAAAAAAAATCAATGTTCCAACAACAAAAAATCATGTCATCATTCTTGAACAAAATGAAACTTCAATTATTTCTTTTTTAGAAGATAACGACTATATTCTACCAAGTCCTGGTATTAAACTGCATAACTATCAAAAATATGCTCATAAATTTTTAAACGAACTTGATATATTTCAAGATCATAAAAAAGTTCCTGTGATCGCAATTACCGGCACTGTTGGTAAAACATCAATAACACACCTACTTACAAGGATCATACAAGAAACTTACCCACAAGCACAGGCTGCTGGTAATATCGGTTATCCACTTTTAAATTTTGCAACCCATCCAGAAACACAACAAGACTACTTAATGTTAGAACTTTCTAGCTTTCAACTTCAGTACACTAAAAAATTTTCACCCGACCTTGCAATCATCACCAACTTTTTTTCTAACCACCTTGACCACCATAAAACAGTTGATGAATACTTTGATGCAAAATGTACTATCTTAGAACATCAAACGGATGAGCAACAGGCACTCATTCCACTTGATCTTATCGATAACATCATAAAAAAAATTCCCTACAAAACATCGTGGGCATTATTCAGTCAAGAACAACCAACTCAAGAGATCCTTGAAAAATACAGCGGCAACACAATTTTTTACACTCATGAAAAAAAAATATATTCAGTCTTAAACAATCATCACCAAGAAATTTTTAATTATGCTCAACTCCCAGCGATTACATTTGATGCCAACTGGCTCATCATTATTGCTGCATGTAACATCATAAATCTTCCACTTACAACCATCTACGACTGCTGTAAAAGGATTTCAATCCCAGATTTTAGACTTCAAAAAATTGGATCAAAAAATAACGCTCACTTTTATAACGATTCAAAATCTACCGTTTGGCAAGCAACCCTGCAAGCAGTCAAATCCTTAGAAAATCTTCCCATAAAACTTTTTGTAGGCGGGTTAAGCAAAGGCGCAGATAGAACACCCCTCTTTGAAAAATTACAAACAAAAAATGTTGAAGTGTATGCTTTTGGTAAAGAAGCAGAATCTATCGGCCTGTTATGCAAAAATTTTAACATTCCCCACTCAACATACACAACACTTAATACTGCGTGGAATAGCTGCATAGGATCAATAGACAAACCATGTAATGTTCTTTTTTCTCCTGGTGGATCAAGCTTTGATTTATTTATCGACTACCAAGATCGTGGTCGATATTTTACAAAATTAGTTAATCAATATATCGATTCAGAAAAAACATCGGACTAAAAAGAACTTTTCTCTTGTTTTTGCTATATAAAATATCGTACAATTTTTTCAGATAGAAAACTTTATATAATTAAAACCATTTATTATACAAGGATTTATACATGAAAAAGTTACAAATTTTAACACTTGCCTTAGGTATTGTTACAACTTCAGCAATGTTTGCAAAACTTGACCAAGATGGATTTAGTGACATCACAGCAAAAAATCCAAACGATCAAGATCAATCTACAAATGCAACAGCGCAAAGAATCAAAGAAGAAATGGGTGATCCAGTAACATTTGCAAGCTTTCAGGCTTTTAAAGAAAAAGTAAAAATGTTTATAACAAAACTATCTAGCGCCCAAGGAAAAAAATCTAAGGCCGACTTAAAAAAAGCTGTCCGTGGAGTTGTTGACCTCTTTAAAGCTAGCAACAAAATATCTGATGCAAAAATTTCAAGCGATGTAAAAAATGAATTAGTAAGCATGAAAAACCAACTTTTAAGCTTAAATTTACCATCACGATTAAAAGACGTACTTAATAAAAGAACTAAGTAAGTATCATGAATAAAAATATTATACTGACTACAATCTTTTTCTGCACTTCTTTTTTCATACAAAGTATGGAGGAATTTTTTGAAGATTTTGAAGAACAAGATTTGATTGAACAAGGTTGGTATGATGTCCAAGTAGAAGAAATCAAAGAAGCAGTGCTTCAATCATTAAACGATGATATACATCAACATGTTGCCGATGAATATTTTTTATCGGCAACACCTGCTAATCCACTAAATATCAGAAATCATTATCTTTTAAAACTTGATGATTTTCAAACCATCACCGAACAATATGAAAGTTCAGATCTTACTGAACCATTTCATAAATATAGCGAACAAATTTTACAAAGAATTATTAATATTCCATCACAAACAATTTCATATCAAAAATTAATTCATGACCAAATCGTAGTTGAAGACATTGATGAATCAATTACTCATGATCTTAAAAATTTTGAATGGGTAGTAATCGACTATACCCTTACCAATACACCCTAAATTTAAAATATTTTTACACCATAAAACTGGTTGGATTTTATACTCAAAGATGTTACAATCGTGTACATATAAATTTAAAAAACTTCATCTTTAGATTGCATAGGCTGTACCAATCATGTTTATTGAACAAAAATTAAAACACGATGCAACTATTTTTATATCCATCGTTTTAACACTCATCACCCTTGGTATAATTTTTGTATATTCATCAAGCTCATTTTATGCACTTGAAAAATTTAATAATCCTTTATACTACGTACAACGACAATGCCTTGGGATTTTTATAGGATCAATTCTATTTTATTGTGGTTATAAATTTCCACTTGCAAACATCAATTCGATGAGCTTTTTTTTGTTTATAAGTTCACTCATTCTTACTGCCCTTCCCGTCGTTACAAACCTAGCAAAAAGAATGCATGGCTCAAGCCGATGGTTACATATTTTTGGATTCGTTTTTCAACCAAGTGAAATTTTAAAAATTACAACGATCATCTATGTTGCATCATTTCTTGCACGCAAACAAGATCACAAAGAATCTTTTAAAAAAGGATATTTACCACTTTTAATTATAAGTTTATTTTTAAGTGGTATTTTATTAAAACAACCAGATTTTGGCTGCACCGTCACCATTCTTGCTACGGTATTTACTATGGTGTTTATTGCAAAAATGAACATGAAATATTTAGTCATGTTAGGCTCAATCGCTTTACCACTGGCAAGTATTATCGTATACTTACAACCCTATCGATGGAATCGAATTTTAATTTACTTAGACCCATGGAAAGACCCACAAGGAGCTGGTTTTCAAGTCATACAGTCATTAATCGCAATCGGATCTGGCGGCATGTGGGGCAACGGAATTGCACAATCAAAACAAAAATTTTTTTATCTACCCATGCAACACACCGATTTTATCTTTGCAATTATCGCAGAAGAAATTGGCTATATTGGCAGTTTTTTTCTTATAACTCTTTTTATACTTTTTTTGTATTTTGGATTTAAAATTTCTTGGAATCTAAAAAATTTATTTGCTATTTATTTAGTTCAAGGTTTAACAATTCTTGTTTCTATACAAGCACTTATTAATATCTTTGTTGCAACAGGCCTTGCACCAACAAAAGGAATTGGTCTTCCGTTTATCAGCTACGGAAATACTGCACTTGCATGCAATATGTTAATTGCAGGACTTATTGCTAATGCAGCATACGATTATTATGAATAAAAAAGGATAGTAAGTACTATCCTTTTTTATAATTATTTTATTTTACTAATGTATAAAAATTAACATCTTTGCCAGAAGCTGCATATGGTAATACAAGATGAGAACCTCGTAAATGCCTTCTATCTTTATGCTTATCACAATTTCTTAAAGTCCAGACAGAAGTGTCTGAATCGAAAATTAATTCACGTTGCTTACAATTTGTATCTTGATGTATCTGATTTTTATCAGCATAAACAAAACCTGTTTCATTTTTTGCAAAAACACTTTCCCAGTTGTAACCAGAAACACATTTTTTATCACCTGCAGAGATATTATATAACGTAATCAAAGATTTTGGAGTTCGTTGCATACCAAATGTCGTAAAATCATTTTCACCATGTAACGATGTATGATGCACACAAGTTTTTGCTGAATATTCATGGTGTATAAGCCCAAGCAAACCAAACAACGATAAACACATAGCTCCTTGACATACATTTTCTTTAGAAATACGACATGCAACTTTCATGTCATCACCATCATCAGACGCTTGAACAAAAAATTCTTGAAATAACAATACTAAAAACAATACCAATATATTTTTAAAAATACGCATACAAACCTTTATGTTAATACTACAAAAACCATATACATCTTAAAAAAAAATAAAAACACAATATACTAAAAAAATTTTACTGATCATGAAAAATTTTAATCATTATGCTTATCATAAATTCTCTAAAATAAAAAATTTTTAATTTAAAGATATTTATTAAAAATTTGTCTTTCTACTTTTTCAGCCGATTCCGGATATATCCCTTCTTGTTCTTGAAAATTTTTCCAAAATAATAAAGCTGCATCCCTATCAACTGGATACCAATCAGAAATTTCATTTGCGATTCTAGATTTAGCTTGAAACGGTAACGGTAAAAACCCACCATTTAACTGTTTAAGAAAAATAACAACCTGAGAACCATTCAAACATCTACGAAATGTTTTATAATGAGCATACCCTGATTGTGTTGGTGAATATTCTTCTTCAATTATCTGTTTTAAACATTGATGCCGCTCAAGAATTTTTTGCTGATAACCAAGAAAAATGTCTTCATCTTGACTACAAGATGTTTGAATAGGCTCTTCTTCAATTGATTTTTCAGCATCAGATGAACGTGGATTTTTTTTACAAATTTTACTATATTTCTTTTCTAAAAATTTTTTTGCCTGTGTTGCTCGAGTCATCGCTTTTTCATAATCAATCGGTTTGTTACGATCACACGCAATAAAATCTGTAAATTTTAATAGTAAAATCGCATATATTACACACTTCATAAAATTCCTTTCACTACATAAAAAGACCTTAAGAAACTATATTTCTTTCAGGTCTTTTTACAAAATAGTACGGTATAGTTACTTACGTTTGTCAAACTCCCAATCTTCACCATCGATCATAATATTGGTATGCGATGGTTCTTTAATATTAAAAACATCACAAGAACGACGATACGCATGTAATGCAGTAAATGCATAATTTACATCAATTGTTTTACCACAAGTTCTATTTTCACACTTTTCTAACAATTCCTGACGATCGCAAGGTGATAATCCTGGATACAGATCACCATAAACATGCTGGCATCCATGCAACCAAAGACGATAACTTTCATCAACATATTGCTTTGTTTCAGCTATCGATCGAACACACGGAATACAAACCATATAAACACAATCGTATTGTACACGTGAAAAAAAACTATCTTCCTGGGAATTTATATCAAGAAAATTTATCATCAATACACAAAATATCATTACAATTTTATTCATGTCGTATCTATTTTTTCGTTCCACGAAGATAATGTTGCACAATATCCTGATTATTCCATGTTACAACAGCAGGTCTTTGGGATGTAACATTTACTAAATTTGTACGATTACTAAAAAAAACTCCTGATGAAGTTGAGTTTGTATAAGTTTCTGTCTGATCACCACAATCTCTACTGAAAGAAAAATGGCCATTTTTTCTACCAACAGAAAAATCATGACAAACTCCTTGTAATGCATCTTGAGTTGCACAACCACGGTCAAATCCCCAAGTATCAGTTGCACATAAACGAGACAAATCACCAATATGAGAAATTGTTGTTCTATCTCCATTGTATAATCTTCTAATACAATCGACAGAACGAGTATTTCCATCAGAATCTTTTTCTGAACAGCCTGGATAACGAATTTCACAATACTGACCAGAATCATTACGTACATGGGTATACGTCATACTACCCAAGACACCACCAAGAATTGCTCCAACAACTAACAACGTGCAACAACTAGCACCAACAGCCTTACATTTATCTTCATTACCCCGATACGAAGGAATAAAGCTTCGTGATTCTGATTGATTACGACCTAAAGAAGAAATATTTAAAAATTGACGACCAGTTCTATCCTGGGAAGCTGTCAAAAAATTATCATGTCCCATGAGAACTAACAATACCAATACTAAACGAGATGCTAACAACTTATTCATGCAAAATCCTCTTAATTTTTCCAATTCATAGCTAAGTCAACCAATAAACGAACAGAATATCCTGTTGCACCAGAGCGATAATAACTTATATGTGGCACATCGTAGGAAATACTTGCAATATCTAAATGCACCCAAGGAGTATCATTTTCTACAAATTCACGTAAAAACCAAGCTGCAGTAATCGTTCCTGCTGCAATTGATGGATTGCCAACATTTTGAATATCTGCAATATCAGATTTTATTGCAGCTTTAAAATCTGGAGTAAATGGTAAAGCCCATACTGGATCACCAGAACGCTCTGCTGCTACCTGAACTGCTTGAGTAAAATTTTTATTATCAGACAAAAGTGCTGCAAAAAATGGCCCGACAGCATAAATACACGCGCCAGTTAATGTTGCAAGATCAATGACTGCATCAAGCTTATAATTTTTTGTTACATACGATAATGCATCAGCTAAAACCAAACGACCTTCAGCATCGGTGTTACGAACTTCAGCCGTTTTTCCGTTATAAAACTTTAAAATATCACCCGGTTTTAATGCTTTTGGTCCTGGTAAATTTTCAGTAATTGCAGCACATGCGATCACATTAACATCTGGCTGCAACTGAGCAAGCGCAATAATCGAATTAATCACCGAAGCTGCTCCTGCCATGTCAGACTTCATATCTTCCATAGAATTTGCAGGCTTAATGCTTAAGCCACCAGAATCAAAGGTAATACCCTTACCAACAAAACCAATCGTCTGTGCATGTGGATTTTTTGATTTATATTCTAAAATAACAAAACGAGCTTCCTCATCTGAACCTTTTGAAACTCCATGCAACCCTTGCATGCCAAGTTCTTCTATTTTTTTCTCATCAAAGATAGTACAAGTTAAACCATACTTACGAGCCAAATCTTGTGCATGATTTGCAATATTTGTTGGTGTCATACGACTTGGTGGTGTATTAACCCAATCACGTTGCGTATTAACAGCTTGTGCAATAATTTGTCCTGCATCAAAACCTTGTTGTATAAGTTCTTGATGTTGAGTTGATCCACACAACGTCACCATAATATCTTTATGTTTATCTTGAGTTGTTATAAATTCATCATATTTATAGCCTGCAATCGATATAATCGATACAGTTTGCTGAACAAAAAAATCAACTGAAATACCAAAATTTTCTGCCTGAGGAAGTGTCATAGCTAAAGTTGTGATTTTTTTTGATTGAGCTCCCGTAATTAAGCTTCCCAAAGCACGTCGGTATTTTTCTAAAGAAAAATGACCTTCTTCTTGTTTTCCAAGACCAACAAAAAATAGTTCTATCGTTTTACCGTCATGAATAATCGACCAAGCAACAGAAGATTCTGCAGCACCTGTAAATTTTTTATGCTCTAAAAAAACATCGATCTGAATATTAAAAAAGTCTGCAATATCTTGGTAATCTGCAGGCACGAATTTTTCTGGCAATAAAATTGCAAAAGCATCTGCAGAAACTTGCAATATATTTTCAAAACTTAACTGTGTATGAATTTTCATAATAACCTTTATATAAAAAAACTATTATTGTTACGGAAAAACATGATACCAAATAAATTTACAAATTTCATTAAGAAAATAAAAAGGCCAAATTTGCATCTAGCCTTGTATAACAGGAAATTTTATTTATTTTTTCAGTAATTCAAAAAAATTACTATTTAAAGCTGATTCTGAATACGATTCTAAACCACGTAAATTTCTTTTTTCCGTACCACATTTACGTACCCAAAACTCATAAGAACCATTTATACCATTTGTAAGTTCAACATGCCTTTTTATACAACCAGTTATACCATGCAACTGATGATAAGAAGCACATGTTTCTGTCCCATTTACAACAGCACAAAAATTATTCATTTCAGAAACATAATTAAAACGCAATAAATCCTTAGGATCCATATGAGATGTTCGTATTGGGCGACCATTATATTGAGATTTTATATCAACCGAAAACTGTGTTTCATTACTCACATCCATTGTATTAGCTTTTTGTGCATAAACAGTACCAACTATAAATACCGATAAAATTGAACCACACACTACTGCTGCACGAAAAGACCGTGCTTCATTTTCGGTACAAAATGGAACATCTTTTTTAACTAATGATGCTCCAGAATCTTGTCTTTTTATTTCCAAAGACTGAATATGAGAAGAAATCAATGGATGTATAAAAAAGAAAGACAAAACTGCTAATTGTAATACTTGCATAGAAAAATCCTTACCTATTATGTTTATGTATTGTAAAAAAATTAATCATCTTACGAAAAATTTTGTTATGTTAGCGCAACAAAATAAATTATAAATAATGAACACCTTCTTTCGATTCAGAAAAAATGAATAAAAAATTTTAAAAGCACCACTCTGTGAATTTTAATAATCTATCATTTTTATGCATAAAACCATACTAAAAACAAAATAATTTTCATTAAGAAAATAAAAAAGCTTGATTTGCATCAAGCTTCCTACCAAACAAATACAATAAAAAAATAGAGATCTATCTTCTTTTATTGTATCTCATACAAATCGATACTTAAATTTGACCATGAAGATAATTTTAAACCTTGCAAGTTTCGTTGATTATATATGCATATATTAAAAGCTACAACATAACATTGCTGTGAGTAAAAATCATGACAACATCTATCCAAATTAAAATCATACAAGCCATCATACAATTGATTAAATTTCAATACTCGCTTCATACAATACAATACATCATGCAAATCTCTTTCAGATGCGCAAATTTTATTATTACCAACAACCGTACATACATTATTAAGACGAGAAACATAACACAAAGGGAATAATTGTTCATAGCCATCAAGTCTACAATGCATTGCTGATTCAGATTGATAAGTATATTGAATTTCAACTGGCGATGTAGTCATATTCTTAACAAATATTGTATTTTTTTCACTTGCCAATAAACCACCTAAGACAAGAGTTGATAAACTAAAACCACCAAATACTACCATGCGTGAATAAAATTGAGCTCTATCAAGCTGAGTTATTACTTGATTTGTTACAAGCTGATAACCATTAGCAGAAGCAATTATCACATGAACAAAAAAGAAACATATAAGCCATGATTTACATATCTGGATAGACAATTCCCACTACAACATACACGACCAAAAGAGATGTTTACACTTTATTAAATCACACAAAAATTAAAATAGAAAAGCCCTGACTTAACAGGGCTTTTCTAAGATAGTTATACTTAGTTTATACTAATCCAAAAAATGATTTCAATCGACCTAAAACGCCTGACCGAGACTGAGTTTTTTGCCCAACACTTTGAGCAGCAGCACTCTGTACGATTCCTTGCGCTTTTGCTCCAATTTCGGCAGGATCAGTTACACGATACACAGGTATTGCTTTACGTTGATCATCACGAACAATAATAATTGAATGATTATTTAAAAGATCCATAAGATCAACAAGAGGTAACGCAAGTCCAATCGCATATCCTTGCTCATCAAATAAAATTCCATTTTCTATATCAACATACATACTATTTTGTAAATATTCATACTGACCTTTTTGTAATTTTATAAAATAACGATCAGATTGTGCATCATATAGAATATTTTTTACCTGCTGAGTAAATGCTTTTAACTTTACTGAATCTTTTGGCGTATTTTGAACCGACGATCCAGCAAGCATTGCTAATTGTAATGTCGGCCCATCAAATCCTGATATATTTTTTGCCAAACGAACAACACCAGTCACATCTGCTACAGCAATCGCTTGCCATAAAATTTGTTGATAGAACAAAAATTCACGATACGACAAATTATACAAATCAAATTGATATTGATAGATTCTTCCAGCTGATTCAACTTGTACATAATCTAACTTACTTACACTATCAGATAGTATGCTGACAACTATTTTTTCATTACCAGCAGCACAAACAAATGAACTTGTTCCTTGCTTGCTCACAACATCAAAAAATAAATTATTAAAAATAACTGCAACTAATTGGCCTTCTTTGTAGATACATCGAAGATCTCGTAGTGTATCACTTATAGCAAGATTAATAAATGATCCAGTTTTCATGTCAACAGGAATATAAGATGCTTGTTTCCAAGAGTATAAAGAATTAATCTGATATTTAACTGGTTGTGGTACATCAGACCAATAAACATCACAAGAAGATATTTTTTGTAAATCTAAGAAACTATTTTCTGGGTCAAAGACTGGCGTTTGCATCACAGTAATAATACTTTTTTGCGAAATAAACTTATATTCAGATACAGCCTTTTGTGACACCGGATCAACAGATTTTGCAATAAAATTTCCAGAACTATTTAAGAAATGTTGATACTTTCCATCGGCACCTTTATCTTGCAACGTAATATCAAGCAAATCTTCAATCGTAACATCTAAAAGCATCAAATTATTAGGTAATTGCGTATCAACTGCTACTGGTTTTTTATCGACAAGCGGAATACCATCAAGACCAAAAACATCTCCACTGCTTAAACTTACATAGCATGCAACTGAATTTTTTATCATCATACCATAATAATCTTGCATGATCGTGTTATAGTAAAAATAAAACTTTGTTCCTTCATAACTTACAGGAGAAACAATACCATGCGTTGGAAACTTTGGATCATTACTTACAATCATCGTTTTACCAGAAACTCCAGGCTTTAGATTTTTATCTGCAGGATCAATAACAATAATACCTGACGGATTAACCAATCCTAAAACCTGTTTACCTTGAGCATTCACCACAACACCAGCGGCACTCATCATATTTTGGTAAAATAACCCATCAATAATCGATAGCAATTGACCTGATGCGTCATACATCGCACCAATTTCTACTGGCTTGCCACTTTGTGAACTGAATGTATGCGGGACGTTAAAGAATGTATACACAAAATTTGATGTTTCTTGTGGACTTGCAGGAGTTACTAAAACATATCCAAGATCGCCTGCATTTTTTAATCGATCATACGGCGCCGATAAAAATGGCTGTGCTGCTAAAGATTTTATGACAGCACGTACCTGATCTGCAGATAAGCTTACATCACCAACAGGTTCTTGCTGAGCTTGCTGAGCATCAAAATTTTCAAACTCTTTTTGTTCTCCAGCCAAGGCAGCTCTTAATACTTTTATTTTTTCTTGCAATGCAGGGCGCATTTTTGCAGCAACTGATTGTATCGTTCCTACAGTTGCAGTAATTTGACCAACATGTTCATCACTTGAACCATACACTTTCCCAGAAACAAGACTTACGACATATTCTGTCGTATTTGATAATTCTTTTCCAAAAGCAAATGGATTTGCAGTAACATCAACCGTCATAAAATAGTCTTTTGGCTCAAAAGATTCAGACATTCCTGCGCCAGCAGCATCAGTATAAATATAACAACCTGCATCAAGATCTGCACGATAGATACCCAATTGCAATCCATAAAATGGGAATGGATAGATAAAGTCATCTTTCATACTTTCATACTGATTGTAGGCAAGATTAATTCGTTTTTTAAATTCGTCAGAAAATGCCTTTGGCTTTACACTAAATAATGTTTTTACTAACTCTGAAGCTTTGACACTATAACCAACACCTGCACTATTTTTTACTAAATTTCCTGCGCTATCGTACAACAATCCAGAAATAATACTGAGCAGACATGTTTCTTGCGTTGCTCCAGAAACACGTAACGACCCTAGTGATTTATCTAAAGCTGCAGGAGTTTTACTGTTCGTCAATACAAAATAATCTTCTACTCGACCTGAAGGACTTGGCATACAACTATACACAAACAATTCATTATCTAACGCTTGCTCGCTGACAATGGTTGCTACGATTGATGAATTTGGAAGATTAACACCACCAAATTCTTTATTATTACTACTATTTTTTGCTGATTGCGTTTTTATCCAATTTGCCCATGCAAAACGTGCGTTTGCAACTTTTTCAATTAACCCTTCTGGCATAGCAAAATTAGGATCAACACTTGCTCCTTTATTAGTTAATAAATCGACCCAATGAAATTGAGATACTTTTTCTTCATCAATCTTCCATGAAATATTTTGTGTTTTTGGATCAACAACTTCGATAAGTGCTGAATTTGCAAAACCATCTGCATCAACAAAAATGGTTCCATCTTCTTTAACACTATAGGTCAGATCAGTCACCAGTCCATAATAATTTGCAACAGAATTTGAAGGTAAACTAATCGTTCTTCCCTGTACCGAAATAGGAATTAATAAATCATGCAACGAGCCATCCTGATTATCTTGAGAAATCGGATACCCATTAAACCCCTCATACAATGGTAAATTTGAACCACCAATCACTGGTTGAATAGAAGAATCAATCGGTTTTAATCGATATTTTCCAAAAGGTCCTTGCATTAATAAACCAAGGTACAAACGCTTCATCGCCTGATACTGTTGTGCTAACTGTGGATTTTGTAACAATGTTTGCACAGCATTACCAACAACGCCTGACAAGTTTTGATTATAATTAATTGATAATGTACCATTACTTGCTTGCACACCATAAAGTGGAGTAAATGAAGCTGGCAAACCTTTCGCGATTAATGCTGGTGGCGACTGAATATTTAATTGCGGTAAGAAGGCAAAAGTACCATCTTCTTGCATATCGCCCATAATCGTAGAAACGTAAGCAATTGCAGGGTTTAATCCCATCGTCATAAATCCATACATATCTTCTTGGGTAACAGGCGCCATCAAAGGTACTACTTTTAAATTTTTATCTAAGAAAATAATATAATCCGTAATGTACGAATTATATTCCGCAGAACCACCTGATTGGCTTTGTAACATTTTGGCAAACGGCGTATTTTTACACTGATAAATATACACCCCTTTTGCTGCATAATTATCTGGTTCTGCACCATCAACAGTAACTTTTGATGCAGCTTTCGATAAATCTGTACCTAAGCTAACGGTTAACATACCAGAATTTGCGATTGCATCTTGCTGTGCACCAGGAAACATCTCTAAAACTTTACTAAATTTTTTACCAAGCCCTTGAATTGGAATAATTTGTCCTAAAGCACCTTGCGCAATTTCATCTTCTAAATTCTGATCTGGGCGCAAAACAGTCCCTTGAGCATTTAAAACTAATCCTGCAGCAAGCTGTTCTAAGGATTTTGTTAGTAAACAACTTGAACCTTTCATATCTGAACAACTTTTTACAGCAGCTTCAGAAATTACACCGCTTTGACTATCTAAACAACTACAATTAAATTGTTGCAATAAAGCCGGATGAATATCTGAAAATTTATGAACGTTAACACTATCAACAAACTCTTTAAAGTTTGACCGTGATCCTGCAGTACTTAACTGCCCATACTTTGTTGCCAAGAATGTTCGTACACTTTTACCAAAATCTGAGCCAACTAATGGTGCTGGCACTTTACCATTCGTTGTTCCATCCCCATAAAAAATATGACCTGTATTTAAATTAATCATCATCTGCAAGAACATCGGGTCTGGAATCGCTGCTGCCCCCCATTCTGACCACACTTGTTCTGTGTACGATGCAAATAAAGGTAAATTTGCCATACCCTGCGAAGAAATATTATATCGTGGAGCCACAGGTTCTTTTGACTGACCAAACGAAAACATTTTTGCATACGTATCATTTGCAGCGTTTGATATTTTATTTTTACCAGAAGGACCACTCACCCCAGGAAATAACTCTTTTGCGCGGCTTGAGACTGGTTGACCAACTTCATCAACAGGAATTCCGTAGTAAATAAATTGTGAGAGCATAGGGTCTGACGTGTTAATTGCAGAATCTGGAATTTGCAATACCACTTTACCAAATTTTACTGGCGCAGCATACGTTGCAAGCATAGCATTAATTTGCTGCTGAGCCATAAACTGTGCCTGAATAATCCCTGGAAGCATCATAACCACACCGCCATACAAAATACCAAAAAAACCCAAAACAGCCATCCCTGGTGCAGGTAAATGTGCTACAAATCTTCGTAAAGCATTACTGTTTTTTGTTGCTAAATTCGAAATTTTAAAATTAATTTCATCTAATTGACGACTTAAATTTAAAATTTCATCAACATTTTTACCACCCAATTGAGCTGCCTGGTCTATCTGTTTTGCAATATCGTCCTTGGCACCT
>JACCDX010102998.1_pt1 | contig 16240 bp, 15 predicted proteins | sample 7449681 | NCBI WGS metagenome assembly JACCDX01 (sample SAMN15323450, study PRJNA562643) | freshwater metagenome | isolation source: river surface water | place: USA:Blue River Watershed | collected 2017-08-18 | reverse complement strand
GAATTCTGGAGAACTCACAAGAAATTCAAAGGTATGTTCGATGTAACGCGCGTTACGTTCTTGGCGGTAACGAGTTCGAAGCGATGACTTTTCTTCGCTGATACCCATGAAATCCCCTAGTACGTAGTCCACTGCAAGTAAGGTTGGTGATTATGTCAGAACGATTGCGCGTAGACGAAGTACTTACTTCTCTTCTAGAACTATGCCGTCCGCTCGACCCATTTGATATGCCGCTGCTTGATGCGCACGATGCAACCCTTGCCGAAGATATTTTCGCTGGCGAACGTCTTGTGATGAAGTCCGGTAGCCGTATTCGCTCAACACAGATTGGTCTAGCCGCATCCATCGGGCTAGATCACCTTCCTACCCGACCACATCCACGCGTTGTGGTTATTTCAGCTGGCCCTGATTTAGTCGAACCAGGAACTCCGCTCAAGGCCGATGAAGAGTATGAAACAAATTCTTGGCTTCTCACCACCGCGGTGCGCGAAGTTGGGGCAGTGGCATACCGCGTTCACTCAATTCCTGATGATGAATCACAGTTGCAGAGCGTGATTGAAGATCAACTTGTTCGTGCAGACCTGATCATTATTAGCGGCGAACGCCATGACGATTCTTTCGACCTCATCACTCGCACCCTCCAAAAGATGGGTGATGTTAAGACAGTTGATATTGCAATTGAATCTAGCGGGCGCCATAACTTCGGAACTATCGGTCCCGATAAGACTCCAGTAGTCACGCTGCCAGGCGATCCAATCGCTGCTTACATTTCATTTGAACTCTTAGTCAGACCCATGATTCGCACGATGCTCGGTACGGCGACAATTCATCGCCCATCGGTAAAGGCAAAGCTTGAGAAGGCGCTGACCTCATCAGGTGGCGATCGTTCGTATGTTCGCGCAATCTTGAGCGAAGATGGAAAGTCTGTAACGCCGCTGAGTTCGCAGGATGAGCAGGCAACCCTTTCTGATGCCAATTCATTTATTGCAGTACCCGAGGGCGAAACTTCCCTTACTGCAGGCGCCGATGTCACCGTTGTCGTGCTTGAACGTCGATACCTCTAAAGCACCATTTGTATGTGGCCAGTCGTTCTATACGGAGATGAAATAACTCTCAGGCCGGCAAGATTTCGAGATCGCGCTCGCTGGAATAACGTCCGCGCAGAAAATAGAGAATGGTTAAGTCCTTGGGAAGCCACTCTTCCACTGATTCCAGAAGATAGCCCGGCCAGCGATTTTCACGCTAAGCGCCCATCATTTGTTGAGATGGTCACCAACCTCAATCGTGAAGCTCGTGCAGGTCGTTCATATTCATTCCTGATCTGGAGCGGAAGTAATCTGGTTGGGCAGATAACTATGGGTGGCGTTATCTATGGAGCTCTACGCGGAGCACATATTGGATATTGGATTGATCGCAATTACGCCAACCGTGGATTTACTACCCAGGCAGTGAAGTTGGTATCTGCCTTTGGTTTTTCGCAGTTGGGGCTGCATCGCATTGAGATAAATGTTCGACCCGAAAATGCAGCTTCTTGCAGGGTTGCCGAGAAGGCAGGCTTTGTTTTAGAAGGCCACCGCAAGGCTTTTCTACATATTGATGGAGCATGGCGAGACCATGTCTGCTTCGTTAAGAACAATGAATTAATCAGGTAAACCCCCCTGAAATCCACGGAGTTATTGGCCCCCACCTCTAATCTTTACCCATCATGGCTTCGGGAATTATCTATCTAGCGATTATTGGCATGTGGGTTGCCTATTTTCTGCCTCGCTGGGTACATAACAAGAACGAATTCTCAGGAAAGAGCGTTGAAAGATATAAAAGCGCTCTTCGTGTAGTAGCAAGTAATACTCCCGGAGCAAATACATCTTCCGGTGTCATCTATACGGATGTAGATCGCGAAGGACGATTAGCGCAACAACTTATGCGCCGCAGAATAATTTTCTCTCTCATTACAATCACAATGGTTCTCACAACGGTAGGTGCAATCATGCAGACCTTCACATATTTAGCAATCGCTCTTCCAGTCACTGGATTGGTTATTTACATCGCCCACGTGCGTCGTCAAGAAAATAGTGATCGCATTCAACGTCGTCGCGTTGATCAATTGCATCGCACCACCGAAGGCGTCTCACATACAAACCTTGCTGATGTACTTACAACTAAGACTCATCACGAAGTAAAGATCAATCAGGATCACTGGGTGCCTCTTGCAGAGCGCGAACTTACCGGCGTTACATTGCTTCCTAAGGGAACAGCGCAATCTCGTGCACAGTGGCAACCAAATGAGATTCCAGTCCCTACATATGTCAACGCACCAAAGGCAGTTCAGGCAAAGCGTGTCATTGATCTGACCGAGCCAGGTAAGTGGACCGAAGAACAAGAGCGTCTCGAGCGTGAAGCACTCGCTGCAGCTGCGCCTTCTCGCGATGAAGTATTTGATCAGCAATTAGCTGATGAAGCGGTGCAGCGTCTACGCGATGTTCGCGCAGCGAATCAGTAAGTAAACCTTTAAATCCAGCTCGGGAACCACATACGAGAGCGCCATGCCTCGTATGTGATGACATCTCCTATATAGACTGGCAAGAAGTAGAGAAAGTTAAAGAAGAGCACTATAAAGACTGCCGCAATAATAATTTCGCCCGCCCGTGCATAGTGAGAAAGTATCCAGCGCGCGCAGTAAACAAGGGCGAGGATTAAGAACGGTTCAAAGACAATCGCATAGAAGGTAAAGACTGTGCGTTGCTGATAGAAGAACCAAGGGAGATATCCCGCTGCAATACCGGCAACAATCAGGGAAAGTGCAGGTTCCATTTCTTTGAAAATAATTGCACGGATCCACATTCCAAAAACTACAAAGATTGCAATTGCGCCTAACCACCATAAGAACGGTGTACCCAGTGCGAGGATCTCTTGAGAGCAACTCTCACTTCCGCAACCTTGCGGAGTTTCGTAGTAGAAAGATGTTGGTCGACCCATGACTAGCCAGCTCCACGGGCTTGCTTGGTAAGTGTGTTTATCTGTTAAGCCGGTATGAAATCCCAGAATTTGTTGGTGATAGTAAATAAATGAAGAAAAAACGTTTGATGAGTAGCTACGATCCCAGCCGCGATCACTTGCAAACCAGCCTGCCCAAGAAGATATGTAGATAACTAGCGGAGTGATCCCGAATTGTCCGATACGTGCAATCGTTGGTTTGAACAAATCACGACCTGAGTGGTGAGTGAATGCTCGATACAGTCCAATTGCTCCAAAGACTGCAATGAAATAGAGAGCGCTCCACTTTGTTCCAAGTGCCAACCCCAGTGCTAATCCTGTCCACCAATAGCGTTTGGTGAGAAAGAAATATGTTGCGACGAGAATAAAAAACGCTAGAAAGTTATCGAGTAGCGCTGTTCTTGAATGGACTAAGGCCAAGCCATCGATTGCCATCAGACCTGCAGCAAGAGCTGTAAGTAGTGTTTTTCTAAAGAGGCGATGAGCAATCAGTGCAATCAGCAGAATCATCAGAGAACCAACGAGCGCGCTGGTAAATCTCCACCCAAAGCTATCGTCGCCAAATACTTTAATTCCGAGTGCAATCAACCATTTGCCGACCGGTGGATGCACAATGAATTCAGCTTTATCTCCAGTTACTTCAACTCCATATGCCAGTAAATCGCGTGCACCATCGACGTAATAGACCTCATCGAAGATAAATCCTTTCACGCGACCAAGATCGACGAGACGGAGAATGAAAGAGAGAAGTGCGATGAGTATCGGAGCAATAGCTGCAACCATAAGTACAGAATATGGGAGGATTCGCATATGGCCCTAGTTCTTGCAGCGACTCCACTTGGAAATCCGCTCGATGCAAGCGCGCGCCTCAAGAACGCTATCGAATCTGCTCAAGTAATTGCCGCCGAAGATTCACGAAGATTCCATCGATTAGCCTCAGATTTAGGTGTCACATTCACCGCTCGCATCATCTCTTTCTTCGAAGGTAATGAAACAGATCGCACTCAAGAGATTCTTCAACTCCTTCGTGAAGGCAAAGAAGTGCTTGTTGTTACCGATGCAGGAATGCCCACTATCAGCGATCCTGGTTTTCGCTTGATGCGAGATGCGATTGCAGAAAATCTACCAACCGTTGTTATTCCAGGACCAAGTGCTCCAACGATGGCAATTGCACTCTCTGGCCTTCCTACAGATCGCTTTACCTTCGAAGGTTTTGCACCGCGCGCACAAGGTGCGCGCAATACTTTCTACGAGAACCTTCGCTTTGAAGAGCGCACGATGGTGATTTTCGAAGCACCACATCGACTTCATGAATCACTCGTCGATGCTGCGGCAATTCTTGGCGACAGTCGCAAAGGCGCAATCTGCCGCGAGATGACAAAGACTTACGAAGAAACAATCCGAGGCTCTTTGGCAGAACTCATTACATGGGCTGCCAGTAAAGAAGTGCTCGGCGAAATCACCTTGGTGATAGCTGGAATCGAAGCTGGCTCGCAAAGCAAGACTGCCGATGATGCAGTTGCTCGAGTCCGCGAATATGAGGCCGCTGGAATGGACCGAAAAGGCGCGATCGCTACCGTTGCCGATGAATTCGACCTACCTAAGAAGATCGTTTATGCAGCCGTAGTCGATGCGAATAAGATGAGCAGATGAAGTCTTTCTACCTGACTACGCCGATTTACTATGTAAATGATGCGCCACACATTGGCCATGCATATACAACTGTCGCCGGCGATGTCCTCACTCGTTGGCATCGCCAGCGCGGTGAGTCAGTCTGGTTCCTAACCGGAACAGATGAACACGGTCAGAAAGTGATGCGCACTGCAGAACAGAACAATGTTGCGCCGCAAGCGTGGGTCGATAAGTTGGTTGCTGATGCGTGGAAACCTAATTGGGAAGCGCTCAACATCGCTAACGATGACTTTATCCGCACCACCGAGCCGCGCCATACAGAGCGCGTTCAGAAGTTTTTGCAATCACTTAAAGACTCTGGCCATATTTATGCGGGTAAGTATGAAGGTCCTTACTGTGTTGGCTGCGAAGAATTTAAATTACCTGGCGACCTCATTGATGCAGATGGCGAAAAGCTCTGCCCGATTCACAGCAAGCCAATTGAGTTAGTAAACGAAAACAACTGGTTCTTTAAGCTCTCTGAATTCGCACAACCACTGCTTGATCATTACAAAAATAATCCCGATGCCTGCCAGCCTGAAAGCGCGCGCAATGAAGTTGTTTCATTCCTCGAAGGTGGCGTTTCAGATCTCTCTATTTCACGTTCGACATTCGACTGGGGAATTCCTGTTCCTTGGGATACCGATCAAGTTGTCTATGTCTGGTTCGATGCGTTGCTCAACTATGCAACTGCAGTAGGGCTCACTGATGCTCCAGATTCTGAAGGCGGCAAGAAGTTCGCAGCGACCTGGCCCGCAGATGTGCACCTCGTCGGAAAAGATATCTTGCGTTTTCATGCAGTGATCTGGCCTGCGATGCTCATGGCAGCAGGAATCGATATTCCTAAGAAGGTATTTGCGCACGGTTGGTTGCTTGTTGGTGGCGAGAAGATGTCAAAGTCCAAGCTCACTGGCATTGCTCCATCAGATATCACCGACCACTTCGGCGTCGATGCATTCCGCTATTACTTCTTGCGAGCAATTCCATTCGGTAGCGACGGATCTTTCTCTTGGGAAGATATGAGCGCTCGATACACATCAGAGCTTGCCAATGACTTCGGAAACCTAGCTTCACGACTTGCCGCAATGATTGAAAAGTACTGTGGCGGCAAAGTCCCTGCCGTTGCAAAGGATGCTGGCCTTTCCGCAGCTCTTCAAGAAACTGTCAATAAGGCAGATGCAGCAATGGTTGCACTCGATTTCCAGGGTGGTATCAACGCGGTGATGGATTACTGCAAGCAGGTCAACGGTTTCGTCACTGTGAAAGAGCCATGGATCCTTGCTAAAGATCCTGCAAACCAAGCGGTTCTCGAAGAAGTTCTCTACAACACTGCCGAATCACTTCGCGCACTTGCGGTTCTGCTCCACCCAGTTATGCCGGCAACTACAGAAATTTTGTGGGAATCATTGGGTGCAAAAGAGGCACTGGGTGAAATCGGCACACAAGAAATTTCTAAGGTTGCGACCTGGGGTCAGTTGCCACAAGGTGCAACTGTCACAAAGACTCCGGTCTTATTCCCACGGTTAGAAGTTAAAGAGTAAATCTCTTATGGCCGATCGCCACAACCGCGATATAGATCGTCAACCTGCTCCACTTCCTGAACCGCTTCCTGTCCCAACAGTTGATGCGCATGCCCATATTGAAATTGTTACCAATGAAGCCCCTGATTCAGATGCAGTGCGCCAAGTTCTCGATGATGCAAAGTCGGTAAACGTTGATCGCATTGTTCAGGTTGGATATTCAGCAGAACAATCACAGTGGTGTGTTGATATGGCTAATGCTTTTCCGGGCCGGGTACTTGCAGCTGTTGCACTTCACCCTAATGAAGCTCCCGTTGTTCCAGATCTCGAAGCCGATTGGGCAATCATTGAAAAGCTTGCCCAAGATCCACGCGTTCGCGCAATTGGTGAAACCGGTCTTGATTACTTCCGTACTGAACCTGCTCTGCAGAAACGCCAGCAAGAATCCTTCAAGTGGCATATTGATTTAGCAAAGCGTACAAATAAAGCACTTGTCATTCATGATCGCGATTCGCACGACGATGTACTTTCAATCTTGCTTGAAGTGGGAGCCCCTGAAAAGACTGTCTTCCACTGTTTCTCAGGCGATGTCGAGATGGCAAAGACCTGTATTGATCGTGGATACATCTTGTCTTTCGCTGGCACTATGACATTTAAGAATGCGCCTGCTCTGCGCGATGCGGTCAAACTTGTTCCGCACGACCAACTACTTGTCGAAACGGATTCGCCATTCTTAGCTCCCTCTCCTCATCGTGGGGCGCTCAATACTCCAGCCCAGATTGCCAATATTGTGCGAGCCATGGCAGCAGAACGTGATGAAGATGTGGCAGAACTTGCTACAGCGCTATCACTTAATGCTGAACGAATCTTCGGATCCTTTGCATGAGCCTGCTCGGCGCTGCTGAAATCCGTGAGCTTGCCGAGGCTCTCGATCTCAAACCATCAAAATCTCTGGGGCAGAACTTTGTTCATGATGGAAATGTCTGTCGCAAGATTGTGCGCACAGCAGGTTTAACGCCAACCGATATCGCGCTCGAAATCGGACCTGGCCTTGGCTCACTGACGCTGGCGATGTTGGAAGAAGCGCAAGCGGTTGTGGCTGTTGAGATTGATTCTCGCTTAGCGAATCAACTACCAATTACAGCTGCAAAACATTCAGAGCGCGCAGATATTTTGACGGTGATAAATCAAGATGCGCTGACGCTAAAGAATCTACCGATTGATCCAACCGTCTTGATTGCTAACTTGCCATACAACGTCTCTGTTCCGGTATTTCTGCATCTTCTTGAAATTCTTCCATCGCTGCGCAGCGGCGTTGTTATGGTGCAAGCTGAAGTCGCAGATCGTTTAGCTGCAAAACCGAACTCAAAAGAGTATGGAATTCCCAGCGTGAAAGCAGCATGGTGGGCTGATGTCACAGGTGCGGGCTCTGTATCGCGCAGCATCTTCTGGCCACAACCGAATGTGGATTCTAAGTTGGTTGGCTTTAAACGTCGTGCAACACCTGGAGATGAAGAACTTCGCAAGAAGGTATTTGCCATTATCGATTTAGCATTTGCCCAACGTCGCAAGATGCTTCGCTCAGCGCTCTCTTCTATGTATGGCGGTTCCGCTGCAGCCGAAGCGGTATTAATCGCTGCAGGAATTGACCCCACTCTTCGCGGAGAAGCACTCGATATCCATGGCTTCTGCGCAATTGCATCTGGGCGAGTAGAGTCTTAACGTGGCAAAGAATTCAGTGACGGTACGCGTACCTGCAAAAGTTAATTTGCAGCTATCTGTCGGACCTCGTGAAGCAGATGGGTATCACAACCTAGTCTCTGTTTTTCAAGCCATCTCTATCTTTGATGATGTCACGCTTACCAAATCAAACCCTGGCAGTGGCGTCACCATCTCCGTCACCGGTGAGCACACACATGGCGTTCCTGAAGATCACTCAAATCTTGCAGTAAAGGCAGCACAGTTGGTTGGCCAGAAATTTGATTTTGATGTTGATGTTCATATTGAGATTAAGAAATCGATTCCCGTTGCAGGTGGAATGGCTGGCGGAAGTGCAGATGCAGCAGGCACTTTAGTTGCCATGGATGCGCTCTATCAGCTTGAAATGTCACGAGAAGAGCTCCACGCACTTGGTTCACAACTGGGTAGCGATGTTCCCTTCATGATCTCTGGTGGCACTGCAATCGGTCAGGGCCATGGCGATCAACTCACCGCAGCACTTTCTCGCGGTACCTATCACTGGGTATTGGCACTTTCCAGCGTTGGTTTATCAACACCGGCTGTCTATACCGAATGCGATCGCATGCGAGCAGAACTCGAGATTGCTCCACCTCAAGTTTCAGATCAATTAATGCAATCACTTCTTGCAGCTGATGCCGATGCAGTAGGCCGTGCGCTCACCAATGATCTACAGAACGCTGCTTGCTCATTGCGCCCAGCGCTCAGTCTTGTTCTTGAAGTTGGCCGTGATTACGGAGCACTCGGTGCAATCGTTTCTGGTTCTGGACCAACTGTGGCATTCCTGGTTGCTGATGAAGATTCAGGACTCGATTTAGCTGTGGCGCTCACAGCAAGCGGTGTCGTGGGAAGCGTTGCTCGTGCACATGGTCCGGTGCACGGTGCGAAAGTTATTTAATTAATTCTCGTCAAACTCTGTAACAAGTTTGCTCAATAGCTCTGCCAAAGTTTCTCGGTCACGGGCAGATAAAGTTCCAAGCAACTCACGTTCATTTTCAAGAAGGCCTTCAAGAGCAGAATCAACTGCGCGCATTCCAGATTTTGTGAGCGTCACAAGAGAGCCGCGACCATCATCAGGATCTTGTTCGCGAGTAATGAGTTGAAGTTCTTCTAAGCGATCAAGGCGATTTGTCATGGTTCCACTTGTCACCATGGTCTCTTGCATTAATTGGCCAGGTGAAAGTTGATGTGGTTCGCCGGCGCGACGCAGAGCTGCCAAAACATCGAAGCCCCAATTTTCAAGATCACCGAATGCATCGCGTCGAGCGATATCGAGATGGCGGGCGATTCGAGTAATGCGGCTAAGGACAGCCAGGGGAGAGAGGTCGAGATCTGGCCGCTCGCGCTTCCAGGCCGCTATGAGGCGGTCTACTTCATCCCGCTCAAGCGGATTCGAATTGCTCTGCATAAGAAATGAGTTTAGTGGTCGCGAGCACTACCGAAGATAAGGGAGAATATAGGTTCCGCCATTGTGTAGTGGCTAGCACATGGGCCTTTGAAGCCCAGGGTCCAGGATCGATACCTGGTGGCGGAGCAATTGCTCCGCAGCAGTAAAGAGCGGAGCCACGGGTAGACTGCATACATGAGCCTCGAAACGGTAGTGATTCTCGCTGCTGGAGAAGGCACTCGCATGAAGTCGAGTACCCCCAAGGTTCTCCATCCAATCTCAGGTCGCTCTCTCGTCGGCCACGTTCTGCATGCTGTCGATGCGCTCGCTCCTAAGCATGTGCGCGTTGTTGTTGGCGCTGGACGCGAACAAGTTGAAGCGCACCTTTCAGAAGTCGCTCCACATGTCACAACTGTCTTTCAAGAAAAGCGCGGCGGTACAGGGCACGCAACTCAATTAGCTCTCGATGGATTGAAAGCAACCGGAACAATCTTGGTTCTTGCCGGCGATACTCCAATGCTTACTGGAACTTCTCTTGCGCAACTTCTTGAGCATCACCATGCAGGTGGTTTTACAGCGTCAGTACTTACCGCTGAACATCCAGATCCAACTGGGTATGGCCGCATTATTCGTGGCGATGACGATTCACTTCTGCGCATTGTTGAAGAACGCGATGCCGATGAAGTGCAGCGCGATATTCTCGAAGTGAACTCAGGCGTCTACGCATTTGATGCAGTCAAACTCGCAGGTGCGATTGGAAAGCTGAAGAACGATAATTCACAGGGCGAGCTCTATCTCACCGATGTCATTGAAATTCTTCGCAACGAAGGCGGAAAGATTGCAGCTGTGCTTATCGATGACTTCATCGAAATTCTTGGCGTCAATGACCGCGTACAACTTGCAGAATCAGCAGCGCTTTTGCGCGATCGCATTAATGAAGATTTGATGCGCGCCGGTGTGACAATCGTCGATCCACTCAGTACGTGGGTTGATGCAACAGCCACTGTTGCAAACGATGTCGTCTTGATGCCAGGAACAGCCATTAGCGGCACAACCACAGTAGCTACAGGCGCTGTCATTGGCCCACGTACAACTCTTGTTGATTGCACAGTTGGAGCAGGTGCTCGCGTTATTGAATCTCGCGCAACGGAAGCAATCGTTGGCGAAGGCGCAAACGTTGGTCCATATACATTCTTACGCCCTGGTACTAAGTTGCTTCCAAACTCAAAAGTCGGCGCATATGTCGAAATGAAGAATGCGACTTTGGGTGAAGGTTCAAAGGTTCCGCATCTTTCATACGTTGGAGATGCTGTAATCGGTGAAGGCAGCAATATCGGCGCTGCAACTATCTTTGTTAATTACGACGGAGTTGAAAAGCATTACACCGTCGTTGGCGACCACGTTCGAATCGGAAGCGATTCCATGTTGGTTGCACCAGTCACAATCGGCGATGGCGCTTACACAGCTGCCGGATCTGTGATTACCGAAGATGTTCCTCCTGGCGCGATTGGTGTCGGTAGGGCAAAGCAGCGAAATGTAATAGGTTGGGTTCTGCGTAAGCGTCCCGGCACTAAATCTGCTGAGGCGGCATCGCGCCACAGCACCGACGAGCAGAAGGGCTAACTTCCTTGAGCGAGATCCGTTTATCCTCAGAGAAAAAACTTCGTCTTTTTTCAGGCCGCGGATTTCCAGAGTTATCAGAGCAAGTTGCCACCGAACTAGGTATTCCACTTACCCCAACATCTGCATACGACTTTGCCAACGGCGAAATCTTTGTTCGCTTCGAAGAATCAGTTCGCGGTTGCGATGCATTCGTTATTCAGTCACATGCTGCGCCAATTAATAAGCAGATCATGGAACAACTCATCATGATCGATGCACTCAAGCGCGCATCAGCAAAGCGCATCACTGTTGTTGCGCCGTTCTACGCTTACGCTCGTCAGGATAAGAAGAGCCGTGGTCGTGAACCAATCACCGCGCGCCTCATGGCAGATCTATTCAAGGCAGCTGGCGCAGATCGCCTCATGGTTGTTGATCTTCACACTTCACAGATTCAAGGATTCTTCGACGGTCCCGTCGATCACTTATTCGCACTTCCAATGCTTGCTAATTACGTCGGCAGCAAAGTCGATCGCTCGAAGCTCACCATCGTTTCACCAGACTCAGGTCGCGTCCGCGTTGCAGAACGCTGGTCGGAACTTCTCGGTGGATGCCCCATCGCATTTATTCATAAGACTCGCGACCCACTCATTCCAAATGAGGCAGTGGTTGGAAAAGTTGTTGGAGATGTTGAAGGTCGCACCTGCGTCGTTATCGATGACATGATTGATACAGCGGGAACAATTACTAAGGCAGTAGATGCACTCTTCGAGGGTGGCGCGAAAGATGTCATCATCGCAGCAACACATGCGGTCTTCTCAGGCCCTGCTGTAGAACGCCTCAAGGATTCACGTGCAGTCGAAGTCGTCGTCACAGATTCACTTCCATTGTCAGAGGACCAGAGATTCGACAAGCTGACGGTGCTCTCAATTGCCCCACTTCTGGCTCGCGCCATCCGCGAAGTCTTCGAAGATGGCTCTGTAACTAGCCTTTTTGACGGCCATAGCTAAGTCACGCTAATCTTCACCTCGTTCCGGCGAGGGTGAAATTTATCCGTGATCGACGGCGTAGGTATTAACTCCTGCTGGAACTTCGCAACATAAAGAAGTTCAATAACAGCAACTGATGATTATTAGGGGAGTTTCACAATGGCAGAAGTATCAATCAAGGGAACAACACGTACCGAATTCGGTAAGGGTGCTTCACGTCGCGCACGCGTTGCAGGTCTCGTTCCAGCTGTTATCTACGGACACGGCGAAAAGCCACTTCACATCACTCTTCCAGCACGCGAACTCGGCGTAGCTCTTAAAGAGTCAAACGTTCTTCTCAACATCGATATCGATGGAAAGGCTGAGCTCACACTTCCAAAGTCAGTAGTTCGCCACCCACTCAAGCAGATCCTTGAGCACATCGACCTCGTTCTTGTTCGTCGTGGAGAAAAGGTAACTGTTTCAGTTCCAATCCACACTGAAGGAAAGCACGATCCAGACGGCATCCTTGAGACACAGCACAACTCAATCGAAGTTGAAGCAGAGGCAACAGCAATTCCTAAGTTCCTCGTCCTTAACATCGAAGGAATGGCTGCTGGAACTTCAAAGCACGCTTCAGATGTAATTCTTCCTGCTGGCACAACTTTGGTTAGCCCAGCGAACACAATCATCGTTCACCTTTCAGAGCGCTCAACAGCTGTTGAAGAAGTTGCTGTTGCAGCTCCTGCTGCAGAAGCTGCGGCACCTGCTGCAGATGCAGAGAAGAAGGACTAATAACCCGTACGATTTCGCGTTATGACGTGGTTGGTAGTGGGTCTCGGTAACCCCGGGGATGAATACGCTGCCACCCGTCACAATGTGGGTCAGATGGTCATTGATCATCTTGCTAAACGCCACAATGTAAAACTCTCAACACATAAATCTCGCACCGATATCGCCGCTTACAAATTGGGCGTTGGAGTAGATGCGCATTCAGTTATTCTCGCTAAATCCAAGAGTTATATGAATGAATCAGGTGGGCCTATTAAGGCACTTGCCTCCTTCTACTCTGTAGAACCTACAAAAATTATTGTTCTCCATGATGAACTAGATATCCCGTATGCAGCAATTCGCACCAAAGTTGCTGGTGGCGACAATGGCCATAATGGTTTGAAATCACTGACTTCCTCCTTTGGAACCGCAGATTACTTCCGTGTGCGATTGGGTATTGGCCGTCCAATGGGGCAACAAGATCCTGGCGATTTTGTGCTTAAGCAATTTAGTAAAGAAGAGAAGAAGTCTCTCGATGAATTTATTGACCGCGGAGCTGATTGCGTTGAGTTCCTGATTGAACGCGGATTAGATCTCACACAATCGAAGTTCAACTCCTAATTCGTTCGTATGAAGACTCTCTACACCAACGGTGAAATTTGGTGCTCGCGAGGGTGTTATACCGAGGCTGTTCTCGTAGAAGACCACAGAATCATCGCTCTTGGTAGCGAAGCACTTGCTGCTCAGTGCGACGAGAAGATTGATCTGGAGGGCAAGTTTCTCGCCCCCGGATTTATCGATGCGCATGCACATCCGCTCTTCGCAGGACGCGAAAGCCAAGGACCTTTACTCAATGGACTTCAGAGCGTTGATGAGATGGTCGCTGAAGTCGCTCGATATGCAGCAGCACATCCCGATAAGAGTTGGATTATTGGTGGTGCATACGAAGCATCCGTTGTTGCTGGTGGAGACTTCGAAGCGGCCTGGCTAGATAAAGCAGTAAACAATATTCCGGTTGTTCTGCATGCAGTCGACCATCACACCGTATGGGTGAATTCAAAGGCCCTCGAAATTTCAGGGATTACCAAGGCGACGAAAGATCCTGATGGAGGATCTATTGCACGTTATGAGGATGGTTCGCCGAAAGGCACACTGCGCGAACCTTCTGCAATTGATTTAATCCTTTCGAATACACCAGAGCGAACTATTGAAGATGATGTTGCGGCAATTGCGTGGGCATGTGATCAATACCGGGCAGCAGGTGTCACAAGTACGACTGATGCTTGGGTTGAACCGGGGATGCCCGAGGCATATATCGCAGCCTCTCGAAGCGGCGCTTTAACGATTGATACAAATCTCTTCTTCCTGGCTCAACCTGATTCATGGCGTTCACGAAGTAAAGATTTTCTTCATTTCCGCAAGGAGATTGAATCACTCGGCGCAACTTCCAAACTTCAAGCAAAGACAGTGAAATTCATCTGCGATGGCGCGCTATCGGCGGGAACAGCTGCACTTCTTGATCCCTATCTTGATGATCCTCAGTCACGCGGATTAATGATCTGGAACGATGATGAGCTACTAGATGCGATGGTTCACTTTGATTCAGAGGGCTTCCAAATCCATGCCCATGCAATAGGTGATGCAGCAATTAGGCAGGCACTTAATGCACTTGAAGCTATGCAAAGAGTTAATCCACGATGGGACCGTAGACCTGTCATTGCGCATGCACAGCTCATTCATCCTCATGATCTTCCACGTTTTGCAAAACTAGGTGTGATTGCAAATATCCAACCGTTATGGACATATCTCGATCCCATGAATGCTCAATTAATCGAGCCACGTATTGGCTCAGTTCGAAATAACCAGCAGTATCAATTGAATTCGCTGCAAAAGAGTGGAGCGCGCATCAGTTACGGAAGCGATTGGCCTGTAACGAGCCACCTTCCACTTGAAGCACTCGCAGTTCCTACACATAGAAGCGCACCTGGCAGCACGCAGGCTTGGAGCCCACAAGAGGCAGTAACTATTGAAGATTCTTTAGTTCATTACACAGAAGATGCCGCATATTCGAACTTCTGGAATAAAGGCGCTATTGAAGTTGGTGCTGATGCAGACTTCGTGCTCTTGAGCCACAATCCAATCAAGACCGATCTCAACGAAATCTCTCAAATAAAAGTTCTGAAAACTTTCACATTTAAGTGATGATGCTTAGCCTGTATTTCTTAAGCCTGCAGCAACTCCGTTAATGGTTAAGAGCAGTGCGCGAATTAGCGTTGGATCAGCTTCTCCTTCTGTGCGCACGCGATGCAAGAGATTTACCTGAAGCAACTGCAATGGAGCAAGGTAGGTATCGCGCACTTGCAACGTACGAGCCAAAACTGCTTGATCGCCAAGAAGTGAGCTCTTTCCAGTCAGTGTAAGAATTTCTGCAACCGTTAGTTCGAACTCTTCCTTGATTGTGTCGAGGAAGTGTCGAAGCTCTGCAGGCACCAAAGTGTCGACGTAACGCTGCGCAGTTGTTAAATCAGTCTTCGCAAGTGTCATCTCGACATTGCTAATAAAGGTAGAGAAGAAGTGCCACTCTGTGAGCATCTTCTTGAGTACATCGGTCTTTCCAGCTTCACGAGCTGCCTTGAGCCCTGAGCCCACACCAAACCAGCCAGGAACAATCTGACGTGATTGAGTCCAACCAAATACCCATGGAATTGCACGGAGTGAATCAAGTCCGCCAGATGCATCTGGACGTCGTGATGGACGAGATCCAAGGAATAGGTTTCCAAGTTGTTCTACCGGAGTTGATGCGTAGAAATATGCAGGCAGATCAGGATGATCGATTAATGAGCGATAACGAGCGAATGAGTTGTCGCTAACAAGGTTCATGCACTCATTCCACTTAGCTAAATCTTCTGGGCTTTGACGTGGCCCACGATTGAGAACAGTTGCTTCAAGTGATGCTGCCAAAGTGAGTTCCACATTCTCGCGAGCAAGAGCAGGAAGAGCGTATTTATCAGAGATAACTTCGCCTTGTTCGGTCATCTTGATCTGGCCATCGACAGAACCCCACGGGAGTGCAACGAGTGCCTCATATGTAGGTCCGCCACCACGACCAACTGAGCCACCACGACCATGGAATAAACGAAGTTTGACGCCATGTTTGATTGCAACATCGCGCAAGGTGCGCTGAGCGCGGTGGATTTCCCACTGTGAAGTTGCGATACCCGCATCTTTATTGGAATCAGAATAACCAAGCATGACCTCTTGGACATTTTCGCGAAGTTCTACAAGCTTGCGATAGGTAGGGTCACTAAGAAGTTTCTCCAGGATTTCACCTGCTGCGCGAAGCTCTGCAACAGTTTCTAGAAGTGGAGCAAAGCCAATCTTGGCAACCTTCTTTTCGATATCGACTAAACCTGCTTGCTTACCAAGAACAGTTGCTGCAATCAGATCATCTGCGCCCTTTGTCATAGAGACGATATATGTCTCGATCACTTCAGGACCGAATCGTTCAATGAGATCATCAATTGCAATAAATGTGCCAAGAGTCTTAGCACCGGCTGCATCAAGCTTTGAGGCATCGAGCTTTTCAGATGAAG
>JACCDX011191883.1_pt1 | contig 16253 bp, 17 predicted proteins | sample 7449681 | NCBI WGS metagenome assembly JACCDX01 (sample SAMN15323450, study PRJNA562643) | freshwater metagenome | isolation source: river surface water | place: USA:Blue River Watershed | collected 2017-08-18 | reverse complement strand
TCCGTCAACATCCTGCGGGTCAACCCGCTGCGCGGCTACTCCATGGCGGTCATCGAACCCGCCGTGATCTTCAGCTCGCTGGACAGCTTCTTCGGCGGTTTCGGCCGCGGCGTCGGCCAGCTGCCCCCGGGCCGCCTGTTCACCCCCACCGAGACGCGGATCATCAAGCTGATCCTGCAGATCCTGTTCCGCTCGTTCAAGGAGGCCTGGGGGCCGCTGACCCCGATCGATTTCGAGCATGTGAGCTCCGAGATCAACCCGCAGTTCGCGCAGATCGCCGACGAGAACGACCTGGTCGTCCTCAGCCGCTTCGAAGCCGAATCGAGCACCGCGAGCGCCGGCTTCATCGACATGGTGATCCCCTACATGTCGCTCAAGCCGATCCGCGACCTGCTGCGCAGCCGCCTGCAAAGCGGCGACGGCAACGAGGAATCCGACAAGATCTGGCGCGACCAGCTGGCGTATGCCGTGCAGGATGCCAGCGTCGAGGCCCAGGTCTCCCTGGGCAAGCTGGAAATCACCATGGCCCAGCTGCAGAACCTGCAGGTGGGTGACACCCTGCCTTTCCGCAAGCCCGACTTCGCCCGCATGACCGTGGGCGACAAGCCGGTTTTCGACGTCGAAGTGGGCTCCCTGGGCAACAACGCCGCCGTGATGATGGTCAAGCCCGTCTCGCCCGCCCCCGCCAGCCCCGAGCGCTGAACCGATTTCCCTGAAGGACGATGCCATGAGCACCACCGAAGAAAACGCCGTCGCCGAAACGACCGACGCCAGCAAGCAGATCCACCCGGACGTGCTGCAGAACATCCCGGTCACCCTGTCCGTGGAAGTCGGCCGCGCCACCATCAAGATCCGCGACCTGATGCGCCTGACGCAGGGCAGCGTGGTCGAACTCGACCGCATCGCCGGCGAGCCGCTGAACCTGCTCGTGAACAACACCGTCGTCGCCCAGGGCGAGGTGGTGCTGGTCAACGAACGCTACGGCATCCGCCTCACACGCGTCGTCCCTGCCAACGAGCGCCTCGAATCGCTCTGATCGGACCGTCATGAACGCTTCCTGGGGTGGTGTCGTCCAGTACCTTCTGAGCTTCGCGCTGGTCGTGGGCCTGCTGGTCGGCCTGCTGTGGGCCATCAAGCGCCTGCAGCTGTCGAACGCCTTCGCGCGCCGCGAGCAGCGCCTGCGCGTGGTCGAGACCCTGGCCGTGGGCGCGCGCATGAAGATCGCCCTGGTGCGCTGCGACGGCCGCGAGCTGCTGGTCGGCGTCACCCCCTCGCAGATCACCCCCCTGGGCACCTGGCGCGCGGCCGATGCCGCCGCACCCGTGGCCCCGCAGGCCCCGTCCACCTTCCCGCCGGAGCCTGACCTGTGAGCTCCCGCTTCCTGAAGCTGCTGCCGGTGCTGGCCCTGGTGGCCCTGGCCGCCCTGCCCGCCCTGGGCTGGGCCGCCCCCGCGGCCGCGCCCGGCCTGCCCGGCGTTTCCGTGACCCAGACGCCGCAGGGCCAGCAGTACAGCCTGAGCCTGCAGCTGCTGGCGCTCATGACGTCGCTGACGCTGCTGCCGTCGGCGGTGCTGATGATGACCGCCTTCGTGCGCATCATCATCGTCCTGTCCATCCTGCGCCAGGCGCTGGGCACGGGCCAGACCCCGCCCAACCTGGTCCTCACGGGCCTGGCCCTCTTCCTCACGCTGTTCGTGATGTCACCGGTGCTCGAGGAGGTCTACCGCAACGGCATCGTGCCTTACATGGACGGCAAGCTCGGCTTCGAGCAGGCGCTGGCCGCCGCCGAACAGCCGCTGCGCGGCTTCATGCTGAAACAGACACGCGAGGACGACATCTCCGTCTTCATGGAAATCTCGCGCAAGGGGCCGGTCGCCAGCCCCAACGACATCCCCTTCATGACCCTGGTGCCGGCCTTCCTGACCTCCGAGCTCAAGAGCGCCTTCACCATCGGCTTCCTGATCTACATCCCCTTCCTGGTCATCGACCTCGTCGTGTCCAGCGTCCTCATGTCCATGGGCATGATGATGCTGTCCCCGATGATGATCTCCATGCCGTTCAAGCTGATGCTGTTCGTGCTGGTCGACGGCTGGGCCCTGATCATGGGTTCGCTGGCCTCCAGTTTCGTGATGCCCTAGCGACCCGCACACCCCACAAGAACGGAGCAAGCAATGGATTCAGCCATGGTCGTGGACATCGGACGGCAGGCCCTGTGGGCCACGCTGCTGGTCAGCGCCCCCCTGCTGGGTGTCGCCCTGGTGGTGGGCCTGGTGATCGGCATCATCCAGGCCGCCACCTCGATCAACGAAATGACGCTCAGCTTCATCCCCAAGGTGATCTCGCTGAGCGCCGCGCTGCTGCTGTTCGGCAGCTGGATGCTGGGCACGCTGGTGGACTTCACCCGCGGCATCTTCCAGCGCATTCCAGTGCTTTTCAGCTGAAGTTCCTGTCCAGGGGCCGGTCATGGAGCTGATGGCTGCAGATGTCGTCGCGAGGTTCTACACGATCCTCTGGCCGATGCTGCGCATCTCCGCCCTGATGGTCACTGCGCCCGTCTTCGCCCTGCGCGCCTTCAACCTGCGGCTGCGCGTGCTGCTGGCCATCGTGCTGGCGTGGCTGGTGTACCCGATGCATACCTGGCCGGTGATCGATCCGGTCTCGGCCGAAGGCCTCAAGGAAATCATCAACCAGCTGGCCATCGGCGCCCTCACCGGCCTGATCCTGCAGGTGGTGGTCGCGGCCATGGTCGTGGCCGGCCAGGCCATTGCCACCTCCATGGGCCTGTCCATGGCCAACCTGATGGACCCGAACATGGGCACCGTGCCCGTGATCTCGCAGTTCCTCATCATCCTGGGCTCCCTGATCTTCGTGGGTGCGGGCGGCCATGCCATCCTGCTGGGTCTGATCCTCGAGAGCTTTCACACCCTGCCCGTGGGCACCAGCATCTTCTCGCCCGAGAGCCTGGGCCTGCTGATGCGCTGGAGTTCCATGATGTTCCTCGGGGCGGTGCTGGTCGCCCTGCCGGTGAAGATCGCCATGCTGTTCGTCAACGTGGGCGTCGGCATCATCACGCGGGCGGCCCCCAGCCTGAACATCTTCTCGGTCGGCTTTCCGGCCTCCGTCATCGTCGGCTTCCTGGTGCTGCTGACCTTCCTGGGCAGCATCATCGGCCGTATCGACTGGCTGTGGGTGCAGGGCTTCTCCACGGTCCGCGAACTCCTGGGGGTGCCTCGTGTCTGAGACCTCCCAGGAACGGACAGAAAAACCAACCGCGCGGCGCCTGCGCAAGGCGCGCGAGCAGGGCCAGGTCGCGCGCTCGGCCGAAGCATCGGCGGCCGGGGTCGTCATCGGCGCGCTGCTGGTCATCACCTTGTCCGGCGGCTGGATGGCCCACCGGCTGGCCCACGAATTCGCCGTCGGATTCCATTTCGACCGCAAGACCCTGGACCAGCCGGCGCTCATGATGGCCGTCTTCACCGACCAGCTGGTCAACGCCTTCATCGTGATCCTGCCGGTGCTGCTGATCACCGCCGTCATGGCCATCGCCGGCTCCATCCTGTCCGGCGGCTTCCTCTTCGTGCCCTCGGCCGCGGCGCCCAAGGCATCCAAGCTGAGTCTCTTCGCCGGCCTCAAGCGCATGTTCGGCCTGCATGCAGTCGTCGAACTCGGCAAGGCCCTGCTCAAATGCGGCCTGGTCGGCGGCGCCCTCTGGCTCACCCTGAACACGCGCATGGACGAGATCCTGCGCATCGGCGAGATGGCCCTGGAACCGGCGATGGCCCTGGCGGGCACGATGCTGCTGCAGTCCGCCCTCACCGTCTCGCTGGCCCTGGCCCTCATCGCCCTGATCGACGTGCCCTGGCAGCGTTACAGCTTTACCAAGCGCCTGCGCATGACCCGCCAGGAAATCAAGGACGAAATGAAGGACATGGAGGGCCGGCCCGAGGTCAAGGCCCACATCCGCCGCCGCCAGCGCGAGATGGCCAATGCGCGCATGCTCAAGCGGGTGAAGGACGCCGACGTCGTCATCACCAACCCGGAACACTTCGCCGTCGCCCTCGAATACGACCCGACCAGCAACGGCGCCCCCATCCTGGTGGCCAAGGGCAGCGACTTCATGGCCGCCAAGATCCGCGAGGAAGCGGGCAAGGCCGGCATCCACCTGTTCCCCGCGCCCGAGCTCGCGCGTGCCCTTTACTTCACCACCGAGGCCGAACACCCGGTGCCCGAGGCGCTGTACCACGCGGTGGCCCAGGTCATCGCCTATGTGTACAGCCTGGAAGGCGCGCAGCCGGGACGCCGCCACATGCAACGGCCCCATCCGGTCGTGCCCGCCGCCATGCGCTTCGACGCCGACGGCCGCCGCCTCGAACCCGAAGAAGAGGCCGCTGCCCCGGCCTGACCTCCGCCCCCACACGCACCTGAACGCCCATGACGATGAAAACCCCATCGCCCGCCTCCTTCAGCCCGCCGCTGCCGCTGCCCGAAGCCAATGGCTACTACAGCACGGAAGACGAACAGCGCATGCAGGCCATGGTGCGCGCCCTGCTGCAGGGACGCCGCCACATCGCCCTGTCCAGCGCGTCCGGCGAAGCCCTGGACCATTACAGCCGCCTGCTGGTGCGCGACCTGCGACAGCACGACCACGTCCGGGTGGTCGCCCACCTGCCGGGCAGCTGCGACAAGCTGGTGCAGCAGGTGAACGACCTGCTGGCCGACCTGCCGCTGTCCGACGTCGTCACCCGCGACAGATCGGAACAGCGCCCGATCCACGTCTTCGTCGTCCACGACAGCCCCACCCTGTCCAGCGCCGAGTTCGCGCTGCTGGTGCGGCTGGTGAACGACCTGCCTGGCGCCAACCTGCGCATCGCGCTGATCCAGGACCGGGACTTTGCCGTCACCGGCAACCTGCAGGCCCTGGGCGCGCAGGCGCTGCACTGGCGCATCCACCTGGCCGGAATGCCGACCGCCGCCAGCAGCGAAGCCTCGCGCGAGGCGCTGCGTGAAGCCCTGCGCGAATCGCCCGAGACACTTCCGCCCTGGGCCCGTCCCGCCGACGAGAAACCCGCGCGCCGCCGCTGGCGCCTGGCCTTCTGGCGCCGCAGCGAGCCGCGCACCGCCACGTCGGCCGGCGGCAAGCCGCACGCGTCCGCCAGCGCCCGCAAGGCCGCTGCACGGGCACCCGCCAAGCCCCTGGCACGCACCGCCAGCAAGGCCGCCGACAAGCCCTTGGCGAAAGCCTCGGCCGTCGCGGGCAAGCCGGCCGCGAAGGCCAATGCCAAGACGGCCAGCCGGCCTGCCAGCAAGGTCTCGACGGAGAACATGGCCGCGCGCCGCAATCGCGTGGTCCTGGTCAGCGGCGTACTCCTCAGCGCTGCCCTGGCGGGCGCCCTGGGCACCTGGCTGTCGATGCAGCCAGGCGTGCAGCGCGCTGCGCGTCCCATCACGCCTGCGGTAACCCCCACGGTCCAGAACCTCCCTACACGCACCGCCCTGGCGATGCCCCAACGGCCATGAGCACCCCACCGCCCCCGCCCCCCGCCGTCATCGGCAGCGGCAAGCCGCACACCGTGGCGCTCAAGCCGGGCAGCAATGTGGCCGCCCGCCAGACTGCCCGCAAGCGGGATGAAGGCCAGGACAACGGCCTGACGGCGCGCCTGCTGGCGACCCTGCGCAGTGGCGAGAAAGCCGCGGAAGCGGCCAAGCATCCCGCGCCCGAGGCATCCACCAGCCCTGCGGCCACAGCCCCAGACGCCCTGGATGCCGCCGCCACGCCCGCCACGGGCCTGAGCAGCGCCATCCAGCAACGCATTGCCCAATTGAAACAACGCAATGAAGCCGTGAGCAGCGAACTCGATCGCCTGCCGGCCAAGGGCAAGCGCGCCCGCTGAATCCAGGAGAGTCCGTCATGAACGCACCCGCGACCCCCGACACCGGCGAGACCGCCGCCTCGCCCGAGGCCGCTCCCGCCGTCACGCCCAGCGACCCGGGCTTCCAGCCCCAGCCGCCGGTTCTCGCCGACGTGGTCGAGCCCGCCGCGGCCGACGCCGAGGCGCCGCAGGTGACCGCCACGTCCAGCGCCGAAGCCCCTGCCGCGGAGCCTGCCGCTGCCGCCGCTGCGATGCCTGCCGCCGCTCCGGTGGTGTCCTCCGCGGATCTGGACGCGCTGGCGGGTGTCGTACTGGACGCGGCGGAACTCGCCAACCGCAGCGCCCAATCCGCCGCCGGCATCAGCATCGACCTGCACCGCGCTACCGACTCACTGCGAGACACCCAATCGAGCGTGCGCCGGCAAAGCTATGTCGTCATGGGCATCGTCTCGCTGGTCACCCTGTTGACGCTGATGTTCATCGTCGTGACCGGCATCCGCATGAACAGCCGCATCAACCAGCTCGACGCCACCCTGCTGGCGGTGGCCCAGCGCGCCGTCGCCCTGAACGAGGGCCTGGGTTCGCTGGAAACCATCAACGAATCCGTGGGCAAGCTGGCGCAGCAGGTGGAAGTCCTGGCCCGCACCACCACCGAGGTGGGCGGCCGCATCGACCAGACCGTCAAGCAGTCCGAGACCCTGGCCAGCCAGATCACCGCCAAGACGGCCGAACAGGTCGCCTCCGGCAGCCAGAACCTGGCCCGCCAGTTCGAAGGCGTGAACAGCCGCATGCAATCACAGGCCGCCGCCGTGCAGGCCCTCAGCCGCGACGTGCAGGCCCTCAAGGCCGCCGTGGGCAATGTCGACAAGCTCAATCGCGATGTACAGGCCCTGGTGACCCTGCAGCGTGAGCGTTACCTGGAGGCCCTGCAAAAGAGCGCCGCGACCCCGGCACCTGCGCCCGCCCCGGAGCGTGAACGCAATGTGCAGTACCCGCGGGTGCAGCCTCCGGTCAGTCCCAACGCCGCACCGGGGACGTCGACCAATGGCAACGGGGCGATCGTGGTGCCCCCGCGCTCCAACTGAAGCCGGCCCGCGCAGCGGGTCAGCCGGTACGCAGCTCGCTCACGCGCAGCTCGTACTTCTGGATCTTCTCGATCAGCGTGGTGCGCTGCAGGTGCAGCAGCCGCGCGGTCTGCGACACATTGCCGTTCGTGCGCGCCAGCGCCTGCTCGATCAGGCTGCGCTCGATGCGAACCAGCTGCTGCTTCAGGGGCAAGCCGTCGGGCGGCAGGCTCACGATGCCTTGCGCCAGGCAGACGATCTCCTCCACCACATTGGGCGTGGGCAGCTCGCCCTGCGGCGGCTCGAGTTCAGGCGGGAGGAACACCGCTTCGTCCTGCGTCCCCTCCCCCGCCATGCCAGCGGGCATCGGAACGAAGGCCGGCGCATCGCTGGCCCGGTCGATCAGGGACAGCAGCACCTCGTCGCCTTCCTGCACCGCGCCCCGGACCACCGGCGTGACCGCCTCGGGCGCCTCGGCGAAGGAAGGGGCCATGCGGGCCACTGCCGGCGCGCGCGGGGTCAGCCCCGGCGGCAGCATGCTGGCCGGTATCGCGCGCAGCTGCACGCACTGCCCCGGGAACAGGGTCGTGAACCGGTCCACGAGGTTGGACAGCTCACGCACATTTCCCGGCCAGGGGTAGTGCAACAGGGACTGCGTCAATTCGTCGTCGAAGGTGATCGGCACCCGCCCTTCGCTGGCATGGCGCTGCGCGTAGAACGCCAGCAGCTCGGGGATGTCCTCCTGGCGTTCGCGCAGCGGCGCGGTGTGGCAAGGCAGGACGTTCAGGCGGTAGTACAGGTCTTCGCGGAAACGCGCCTGCGCCACGTCCTGCGCGAGGTTCTTGTGGGTCGCGGCGATCACGCGCACGTCGATCTCCACCGGCCGGCTCGCGCCCACGGGCAGGATGCAGCGTTCCTGCAGCACGCGCAGGAGCTTGACCTGCATGTCCAGCGGCAGGTCGCCGATCTCGTCCAGGAACAGGGTGCCGCCGTCGGCCATCTCGAAGCGCCCGATGCGGTCACTCACCGCCCCCGTGAACGCGCCCTTGCGGTGCCCGAACAACTCGCTTTCGAGCAGGTCCTTGGGGATGGCCCCGCAATTGATCGGGACGAAGGGGGCCTGGCGCCGGCCGCTCTGGCGGTGTAGCGCCTGCGCCACGAGTTCCTTGCCCGTGCCGCTTTCGCCGGTGATGAGGACGGTGGAATTGGACCCCGCCAGCACCTTGATCAGGTCCAGCAGCGTGCGCGTGTGCGCACTCTTGCCGATGATCGGGGTGGGGGACGGGGCGAGCATGTCAGGCCAGGAAGGTCAGCGCAGGGACGCGGCGAAAGCAGCGATCAACTGCCGCATTGTTCGTCAAATAGCCTGTTTGAACTACAAACCGCTCGTTCATATTTACGGAATTGTCATCGCCCATTGACAGGCCGAGAGTGACACGGGCGCCAGACATGCAATTAGTCCGCCGCTATCTGCCAGCCAGACAGCACCGCATGCGTGACTATCCTCAATGGTTGTAACACAAACGAAGCCACACGGCCAACCTGACGCAAGGCGCGCGGGGCCAAGAAAAAAGCCCGCCGGATCCGGCGGGCTTTTCATGGGCAGTTTCTGTGGTGGGTGCTGAGGGGTTCGAACCCCCGACCTACGCCTTGTAAGGGCGCCGCTCTACCAACTGAGCTAAGCACCCCACCTGAAACGGGCCCTCAGTTCAGGGCGTCCTTCAGGGCCTTGCCCGGACGGAACTTCGGCACTTTGGCAGGCTTGATCTTGATCGTCGCGCCGGTGCGCGGATTACGGCCGGTGCGCCCTGCGCGCTTGCCGACGGCGAAGGTGCCGAAGCCCACCAGAGACACCGAGCCGCCCTTCTTCAGGGTGGTCTTCACGGCGCCGATCATGGACTCCAGCGAGCGGGTGGCTGCAGCCTTGGAGATGTCGGCGTGTTTTGCGATGTGCTCAATCAGTTCGGTTTTATTCACAAGGGCCCCTCGGTGAGAGATAGGTTGATGTCCAATTTTTTTGTTCAGGCGATCCCCGGACCTGGCGCGCTGCAAGCGTGCCCTGATGGGTCTGCGGGGGAGCGTCTGTCGTCGGTCGCGTTTTCCGGAACCGCGCTTTTGATTAAAGCGAGGGGCCCAGAGGCTGTCAATACGGCTTGGGGCCTATACCGGCAACGGGACGAGATTGTAATCGCTTGCCAAAAATCACAACGCCTGCGCGATCGCCCGGCCCAGATCGCTGGTGCCGGCCTTGCCCCCGATATCCGGGGTCCGCGGTCCGCCGCTCGCGGGATCAAGCACCTTCTCGATCGCCGCCAGCACCGCATCGTGCGCGTCCTTGTGGCCCAGGAACTCCAGCATCATCGCGCCGCACCAGATCTGCCCGATCGGGTTGGCGATCTGCTTGCCCGCGATGTCGGGCGCCGAGCCGTGCACCGGCTCGAACAGCGAAGGGTGCGTGCGATCCGGGTTGAGGTTGGCGCTGGGCGCGATCCCGATCGTGCCGGTGCAGGCCGGGCCCAGGTCGGACAGGATGTCGCCGAACAGGTTGCTGGCCACCACGACGTCGAAGAAGTCGGGGCGCTGCACGAAGTGGGCGGTCAGGATGTCGATGTGGAACTTGTCCAGTTTCACGCCGGGATAGGCCTTGGCCATCTCGGCCACCCGCTCGTCCCAATAGGGCATGGTGATCGCGATGCCGTTGGACTTCGTGGCACTGGTCAGGTGCTTCTTGGGGCGCGACTGCGCCAGCTCGAAGGCGAACTTGAGCACGCGGTCCACCCCCACGCGGGACATCACCGTCTCCTGCATCACGATCTCGCGCGGGGTGCCCGGGTACATGCGTCCGCCGATGCTGGAATACTCGCCCTCGGTGTTCTCGCGCACGATGTACATGTCGATCTCGCCAGGCTCGCGGCGGCTGCCGTCGCGGCGCACCACCGGCGCGACGATGCCGGGCATCAGGCGCGCCGGGCGCAGGTTCACGTACTGGTCGAATTCGCGGCGAAACAGCAGCAGCGACCCCCACAGCGACACATGGTCCGGGATCTTGTCGGGCCAGCCCACCGCGCCGAAATAGATGGCGTCGTGGCCGCCGATCTGGTCCTTCCAGTTGTCCGGGAGCATCTTGCCGTGCTTCTCGTAGTAGTCCCAGCTGGAGAAGTCGAAGTGATCGAACTGCAGGTCGATGCCGAAACGGCTGGCGGCTGCCTCCATCACCCGGATGCCCTCGGGCATCACCTCCTGGCCGATGCCGTCACCGGCCACCACGGCAATGCGCTTCTTGCTCATGTCATTGACTCCTGAAAAATGCGAAGGCCTCGTCCAGCACCGCCTGCGGCGCCTCCTCGGCCAGGTAATGCCCGCTGTCCACGGCCCGCCCGCTCACGTCGGCGGCACGCTCTCGCCACAGGGCCAGCACGTCGAAACACTGGCCCACGATGCCGTTCTCGCCCCACAGCACCCGCAGGGGCTGCGCCAGGCGCCGGCCGGCGGCCACGTCGGCGCGGTCATGCACCAGGTCGATACCGGCGCTGGCACGGTAATCGCCGCAGATGCCCCGGGCTGAACCGGGCAGCGCGATACAGCGCTCGTATTCCGCCATGGCCGCAGGGTCGAAGGCCGCGAGGCCCGCATAGCGCGCGCCCATCACGCTGCGCACATAGCGCACCGGGTCATCCTCGATCAGGCCTTCGGGCAGCGGCGCAGGCTGGATCAGGAAGAACCAGTGCCAGTACGCGCGGGCGAAGGCCTCGGTGGTTTGGGAGTACATGGCCAGCGTGGGCGCGATGTCCAGAAGCATCAGGCGCTCCACCCGCCCGGGGTGGTCAGCCGCCAGGCGGTGCGCGACGCGCGCGCCGCGGTCATGGGCCAGCACCTGGAAGCGCTCGAAGCCCTGGGACTGCATGACGGCCACCGCATCAAGCGCCATCTCGCGGCGCGCATAGGCGGCGCTGTCCTCACCGGGTTCGGGACGCGAGGAATCGCCATATCCGCGCAGGTCCATCATCACGACGCAAAAACGCTGCGCCAATTGCGGCGCCACGCGGTGCCACATGGCCATGGTCTGCGGGTGCCCGTGCATCAGGAGCAGCGGCTCGCCCTGCCCGGCGCGCCGGCAGGCCAGGCGCACCTGGTCACGGCGCACTTCAAACGAATCAAACCCTTCGAACATGGGGCGCCGATTGTGCCTGCAAGCCGCGGATGGGGATCAGGCGCGCTGCGGCGCGGGGCTGCGCACCACCAGGCTCACGCCCACCGCGGTAATCACCACGCCCGCCAGGGTCAGTGACGTGATCGGCTCGCCGAACAACTGCCACGCCATCAGCGCCGTCGTGGGCGGCACCAGGTACATCAGGCTGGCCACGCGCGTGGCGGCGCCCCGCTGGATCATCAGGTACAGGAGGGAGCTGGCGCCCAGCGTGAGCCCGAGCACCGACCAGGCCAGGGCACCGGCCAGTTCGGTATTCAGCGTGCCCGCGGGCGTGAACCAGCGCGGAACCTCGGTCTCCAGCATCGCCAGCGGCGAGGTGACGGCGAAGGCCGCCAGCATCTGCACGAAGCCGGCGATGCGCACGTCACAGGGCTGCACGAAACGCTTCTGGTACAGCGTGCCCGCCGTGATGCCCCCCAGGGCCATGACCGCGAAGGACAGGTTCACCGCATTGACCTCGCCCAGCCCGAGCTTTTGCCAGACCACCATCACCAGGCCGCACAGCCCCAGGGCCAGCCCGGCCCACTGGCGGCGTGTCACCTCGCCGCCCAGCGCGGACAGCCACAGGCCGGTGAGCACGGGTTGAAGCCCCACCACCAGGGCCGACAGGCCTGCGCCCATGCCGTTCTTCACGGCGGCCCACACGCCGCCGAGGTAGCAAGCCTGCATCAGCACCCCGGTCACCGCCAGGTGACCCCACTGCGTACGGTCACGAGGCCAGACGGCCTTGGCCGCCAGCGCCCACGCCAGCAGGCACAGGGCCGACAGCGCGTAGCGTATCTCCAGGAAGGAAAAGGGCGGCGCATGCGGCATGCCATAACGCGCCACGATGAAGCCGGTGCTCCAGATCAGGACAAAGACCACCGGCATGGCCCGCACAGGCCAGGCCTGCGCCGCGGAGACTTCATTCATCGTTCAATGCACGCGCTTGCGGATCTCGGGCAGCGCCTTGCGCAGGTAATAGACCATGGACCACACGGTCAGGACGGCCGCCAGCCAGATCAGGCCCGTGCCCCACAGGCGGGTGTCGATGAGGCCGAACAGGCGGCCGTCGAACAGCAGGAAGGGGATGGCCACCATCTGCACGGTGGTCTTGACCTTGCCGAGCATGTGCACCGCCACGCTGCGTGAGGCGCCGATCTGTGCCATCCACTCGCGCAGCGCGGAGATGGCGATCTCGCGGCCGATGATGATCAGCGCCACGAACACGTCGGCGCGCCCCAGGTGCACCAGTATCAGCAGCGAGGCGCACACCAGGAACTTGTCGGCCACCGGGTCCAGGAAGGCGCCGAAGGACGAGGCCTGGTTCAGGCGCCGCGCCAGGTAGCCATCCAGCCAGTCGGTCAGGGCAAAGACCACGAACATCACCGTGGCCACGAGGTTCTGGGTGCGGGGCTCCAGCCCCAGGTAGAACACCCCCACGACCAGCGGAATGGCGACGATGCGCGTCCAGGTCAGGATCGTGGGGACGGTGAAGAACATGTCCGCGATTCTGGCACGGGCGCGGCCGCCCTCAGCGCAGGGCGCGGTAGATGGTTTCGGCCAGCTCGCGGGAGATGCCCTCCACAGTGGCCAGGTCGTCCACCCCCGCGTCCGCCACGCCGCGGATGCCGCCAAAACGCTGCAGCAGCTTGGCGCGCTTTCGGGCGCCAATGCCGGGGATGTCCTCCAGCCGGCTGCCGCCCACCCGCACCTTGTCCCGGCGCGCGCGCATGCCGGTGATGGCGAAGCGGTGCGCCTCGTCACGGATCTGCGCCACCAGCATCAGGGCGGCCGAATCATGGCCCAGGTAGACCTTGTCGCGGCCGTCGGCGAAGACCAGCTCCTCCAGGCCCACCTTGCGGCCCTCGCCCTTTTCCACCCCCACGATCACCGACAGGTCCAGCCCCAGTTCGGCGAACACCTCGCGCGCCATGCTCACCTGGCCCTTGCCGCCATCGACCAGCACCAGGTCCGGCAGGCGGGTGGCCGACCCGCCCGAGCCGCGCTTGCCGCTACGGACTGCGACAGGGCTGACGCCTTCATCCGCCCCCTCGGGCGGCGTCGCATCGGGCGCATCGCGGCCCGCCTGCGCCAGCTGGCTGTAGCGTCGCTGGAGCACCTGGCGCATGGCGGCATAGTCGTCGCCCGGCGTGATGCCCTCGATGTTGTAGCGGCGGTACTCGGCGTTCTGCATCTGGTGGTGGTGGAACACCACGCAGGAGGCCTGCGTGGCCTCGCCCGCGGTGTGCGAGATGTCGAAGCACTCGATCCTCAGGCTGTCCAGGTCGTCGGGCGCCAGATCCAGCGCCTCCGCCAGCGCACGCGTGCGTGCCTGCTGCGACCCCTCCTGCGCCAGCAGGCGGGCCAGCTGGATGGCCGCATTCTTCTGCGCCATCTCCAGCCACAGGCGCCGCTGCTCGCGCGGCTGGTGCACCAGGGACACGCGCACCCCGGCCTGCACGGACAGGGCCTTGACCAGGTCCTTGCGCACCGGGTGGCTGGCGATCAGGGTCGGCGGCACGGCGATGCCGATGTAGTGCTGCGCGATGAAGGCCTCCAGCACCTGCACCTCCAGGGGCAGGGCCTCGGGCGCCTCGTCACCGCCGTCGAAGCCCCGCACGGCTGCCGCGTCCTCGACGTGGCTGGGGAAATAGGGCCGGTCGCCCAGGTGCCGGCCTCCGCGCACCATGGCCAGGTTCACGCAGGCCTTGCCGCCCTGCACGGTGACGGCCAGGATGTCCACGTCCTTGTCGTCAGCGGTCTCCACCGACTGCTGGTGCAGCACCCGCGACAGCGCGCTGATCTGGTTGCGAAGTTCGGCAGCCTGCTCGAACTCCAGGCGCTCGGCGTGGGCCATCATGCGCGCCTCGAGCTTGGCCAGCACTTCCTGGGTGTCGCCCCGCAGGAAGGCCTGCGCGTTGTCCACGTCGTGCTGGTAGTCCTCGCGGGCGATCTTGTCCACGCAGGGGCCCGAGCAGCGCTTGATCTGATAGAGCAGGCAGGGCCGCGTGCGGTTGGCGAACACCGTGTCCTCGCAGGTGCGCAGGCGAAACACCTTCTGCAACAGCTGCAGCGACTCCTTGACCGCCCACGCGCTCGGGTACGGCCCGAAGTAGTGGTGCTTGCGGTCGGTCGTGCCGCGGTAATAGGCCATGCGCGGATAGGGATCGGACGCGCCGGTGACCTTGAGGTAGGGGTAGCTCTTGTCGTCCCGGAACAGGATGTTGAAGCGGGGGTTCAGGGCCTTGATCAGGTTGTTTTCCAGCAGCAGCGCCTCGGCCTCCGAGCGCACCACCGTCGTCTCCATCCGCACGATGCGGGCCACCATCAGCCCGATGCGGGTGCCCGCATGGTTCTTCTGGAAGTAGCTGGAAACGCGTTTTTTCAGGTCGCGCGCCTTGCCCACGTACAGCACGCCACCCGCAGCGTCGAAGTAGCGGTAGACCCCGGGCAGGTGCGGCAGGGCCGCTACCTCGGCCAGCAAGGACTCGGGGTGCGCCCCGGACGGCAGGTCGGACATGCTCCGTATTATCCGGGGCCATGCGCTGGGACATCTTCTGCAAAGTCATCGACAACCATGGCGACCTCGGGGTGTGCTGGCGCCTGTCCGCCGAACTCGCTGCGCGGGGGGATGCCGTGCGCCTGTGGGTGGACGATGCCTCGGCCCTGGCCTGGATGGCGCCCGGCGGGCGCCAAGGGGTGCAGGTGCTGCCCTGGGACCCGCAGTCGCAGGCGCCCGCCCCCGAGCCGGGCGACGCGGTCATCGAAGCCTTTGGCTGCGACCCCCACCCCTCGTTCCTGGCGGCCCTGGCGCAGGCCGCGCGGGCGCGTGGACGGCAGCCGGCCTGGATCAATCTCGAATACCTCTCGGCCGAGCCGTATGTGGAGCGATGCCACGGCCTGGTCTCGCCCGTCCTGAGCGGCCCGGCCGCGGGCCTGGCCAAGCGCTTTTGCTACCCGGGTTTCACCGCGCGCACCGGCGGCCTGGTGCGCGAAGCCGATTTCGAAGTGCGGCGCGACGCCTTCGACCGCGCGGCCTGGCTCGCAGCCCTGGGCGTCCCCGCCGAGGGCGAGCACCTGGTCAGCCTCTTTTGCTACGAACCGCCCCTGCTGGGGGCGTTGCTGGAGCGCTGGCGCAGCGGCCCCGCGCGCACCCGACTGCTGGTCACGCCGGGCCGTGCGCGCGCAGCCCTCCAGGCGGCCGGGCCCGCAGGCGCTGCAGCGGGAAACCTCGCCATCACGCAGCTGCCGTACCTCACCCAGGGCGACTACGACCACCTGCTGTGGGCCTGCGACCTGAACTTCGTGCGAGGCGAGGACTCCCTGGTGCGAGCGCTGTGGGCCGGGCGTCCCTTCGTCTGGCAGGTCTACCCCCAGGACGACGGGGCGCACCACGCCAAGCTCGAGGCCTTCCTCGACTGGCAGCAGGCCCCCGTCCGATGGCGCGCCTGGCACCGGGCCTGGAACGGCCTTGACGCGGCGCTGCCTGAAGGCGATCCCGCCCGCGACACCTTCAACCCGCAGGACGCCACCCGCGCGCTCCTTGCGCGTCCCGACCTGGTCACTCACCTGCGCGAGATGGCCTCACGCGAGATGGCCCCCGGTAACCTGCGGCCGTGATAATCGCCCGCAACGCGCCTTGCTCCGGCCACGATCACGATCAAGGTTTCGGTGGAGAGCATGGGGCGGCGCCAGTTCATGCCTCGAGCGTGCCTGCGGACGACTTAAGTGTGACTTACGGCGGCGGGGCTCTTCCAGGAATCGCGCTAAAATCTCGGGCTTTGCCCCGTACACCACCTGGCGCCCTCCCGCGACGCCGGAATGGCCCGCGAGGCCCCCGCCGCGGCGCCCCTGTTTCAGGCACGGTCATCTCGCGGCCCAACCTGCAGTCATCACGCCATGAAAATCGCTCAAGAAATCCGCGCCGGCAACGTCATCATGCAAAACGGCGCCCCCTGGGTGGTCCTCAAGACCGAATACGCCCGCGGTGGTCGCAACGCCGCCACCGTGCGCATGAAGCTCAAGAGCCTGCTGGCCAACCAGGGCACCGAGATCGTGTTCAAGGCCGACGACAAGATGGACCAGATCGTCCTGGACAAGAAGGAGTGCACCTACTCCTACTTCGCCG
>JACCDX010448270.1_pt1 | contig 16254 bp, 17 predicted proteins | sample 7449681 | NCBI WGS metagenome assembly JACCDX01 (sample SAMN15323450, study PRJNA562643) | freshwater metagenome | isolation source: river surface water | place: USA:Blue River Watershed | collected 2017-08-18 | reverse complement strand
TATCACAAGTTTATAATGAAATATTAGAAGAATCTATTCATGACATTGTAGTTTTTGTACATGATGATTTAGAGTTTGACACTAATAATTGGGGTGTTAAACTAATGAAATTATTTGAAAGAAATCCTGAACAAGGTATTATTGGATTAGCAGGTACAAAGTATTTTTCTGATACTGCTTGTTGGTGGACCGTACAAGGTTCTATGTATGGTGTTGTAAACCACAAACACGAAGGAAAAAAATGGACCAGTTCCTACTCAAAAGATTTAGGTAATAAAATAGAACCAACCATTATTGTTGACGGTTTGTTTATTGCAGTTAACAAGAATAACATCAAACATGTTTTTGATGAAACTATTGAGGGTTTCCATTTTTATGATTTAGGTTTTTGTTTACCAAATTATTTGGAAAACGTACCTGTTGGTGTAACTACTCAGATTAGAGTTACCCATTTGTCTATTGGACAAACAAATCAACAATGGGAAGACAACAGAGTCAAATTTGCTGAAAAATATAAAGAATCTTTACCGATTGATATTTTACCAAAAGACATCTCCGAAACTTTTATTTTTTGTCATGACCAAGATTTAATTATTGGTTTTGAGGAAAACAAAAAGTTCAAAAATCTTTACAACTACACTTACGTATTTTTAGGAAACAGACCCGTGGACAAAATTTCACACTACCCTAATTTGATTGTTGCTCGTGATTTGGAGTTTAACCGTGAAGAATACCCATTGTTTACTTCATACACAGGATGGTACGCATTGTGGAAAAACGGTTTGATAAAAACTAAGTACGTCAACCTTTTTGAATATGATGTTGTTTTGAATGAAAACATTGACCAACAACATGTAAAATTATATCAAAATAATGCAGACTTAATTGGTTACGTGCCATTTCCTATGGCGAACGTTCATTTCATTCAATACAAAGAATGGACCGAATTTATTGCACCTGCAATCAAAGAAGTTTACAAAACAGACATCTTTAATTTCTTCGGTAGAATCTTACAACAGAACCCACAGAGTGTTTGGTCATCCACATCTAACACAACATTTAGGTCTGATGTGTTTGATGAATACATGAAATGGTTTGAACCATTGGTTCCATACATTAAAGACACAAAGACTTGTGGACACGCACACGAAAGGTCAATCACATTCTTTACTCACCTAAGAAAAAAACAACAATTAATCACAAACGGTCTTTTGAAACATCTACAACTTGACTCACATAAAACGCAAGGTCATGATGTTGATATGTCAGAATCAATTCAAAAATTATTTACAAATAAATCATGAAATACGTAAGCTATAGTCTGTGGGGAGACAATCCAATTTATGGTGTCGGTGCAATTAAAAATATGCACCAAGTTAAAGAAATATATCCCGATTGGCAAATGATTGTTTATTATGATAACACAGTACCTGAAAACTATATCAAAGAATTGACCGATGGTGGTGTTATTTGTATTGACGTTACGGGTGAATCATACGGAATGTTTTGGAGATTTTTCACTGCAGATTTACCGGATTGTGAGTACGTTATCTTTAGAGATTGCGACTCAAGATTGTCAGTTAGAGAAAAAATGGCAGTAGATGAATGGATTCAAAGTAAGAAATCAATTCATGTTATGAGAGACCATCCAGCACATAGAATACCATACGGAAATAACTCATTAGGTATTTTAGGTGGAATGTGGGGCATCAAAGGTAATGTATTACCAATGAAACAATCTATTTTAAGATTTTCAAAAGATAAAAATTTGGCATACGGAATAGACCAAACATTCCTGAAAAACATCTACAACATATTCAGTAACGATATGTGTGTTCACGATGAATTTTTTTCAAACAAACCTTTTCCAGTTAAAAGAGAAGGTCAACGATTTATTGGTGAAAGAATTGGTGTAGATGATAAACCTACGGGTATAGACCATCTACAAATACCAATATAATGAAAAAGATTCTTTATTTAATTCTTCATACAGAAAAACATTCAGACAGGTGGGAGTCTCTGACAAACTCTTGGTTGAAAGGAAGGGATTATGTTTTCTATTCCGACCATCAAGACGATAAAAAAAACATTATTAAAGTTAGTAGTGACAACACTTACCACTCTAATGAACCTAAGTTTGTAAACGTGATTACTCTACTCCCTGAAATATACATGGAGTATGAGTGGTATTTTTTTGGTGATAATGACACATGGGTTAACACGGAAAAATTAGAATCAGAATTGGATAGTTTTGACACTAACGTTCTACATGGTTCAAAAATATATTGTTGGCCGCACGACAAAACATTGGGTTATTTGTCGGGAGGTGCCGGAATTTTAATTCATAATTCAAAATTCAAACACTTAAGAGACAATTTCAAAAATTACAAAACCGGTTATTCAGATGTCAGTTTGGGTTATTACATGAAGGAATACAATGTTGAGTGTGTTGATAATGAACTATTCAAATCACAAGCACCTTCACATTATGAAATCTTAGAAGAAAATATTCCTAATTATATTTCTTTCCATTATATTAAGGATAGGGATACTCAATTAAGATATACAAAACTGTGCTCGTAATGAAAAAAAAATATTACATATATCATCACTTAGGTTTAGGTGACCATATCATATTGAATGGTTTAATTAGAAAACTAATAAAAAAAGATGGTATCTATTTTTTATTTTGTAAAAAACATAACATAGATAGTGTGGAGTTTATGTTTGAGGATATAGATAATTTACATATCATTGGTGTTAATTCAGATTCTGATGTGCAAAACTTTTTATCCTCAAATAAAATTAATGATGTTATAAAAATAGGACACGAAAATTTGGAATTTTTTAAACGGTTTTATAACTGTACCTGGGATGTGGCGTTTTATAAACAAATGAATATAGATTTTGATGAAAGGTGGAATTCATTTTTTTATTTGAGAGACTTTGATATTGAAAATGAATTGTATTGTAAATTAAATCCTGAAAATGAAAAGTTTGTTTTAATACATAATTCCGATTCAACGGGTACGGACAGAATTGATTATACTAAAATTAATCCCGCATATAAAAAAATTTTTGTAGTGAAATCAAACACAATTTTTGATTACGGTAAATTGATTGAGTATGCTGAAGAAGTTCATTGTGTTGATTCTTCATTTAAACACATAGTAGATTCTATACCCACTAAAGGTGAGTTGTATTATCACAAATATTATAAAGCCAAACACGGAGAATCTGAAAACCATCAATACAAAAAAAATTGGATAATTGTATGATTGATTTTTTACAGATTAATAAATTTTCTGAATTGCACGACGGTAAGAATATAATTTTTTGCAAAACAGATTTTTTGAATGAAGAATTTGAAAATATCTCAAATTTAACAAATGATGTCGTATTAATAACCGGCAACTCTGATTACCCAATAGACCATAATAAATTTAACAAAAGACCCAAAAACATTAGAAAATGGTATGCACAAAACGCATTAGTACATGATGATATTTTGGTACCACTACCGATAGGTATTGAAAATAAATTACCATCAGTTAGAGGTGGACATGGTATTGGTTATTTAGATAGGGTTACAGAAAAAGAAAATTTATTAAGTAGAGAATTAAATGTTGTACCAACAAAGAATATTTATGCAAATTTTAATATTAATACAAACCCAAGTTATCGTAATTCAGTAAAAGAATACTTAAACAATTGCCAATTTATTGATTGGGAGCAATCAAATTTAAGTTTACAGAATTTTTTTGATAAAATTTTAAATTACAGAATGGTTCTATGTCCCATCGGTAATGGTCTTGATACACACAGACTTTGGGAGGTTTTATATAGCGGTAGAATACCAATTACTATTAAAGTTAGTGATTATAAATTATATGATTTATATAATGAACTACCCGTTATTATTCTTGATAATTTACATGAATTAAGAAATGAAAATTATATTAATTACCAATACGAAAAAATAATTGAAAAAGATTGGAATAAAGATATTCTTAAAACAGAATGGTGGAAAAATAAAATATTAAATGAAAATTGATAAGGTATACATAATTCATTTCAATGAATTAATAAATAGAAAAAATTACTTAGATTCTGAAATCCCAAATCGATATGGGTTTTCAAATTATGAATACATTATTAGTACTCGTGAAACTGATAAAAAAATATTAAGTACCACTAAGTACAAATATGATAAAACAAAATGGACTTCTCAATTAAGTAATTCTGAAATATGTAATATGGAAGTTCAATACTCTGTTTGGGAAAAAATTGCCAATGGAGATAGTGATGTGGTACTTATAGTAGAGGATGATATAATTTTCAAAGAAAATTATAACGAATTATTTCCCAAGATGGAACAATCATTACCTGATAATTTTGACATATGTTTTTTATCTGATTGTGCAAAATTAACACTACCACAAACAAATGGAATGTATTTTAGAGAAGCGGGGACAAGCCGTTGTTGTGTTGCATACATACTTAATAAACAATCCGCAAAAAAACTTTTAGAATTCAAAGAATATTTCCAACCTGTAGACCATCACTTGAATTTTGTAAAAGATACTATAAACTTAAAATATTATTGGTCCACCCCAACCGTTTTTGGTCAAGGTTCTGAATCAATATATGAATCAAACGCAGGAAAAGAAAGATTGCCAAAATGAAAATTAGTATTATCGGTGTAGGTAAACTTGGGCTTTGTATGGGCCTTAATTTAGAAAGGGTTGGTTATGAAATTATCGGTGTTGATATATCAGAAGATTATATAAATTTATTAAATTCTAAAAAATTAGAGTCATCAGAACCCTTTGTTACTCAGTTTTTGAAAGAATCTTCTGACATAATTTTTACAACCGATATAAAAAAATCATTAGAAAGCGATGTAATTTTTGTTGTTGTAAACACCCCCTCAACGGTAGATTACAAATATGACCACACAAACATTGAGAATGTTATTAACAAATTAATTGCATTTGGTCCACAAAAAAAACGTAAAGAGTTAATAATAAATTGTACGACTTTTCCAGGATACTGTGAAAATTTACAAAATAGATTAGAGTCTTATAATTTTGCCGTTTCTTATAACCCTGAGTTTATTGCTCAAGGCTCAATTATTATGGACCAAATTAATGCGGATAACGTATTAATTGGTGAATATGACAAACAAGCGGGTAATATTATTGAAAAAATTTACAAAAAGATGTGTTATGGGAATCCTACAATAAACAGGATGACTGTCACTGAGGCTGAGTTAACTAAACTTTCCGTAAATTGTTTTTTAACAACAAAAATTAGTTACGCAAATATGGTTGGTGACATCTGTAATAGATATGGTGCAAATCCGTCTAAGGTGTTATCGGCAATTGGTACTGATAGTCGTATTGGTGGAAAATACTTAAACTACGGTTATGGTTTTGGTGGTCCTTGTTTCCCACGGGATAATAGGGCACTATCAAAATGTGCCGAAGAAGTTGGGATTGATGCCGTAATATCCAAAGCAACCGATGTCATGAATGAACTACATTTAGAATATCAAGTTCAAGATTTTTTTACTAAAAATCCAAATAAAGATATACCGGTTGAAATAGAGTATGTGACATACAAAAAAGACAGTACTTCGATTGAAGAATCACAACAATTAAAATTCGCATTAGAATTAAAAAACTTGGGTTATAACGTTAAATTAAAAGACCAAAGACCTGAGGTATTAAATCAAATACAAAATCTTATAAAATGACATTACCACAAGATATTATTGATTGGATAAAAGATTATAGTGAAAAAAATAATAATCTTAAATTAGTTGTTGGTGTTTCTGGTGGTGTGGATTCGGCATTAGTATCTACACTTTGCGCAATGACAGGTATTGACACTCATGTTGTCTCTATGCCAATACATCAAAAAGAAAATCAATTATCATTAGCTAAACAACATATTGAATGGTTGAAATCTAAATTTCAAAATGTTTACTCACATGAACATGATTTGACGGAATCATTTGAACATTACAAAAATACAATGATGGTATATGATGATAGTTTAGGTTGGGCAAATACCAGAAGCCGTTTTAGAATGATTACGCTATACCTTATTGCCAATTATTGTAAAGGTATTGTGGTAGGGACAGGTAATAAAGTGGAAGATTTTGGTGTTGGATTTTTTACAAAATATGGTGATGGAGGTGTTGATATATCCCCAATCGCCGATTTAACAAAAACTGAAGTAAGAAACATGGCTAAAAAAGTTGGTGTAATTGACGGAATAATACAAGCTAAACCGACAGATGGTTTATGGGAAGATGATAGAAGCGATGAAGACCAAATTGGTGCTTCATATGAAGAGCTAGAATGGGCCATGGAATATATGGAACAGTTAGATGATAGAAAAAAAAAGGTATTAAAGATTTATGAAAAATTTCATAATCAAAATGAACATAAAATGAACCCAATACCTGTTTTCAAAAAAACAATAACTGAAACTCCCGTTGAGAACAATAAAGGTATCAATTTATTTCAAGAATTATTTGTAGAAAATAATAGTGAGAGAGCTGCCGAATATTTGTTTTGTATTAACAAAAATTTAGAGAACCCACATGTTAATAGAATTTTCTTTGTTATTAATCAACAAGAGTATTCAGACAATAAAGAATACTTCGATAACCTATTAAAGGTTAAATTTTCTACCCCGTCAAAAGTACAATTTATATTCTCAAATGATAAAAGATTTTCATTTAACCAAATGGTCGAATTTAGTAAAGTCTACGTTGAGCCCGATAGAATTGTAATGGTTAGTAACTTAGATATTTTTATACCACAAATAGATTCATGGGAAAATCTTTATGATGAATTCTTTAAATCTACAGATAAATCCGTGTGTATGGCACTTGCCCGTACTGAGTATTTAAATGACGAAACAACATGGATTGATGAAGTTGCTTGGGATAGAGGTGAATTTGCAGATGCTTGGATTTTTATGTCACCCTTAAAAATAAAATTATCGGACTTCCCAATAACAATACCTGTTGGTAACGCACCTTCGTGTGATAATTATATGTTTTTACTATTAAGTAATAGTTACGATTACGTATTTAATTGGGCCGATAAATATAAAATATACCACTACGATATATGTAGAAAACCTGAGGTTGTTAGAACAAAACGTAGTAAAATAGTAATGAATGAAAGTAGCGTTACTTTACCACAAGATATTTTTAAAAACTCAGACCAGAAAAAATTTATGATAAGCGCTAAAGGAAATTGGCAAGAATTATTTAATACAATTAAAAAATGAACAAAGGAGCATTAGAAGATAGACATTGTAGAAACAATTTCGAATCTTTAGTAAAAAAACACAACATTAAAAGAATTATTGAGACCGGCTCATACAAAGGGTGGAGTAGTAAAATATTGGCCACTTTTTGTGATAAAGTAGACACAATTGAAATAAATTCACAATACATCAAAGAAGCGGTTGAACATTTAAAGGATACTAAGAATGTTACTATATACCAAGGGTCAAGCCCCGATGTTATGAAAAATATAATTTCATATGATGAAAAAAATTTATTAATTTTTTTAGATGCCCATTGGGAAGATTATTGGCCTGTAAACGATGAATTAAAAGTTTTGTATGAAAAAAATGTACAACCGGTAATTTGTATTCATGATTTTTTTGTTCCTGGTGGCGATTTAATAAAAGATTTTGCAAATAATGCATCATATCACCCTGGACAAGGCTCAAGATTCGGATATGACCAATACAGAGGAAAAGCATTAGATTTAAATTTTATTATAAAAGAATTAAATTTAATATACCCAAATGGATTCGATTATCATTACTCAAACGAAGTAGATGAAGTTGATTCAGGATTAATTTATATATACCCAAAAGAAAATGATAACATTTAATTATAATATTGAAGGTAACCAAAGGCAATATACCTGCTCAAATTATTATGAATTTGACAAAAATTGGTTTTTAAATGCTGAAATTAATACGAGAAACTTTGTAGAGAATTTTGTTAAACCTAACTTTACTATTATTGATGCAGGAGCACAAATTGGTATGTATACAATTCTTTTTTCTAAATTGGCTCATCAAGGTAAGGTATATGCTTTTGAACCTACAGACACCGTAGAATTTCTTAAATCAAACTTAAATGAGAATGGATGTGATAATGTAGAAATTATTAATAAACCATTATCAAGTCATGTTGAAACTAAGACTGACAAAATTTTTAAAATTTGGTCTAAGCAGGTAATTGATGAAAAAGAATATGAGTTTGAAACTATCGACAATTATGTAAAATCTAATAACCTAAAAGTTGATTTACTTAAAATTGATGTCGATTCATATGATTATGAGGTACTTCTTGGTAGTGAAAATACATTACGTGAACAATCTCCATATGTTATTGTCGAACTTAATCATGCCTTGGGAAAACGTGGGTACACAAAAGAACAAGGTATTGAGTTTTTAAAATCACTAGGGTATAGACAAGAATATCACTACGACGAAGATAACTTTCTTTTTATAAAAGATTAAGTTATTTTATACAAATAATTGATGTTGTATATTAAGGTAGAATGCGTAAACAAAATACTTGGAAAAACTTTTATGGAATTATAAAAATAAAAATAAAAAACCAGTTAAATTAAAATGAAAAAAATCGTAGTTTTAGGTGGGGGTGGATTTATCGGAGGTCACCTTGCAAAAAGATTAAAAGATGATGGGAATTGGGTAAGAGTTTGTGATTTAAAACGTCACGAGTATTTTGCTCAGGATGAATTTTGTAATGAATTTATTGTTGGTGATTTAAGAGACCCAAATGTGGTTTCATTAGTTATTGACGATTCAATACATGAGGTCTATCAATTAGCTGCTGATATGGGTGGTGCTGGTTACATTTTTACGGGTGATAATGATGCCAATGTTATGCATAACTCAGCATTGATTAATCTTAACGTAGTTCATGAATGTGTAAAAAAGAAAGTTAGCAAGGTATTCTATTCTTCTTCAGCATGTATGTATCCTGAACATAACCAATTAGACCCTAATAATCCAAATTGTGAGGAATCATCAGCATACCCCGCAAATCCTGACTCAGAATATGGTTGGGAAAAATTATTCTCAGAAAGATTATTTTTGGCATTTAATAGAAATTACGGTCTTGATGTTAGAATTGCAAGATTTCATAATATATTTGGACCACAAGGAACTTGGACAGGGGGTAAAGAGAAATCACCAGCAGCGATGTGTAGAAAAGCTGCCGAGGTAGATGATATGTCTAAGACACCTGGTGAACAAAGACCTAACTATGAACTCGAAGTGTGGGGTGATGGTCAACAGACTCGTTCTTTCTTATATGTTGATGAGTGTGTTGAGGCGGTTCTAAGATTGATGGAGAGTGATTTTACAGGACCTGTGAATATTGGTTCGGAAGAAATGGTTACCATTAATGAATTGGCACAGATAGCTATCGATTTATCTGGTAAAGATATTAAAATAAAAAATATTGAAGGTGAAGAATTTAAAACTAAGTTTGGTTTTTCATGTCCTTTAGGTGTTAGAGGTAGAAATTCAGATAACAAACTTTATAAAGAAAAAGTTGGTTGGGAATCTACGTTATCACTAAGAGAAGGTATGTCTAAAACATACGAATGGATTAATGAACAAGTTCAAAAAAAAAGAAATGAACAAGTTTTTATCTATGAAAGTCCTAACAAAGGTAAAACAGTATATCGTAGAGAATTCATGAGTGATATTAAAACTCGAGAATTGGTAACTGATAATTCTTAATATAAATTAAATGGCAAATACAAGAACAAGAAAACCCGAAGTTACACAACAGACGGTTAAGATGACAAAAAAACAATTAATCACTAATATTTTAGATAAACCACTCAAAAAGAAATTTTTATCAGAAGGACAAAGAAAATATTTTGACATCCTTTCAAATAAAGAGATTGTTCTATGTACGGGACCTGCAGGTGTTGGTAAATCCTATGTTGCTATGAATGCTGCGGTTCATTTATTAGCAGACCCAAATAATAATTATGAAAAAATTATTATCGTAAGACCTGCGGTTGAGGCTGAAGAGAAATTGGGAGCACTACCAGGAAATGTAGAAGAAAAATTAGACCCATATATTTTTCCTTCATATTATTTGTTGAATAAAATTATTGGTAAAGATGCTAGAGAAAAATTAAAAGAGTTAGAAGTTATTGAGGTTTTTGCATTAGCATATATGAGAGGTATGAACATCGATAATTCAATCTTAATTTTTGAAGAAGCTCAAAATGCAACACCAAAACAAATGAAGTTGTTACTTACAAGAATTGGTTTTAATTCTAAGTTTTTTATTTCGGGCGATTTAGAACAAACCGACAGATATAAAGATAAAACACACTCAGGATTATGGGATGCGATTGAAAAATTTTCAAATCTAAGTGAGATTGGAGTTTATAATTTTGATTCCAAAGATATTATTAGAAATCCTATTATTAGTAAAATTTTAGAAAGGTACGAAGAATGAGAATTTCAATAGATGTAAATGGTGTATTAAGAGATACCTTAGGTAAAATTGAACAAATTTACCAAAAGTTCTTTATTGAAGATTATGTTAAAGAAGAAAATGAGGAAGAATTTGAATATTCAATGGATTTACCCGTAACATCAATTGATTTAATTAATCATTTTAAATTTAAAAATGAGGAAGATTTATTTAGTTTTCTTTATGTTGATTTCCCAATGAATATATTTGGTCATGCAGGGTCTTCAGAAAATAGTACATTTCACGTGTTAAACGAAATTTATTTAGACCTTAGAGACTCTCACGACTTAAATATAATTTCAGATGAAATTGGTAAATCAAAACCAGCAACTCTATTTTTTTTATCAAAATATGGTTGTCAGCTTGAGACAGTAAAATTTTATTCAACTATAACCGAAGATTGGGTATGGAATAATTCTGATATTATCTTAACATCCAATCCAAAATTATTAGAAAAAAAAGTAGATGGGAAAATTTTAGTAAAATATGAAACATCATATAACACTGAATCATATTCTGACTACTCAATTAAATCTTTGGAGGAATTCAAGGAACTATACAAAACTTTAAACCTTAAACAAAATGATTAGTGTATTAGGACAAAATTATTATTTAGACTTAATTGAACTTGACAAGTTTATTCAAGTAAATCAAAATCCCGAATCGGGAAGTACTGAAACTTTTTCAGTTATAAAATTTGAAGTAGTTAAAACTATGATTGAAGTCATTATGACAGAAAGAGATGATGACTTGGATAACAACTTGGGAACGTACAATCAAAACAAACTAACTATTCCCTTTAAAATCGCTTTTAATACATTATTAATGTATAAAATTATCAAACATTTAGAATACTAAAATGGAACAAGAAACTATTTTGAAGATAGAACAATCTATCAAGAATTTGGAAACTAAAAGTGCTAGAATTTATTTATTAGTACAAGACACCAAAGGTAACGCCAAAGCAGGTATTAGATTTATCTACCAAATGGCAAAATCATTAAAAGATAACGGATTTAATCCAATTATTCTTCACGAAACTAAAGCATATCAAGGAGTTGCTGAATGGATGGGTTCCGAGTATATGGAAATCCCTCATAACGCAATCGAGAATCAAGACTTACAAATATCACCTGAAGATATTATTGTTATCCCTGAAATTTATGGACATGTAATGGAACAAGTATCAAAATTACCTTGTGGTAAAATTGTACTTTGTCAAGCTTATGACCACATGTTGGAGACGTTATCACCAGGTATTTCATGGTCACAGTATGGATTTATGAAATGTATCACCACGAGTGATTTACAAAAAGAACACATTACAAAAATTATGAAAAATGTTTCTTTTGATATAGTAGAACCACTAATCCCTGAAATATTCAATCAAAAAGAAAAACCTGCAAAACCAATTGTTTGTATTCACACAAGAGAACCGAGAGATACTATGAAAATCGTAAAGGAATTCTATCTGAAATACCCACAATACAGATGGATTACATTCCGTGACATGAGAGGAACTACTCAAGAGGAATTTGCAAGATTGTTAAAAGAATCTTACGTATCTGTTTGGGTGGATGATACAAGTGCGTTTGGTACATACCCAATAGAAAGTATGGCGTCAGGGACTCCCGTAATTGGTAAAGTACCTAATATGAAACCTGATTGGATGACAGATACAAATGGTGTTTGGACGTATGAACAAAACTCTATAGTGGATATTTTAGCAGAATACACTCAAAATTGGTTAGAAGATAATATTTCTGACCAACTATACGGTTCGGGTATTAGAACCGCTGAAAGATTTAAAGATTCTGAATATTTTACATCTACTGTTGTAAAACATTTCAGCACTTATTTGTCAACAAGAAAAAACTCATTCCAAGAACAATTGGATAAATTGAAATTAACAGAAGCAGAATAATATGGAAAATTTAGATATTTCAGTAATCTTACCAGTTGAGTCATCAAAACATTTGGACTTCGCTGAATATTTTGACAAGGCTATCTTGTCAATTCAAAACCAAATTGTTGGTATTAATGAATTAGTAATCGTTCACTCAGGTGAAGAATCATTATCAACATACTTGTCTAATTATGATTTTAGCGGTCTTACCGTAAACATATACCATAATGAAGGTAATACGGATTTTGGTAGTCAAGTTAACTATGGCGTTTCTAAAGCAAAATCTAAGTGGATTTCAATTTTAGAATTTGACGATGAGTTCGCATCTATTTGGTTTAAAAATGTAAAAATTTATATGGAAGCTTATCCTGAAGTTGACGGTTTCTTACCAATTGTAGTAGATGTTGATGGTAAAGGTGTGTTTGCTGGTTTTACAAATGAAGCTACATTTGCCGCAAGTATGAACACAGAGATTGGTATTCTAACAAATGATATGTTATTAAGTTATCAAAATTTCCAAACATCTGGTATGGTTTTGAAAAAAGAAACTTATGAAGATTTTGGTGGTTTTAAATCATCATTTAAGTTAACATTCATCTATGAATTTCTTTTGAGATTGACATATAATTCGGCAACACTGATGACAATTCCAAAGATTGGTTATAAGCATATCAATCTACGTGAAGGCTCAATCTTTTGGGGTTATAAAAATGGCTCACAAAGAATTACTGATGATGAAGTTCGTTTTTGGATTGATTCAGCTAAAAAAGAACATTTCTTTACAGAAGATAGAGGCATAAAATATGAACCAGTCGATGCTTAATGTTGGTGGCCGAATTGTCGGGTTCTTCTCAAACGATAAGTGAATCAAAAAAGAGAGGTAGAAAACCCACAAATGTAAATTATTTTGACGTAAAAGAGGAGATAGCGGTTAGGATGTTCTTGACCGCTACAACCTATAATGAACGTAATGATATCTACAACGAATTTTTACGTGCACCGTTAGATAAGATGATTGAATCAATCATAAGACGGTACAAGTTATATAGAAAAGATATGGATTTTATTGAAATCCATAATGATACTCACTCATTCCTTATAACAAAAATTGAAAAGTTTAAGCCGGACAAAAACAAAAAGGCTTATTCTTACTTTGGTACTATTTGTAAAAACTACTTGATGGGTCAAATCATCAAAGACCAAAAGGAAACAAATAGAAAAATATCATATGAAGATATTTCAATGTCATTAGAAAATCGTCCTGACATGATTTACCATATTGATGGTACAACTATAGAACCTATTGATGTAATTGAACAGTTCATCAAGGAGTTAAAAGAATTTTTATTAGACCCAAATATGAATGAAAATGAACAAAGGTTGGGTAACGCTCTTGTAGAATTATTTGAAAATTATGATGACATTTTTATTGGTAACGACAATAATAAATTTAATAAAAATATCATTCTACTTTCACTTCGTGAAATGACTAATTTATCTACAAAAGAAATAAGAACATCAATGAAAAGATTTAAAAAACTTTATTTTGAATTGATGAAAAGACTTAACGAATTATAAAAACTTAATTGAAATATTTATAGTATTATGGCAAGACCTAAAAAAAAGGACATTATACTCAGTAAGGATTCTGTTTTGAGTCTTATGCAGGAAATTTACAATGAACTTGTAGAACAAAGAACAACTGCAGTTAGATTACAAAATAAGTTGATTGGTATGATGAAAGACCCTAAAGATACTGTAGCAATTTCTAACATGTTAAAGGAACAGCAAAAAATTATTAACGATACTATCGAAAAAAAACTGTCCCTTTCAAAACTACAATCTACAATTTGGGAAAAATCCCAAAACTCAGGTAATGATGAAGTATTTGACCTTTCTGAGATGGACGAGGATGTATTAAAAGCATTAATCGATAAAGATATTGATAATTCGTCTGGTGAGGGTTATAAACTTAAAAAGTAATAACCAATCATGGCAACAGAACCACAAACTAACCCGAGTGAAACTGACCCACTTTTAGACAAATATAATAAGTTTAAAAACAGGGCACAAGCATTTCAAACTGCAGTAGAAACAAAAAGGGAACAAGCACAAATTATTAGAGAAAAGGCGGGTGACCCATTCGCAGCTGACAAAAAGAGAGTCTTTAGTACGTTAAACGATTTTGGGGACGACACCGACAATATTCAAAATGACTTTAAAAAACAACTTCAGTCATTCAAAAAAACACAATTAGACCAACTAACTGAAATATTTTTAATTACCAAAAAAAGTAGACCAATTAGTGAAAAAAACAAACAAGGGAAAGTAAAAAGTCCTATAAGAAAAACCGCTGAAGCTGCAGGTAAAAGAACAATTGATACACTTATTGATTCGTACAACGACGCTATCTTGTCAACAAAGGCACAAATTCCAAGAATATGGAAAGAAGAACTTGCTAAGATGTTAGGTTGTTCTGAAGAACAGACATATGACCAAGATGTAGATATATACATTAAATTAGAGTCTATTGATTTTTTTGGTATTTTAAAAGAATCTCCTGACTCGTTACCGGGTGGTTTATTTTACGAAACCGGTACGACAAATAACGGTAAGGTTCCATATAATATGAACAAAGAGTTGTATCATAGAACCCTTATACCTGGTTATAGTTTTAATCAAGAGTATGGTCAAGACTACTTAGGTGCATCATCAAACCAACTTATGAATATTGAGTATGTTACTCAGGACCAATATGGAAATCCTGGTAATTTTTACAAGGTACAAATGAAAGCTAGACCAAACGACGTTAATAAAGTAACTGATTTTTTAGTTGATTATTACGAGTCTATTGAAATTTTAGATTTTGATACTTTAATCTCTCAAGTTTTAGATATGTTGACAGGTGCCTTTTCATTTTCAGCCAACGTATCAACAGATAAACTTAGAGAACAAAAGTGGTTTGAAAAAATCTTACAAAGAATTTTAGGTTTATGTTTTGATACTCAACAAGAAATTGATGTTAGTGGTGTTGCAAAATTATCAGTGCTTGATGATATTGATGATAGTTTCTTTGAATTATCACCAAGAGAGTGGGCAGAAATAGATGATGAAATTATTAATATTCAAATGGGTGTGACTGAATTTACGTCGTGTGATAGTGTTAAATTACCATTAGATGTAAACTCTATGTATGAGTACTCAAATAAGGCACGTGAAGCCGCAACATTAACTGATAAATTGTCAGCACTTTCAGAATCACTTAATGAAATGGGTGAAAACCAAGATTGGAAACTTCTATTACCAAACATTGAATTTGATGCTGCGATAAAAACAGATTTCCTAAAAATGATACCAAAGGCGATATTATCGGCAATTCTTTCACCAAAAGTTGTTTTAGGTGTTATGGTATTGGCAAAGGCAATTAAAAATGTAATAGTTGATGAAATCGATAGTTTAACATCATTTGTAACGAAACTAAGAGACTTAATAATTTCTGTGATGTCAAGAATAGGGGCCATTTTTGTTGAGACTGTTTTTATGAATATCAAAAAGAATATGAATAGTTTAATTCAAAACTTACTTATTGATATTATACGTGAATCTAAAGACGCTAGAATTAAAATGGTTACAAGTCTTATCGCCACGGCAATATTAGTTCAGAGAGGTGTAAGAGATTTTAGAAGATGTAAATCTGTTATCGATGAGTTGTTAGGATTATTTAGAGTTATTCAGGCAAACTTAGGTAATCCTGATTTACCACAAATAGCATTGG
>JACCDX010539638.1_pt1 | contig 16256 bp, 23 predicted proteins | sample 7449681 | NCBI WGS metagenome assembly JACCDX01 (sample SAMN15323450, study PRJNA562643) | freshwater metagenome | isolation source: river surface water | place: USA:Blue River Watershed | collected 2017-08-18 | reverse complement strand
ATAGAAAGTCTTGGAAGGTCCGCAATACAATCAGGTAATTTTTGTAATTCTGGGTTATCGGGTAGTGATAAAAATTGTAGTTTTTGAAGATTACAAATTGAATCGGGTAACGACACAACACAACCAACTAAGTGGATAGCTGTAAGATTTGTCAATTCACCAAGAGTTGATGGGAATTTGAATTTTAATTCACCACCTTTAGCAATAATTTCAAGTCTTGAAATGGTCTTAGGTAAACTGTTAATAAATTCTTCAGTTCCGTATAATGCCATGAATTTGGATGCCGGGTCTCTTGGATAATCAACGGTCGCTTTGTTTTTATCAACACCTTGTAAAATATTTTCCATCATTTCAGGTTTGAAGTAATCTTTTAAATCCGGATTATCTTTCAAAAACGCAACAAGGTCAATTTGTCTGTCATCTGCGTCCATAAACTGTTTGTCTTGGAAATGGAATTGGTATCTATTTGCAGGTAAACCTGATAAGTCTCCAACCTCTTTATCAAAACCTTTGAATTTAGTAGGTGTATTAGGAATAACAACATAAAGAGGTCCTCTTGATAAGTATGATTTCCAATAACTTAGACCAGGTGAAGATGTACACCATCTTGTTTCGCCTTTACTTGGTTCCATGTGAGAACCCCCGTAAAAACATGCGGCATCTTTTCCTAAATCGTCAGTTCTTGTAATTTTTACTACTGTCCAATTAGAAAGTCTTGTAACATTGTCAGCTCCTGGATGTGAATATGTTTGTGAAGCTTCTTTTTTCTCTTCTTTAGACGCTTTAGTTTTTTCTAAACTAAAATCTTTCACTTGGTCGTAAAGTGTTTGTGGTGTTAACTTATTGATGTCTCTGTACTCTTGTGGTAACTTGTTCTTGTTCCTTTCGTACTTCATCAAATCTTGAGTTGTTTTATATAAATCTTCTAAAAACAACTCTTGCCATTCTTTAACAGCCTGTTTAACTACGGGGCTGTTAGGGTCAGTTATACCACTCTCTAAATCAATTTTTGGTGATACAAAATTTTTGAGTAACCACTGTGTGTACTTACCAATTTTAATATTTTCCATTTTGTCAGCCGTCACATTTTCTTCACTCATACCTTCAGGAATTTTTGATGTAGGGTCTCCTGCGATAATTTTGAATAATACCTGTAATGGCATCATGCCTTTTTGTCCTCTCTCCTTTGGTTTAACATACTTGTCAAAAAGAACTTGAAATCTTGAACTTTCAACAATTATATCTCTTAAAATATTGGTAAATTTAATAGCCATCTTAATTATTTTATATATAAATATTATGATTAAAAGAAAAATAGTGATTAATAGTTCATAATGAGTAATTCTTCACCCATGTTTTGTTTCTCTCCCTTCTTTGCAGCTGCAGCTTTTGCAAATTCTTTTTTAACCCAAGTGTATTGGTCTTCAGGAAACCATTCATGTAATAAATCAAAATCATAATACGATAAAGAAAACTTACCTTGAACATTATGTAATACATTAGCAAGTCTTTCGTGGTCTTTACGACCAAAATCGTGGTTTGAGTAATATTTCCCTTCACCAACGATATAATACGGCGGGTCAACATAAAAATATGTCGTAGGTGAGTCATATTTTGTGATTACATCTCCAAAATCCATATTTTCAACATCAGTAATTTTAAGAAAATGTTCAATGTAATTACTATCCATTAATTTATTTTTAAATGATGTGAATTTTGAGTGATATTTACCTTTTAAATCAATAAATTTGGATTTTTCAGGATTTGCCCCCGAGAACACTTGACTTAAAACGTATGCATATTTTGCCGCAGTTTCATAGTCACCAGTCTCTACGTTGAAATTTTCATTGAATAATTCAGCTTGAAAGTTTATAAATTGTTCTTCACATATTGGGTTAGTTGGTGTAATCCCTTTTTGTTGAACAACTAATTTTTCACATTCTTCTAACAATCTTTTTGGGTTCCTTATGCAATAGAATAGATTGTAATTTAAAGGGTTGTAGTCATTATATACAACTTTATTTAAATTAGGATAATTTTTTAAATCCATTTTAAGGAAAACCCAAAACATTCCACTGAAACTTTCAACGTATGTTTCAATATCATTAGGGATATAAGGTATGATGAATGATGAAATTTTGGATTTACCTCCGATATAACTTAGTGCCATTTATTTAATTTCTTTAAACTTTGTTAATTTTCTTTCTAAAAAAGTGAATGCATTTGAGTAAATATAATTCTTAAAATTCATAACGTCCATTTTTTTATTAATTTTTATTACAGAATAATTTTCACTAAAATATTCTTTTCCGTAACCTAAAAAGTTAATAATATCATTATTAAACTCTTTATTAGAACACAAACTTACAACAAATGAGTTTGGTCTATTTTTTATTTTTGAAATACTACCATCTCCGTCAAAATATCCTCGTATAAAGTGGGACATAGATGACTCATCTAACTTGGGTAGTCTTATTTTTTGAGTTTTATTATTAATACAACCCAATTCAAAAAGTTTTTTGACCATTATATTTGAATAAACTGTCACAGAACAAAATTTAGATTTATTATCAACACCACATTTTATAGGTTTGTCACATCCCAAATCTTTAAGAAACAATTCAATATGATTTTTATCGGTATATTTAAGTTTTAATTTTAATTCACCACTTTTACCATCTTTCATTCTAGTATATCCATCGGCATATAAAAACCCTAACCAATATGATGATTTTTCATTCAACTCGTGAAAAAAATATTCATTAAAATTATATTTTCTCATAATGTTTTTTTACTAATTCTTGTATGAATTTAGAAACGCTAACTTTTTCTTTTTTCATTTTATCAAAAAGATATCGGTCAATACTAATACCGTATTTTACTTTTTTATTTTCTTCATTTTTTTTTGGTCTTCCTGGTTTACCCATATTATATAAATATCAATTAATATAAAAAAGTGCGTCAAAAAATAAATATTTTTTTGATATTTATTTTCAACTAACTGATAATTAAATTATAGGTATGAAAAAAGAAAAAGCAACAGAAGTTAAGTGTCAAGCATGTAAAAGAGGTTTGAGTAATACTCAAATTGGTTTACTTGTAGTTTCTGCATACATTCTAATCAGTTCAATTTATGGAACAATAGAATTAATTAAAAATTTGATTGGGTTCTTTAATTAAAGATTTAATCTTTTCTTTTATTTCATCAGAAACATCCAAATTATTAACAACAGAAATTTTAACATAGAAATCCCCATTTTCGTTTTGTGTTCGATAACCTTTATTCACTAACCTTAATGGTTTATCGGTTGAAAAATTCTTAGGTATTATAATTTTAAGTAGTCCTTCTGGATGTGGTAAAACAACTTCTTCTTCGCCAAGCAAAACATTCAAGTTCAAAGTTTGATAGTAAACTAAATCTAGTCCCATTTTTTCAAAGTTATCTTTCGGTGTTAATTCAACTTTGAGAACTATATCTCCTCTTGTTCTCGAATAAACATTATAGTCCCCCACATTAGGTACTCTCATAAAATCACCATTGTCTACATTTTTTGGAATGTCTATTGTGAGTTTCTCATTTGCTCTTGTAAAACCATTTCCGTGACAAACATTACAAGGTTTAACAATAGTCTGCCCTTTTCCTTTACATGAAGGGCATTGGGTTTGTATTAACTGTTGAAACATACCTGTCCCAAACTTTTGTGTAATCACTCCTTGCCCATTACAATTAGTACAAGTTCTATGTTCACCTCCCGTACTATTACATGGTGTACACTCATTACTACGTTCGTAAATAATTTCTTTTTTTACGCCAACAAATGATTCAATAGGGCTTATTTTAATTGTTATGATTTTATCAGGGGCTTTAGGTTTTTGTGGTCTTCTTTTTGCCCCCATCATTTGCTCAAAAATTGAATTGAAATCGAAATCCCCACTACCAAAATCAGAAAATGGATTATTTTTTTGATTATCGTAATGACTTCTTTTATTTTCATCACCTATAATGCTGTAGGCTTCGTTAATTTCTTTAAACTTTTCTTCACCGTTTGGGTTTACATCTGGGTGATACTGTTTACTTAATTTTTTATATACTTTTTTAATTTCGTCCTGTGATGCGTTTTCTGATACACCTAAAATTTCATAATAGTTTTTCATGAGTAATAACTTTTTAGTAGTCTTATTTAAGAATAGAAAAAGAAAAAAAATTATCAAACGTTTTTCTACAGAAAAAAGAGCATACGACTATTTTGGCTCATTAATTAAAAGTAATCAAGTTGACTTTGAAAAAAAAATAGAAAACGCAACCGAAGTAGATTATGAGTTAGGTTTAATTACTAGTACAACAAATGTTCAAAAAAGTTTATTTGTAACTGATGAAATGGGTAGGAACAATCCGGTAAACTTAGAACACTCTGATTATGTTTTTTTGGAAATAAAAAAATATAAAGTGGAAGAGACAATATTTGATTGGCAAACGTCAAACAAAGTCACTCTTAGTGAAATAGTTGAAAACTATTGTAAAACAAACGAACTAAAAAATATCTTCACGTTAAATAATAAAGTTTGTATTCAAATTAATGAAGATGTGTTTGCGTTTTCTTTGAAAGATAAAGATGAGGCTTATCGATTTTTGGAGTCCTTCCAAGATTACTTCATACAAAAATCCCGAACTGACGCAATGTTCGTTCGGGATATATCAATAGCACAAAGAAAGTGGATTTATAATATGTTAGAAGAAAAAGGGTTTGACAAAAAAAGATTATACAGATTAAAAACTACATTCTCGAAAAGATAAAATTTACATTTTCTATCGAAATTGTGCATCTTTTATCTTCAGAACTATTTCCCAATTTTTGGGTTAAATAAACAAAATCTCTCTCCGTCAATTTTATATTTAAAGTAACGTCCCCTTTTTTAAGAAAGCTATTGTCGATTGTTTCAACTATTTGTGCTAGTTTACTTAATTCTTCCCCAAAACTCTCATCAAACGTTCCCATAAACTGTATTTTGGTTCTATATGTTCAGTATTTTTAATTTTTTCTTTTCCTAAATTTTTTAACTCAGAAGACAACTCTTTTTTATAGTCTTCAGACTCCAACTTGCCTTTTTTTATTTCTTCATTTAGTTGATTGAACTCCTTCTCCAATCTTGTTGTTATCTTGCTCATTTTGTAATAAACTTGTTAATTCCTCTACATCAAACTTTAAACCTTTAAGACTTTCTAATTTTTCCTTTTCGAATATGTTTCTAAGTTCTTGAACCTTACTTTTAAATAACTTTTCTTTTTCCTCTCTTTCAATGTTTGTTTTGGTTACCATATCAACAACACTTTCTAACTTATTTATTAGTTCAGGATTACATAAACAAACAAAAGATGTTATTTTATTTTCTTGGTCTTCGTTTTGTATTATTTCAATACCTTCAGGTGCGTTTTTAACCATAACCCACGTTGAAGGAAATATTAAATCAAAAGAAACATAGTTTTTTAATATTCTTACCGATTTAAGATACTTCTCCGTTTTAGTTATAAATTTACTGTATATCATTTTATTAGTGTTATGATGTATGTTATTATATATGAAAAGAATAACCCATTTACTATTGTTTCACTATATGAAAGAATAAGAGGTTCTGGTGGTGTAGAATTTAAAGCCTTTATGAATTTAAACCCAAGTCTTATTACTGACAGTATAGAAAGAATAAAGATAAATAGGTACAATGTTTCGATACTATTCATTAGTTTCGTTTTTGGTGTGATTGAGAATTTCTTTTCTTAGTGTATGCATCAAATCTTTTAACTCTTGAGCCGCTTTTCTTGCTCTAGTACCGGCAGATTGATTTCCTTTGCTATAAAATTTAGTAGTCTCGGCGGATAACGTCTCTACTAATGTTTTGATTTGTTCTAAAGTTTCCATTTTTTTTAAAAAATTAGTTTATTATACAATTTAAATTTATGTTTAATGAAAGTTTTGTAAATGGCATCAATTTATTTTCAATGACCTTTCTAACACTTTATATATGTCGGTGAATATTTCAACGTCAGATTTTGATTTTTTTGTTTTTCTGTTGAAAATTTGTTCAAAAAACTTTTCCGTTTGTTCTTTAACGTCTTCATCAGGTTGGTTGTAGAAAACATCAAAGAAAAAACTTTCAAAAAAGAATGCGTCAGTATCATCAAATTTGAAGATTATGGATTCTTTTTCAAAGTTTTGGATTGTTTTGTTCCAACACCAATGAAAATGTTCTTTTTTTTGTTGGGTTGTCATTCCAACTCTTGTTTCGTTTTTACTGTCACTATTTTCACCCAAGTATGTTTCTTTGATAAGTCTTAGAAAAGACAAACAAAAATCTCTGAATAGTTCGGTATGTTCGATTGTGATATTATTTGCCAAATACCAAGCAGTTAGGTCACCATCATCTAATGGTTTGGCTAACCAATCAAAAAAACGACCCATGTTATTATTACCTTCCATTTCGATAATTATAACATGGGTCTTATTAAAACTGAATAATAAATTACTGTGTTTTTTGATTATAACCAATTAACGATTTCATCTTATCGATTTCAGAAATCACTTTTTTATTCTCAACTGACTCACTTACTTTGTCTAAAATACTCTGAGCGGTTTTTCCACCTTTTTTAATCTTACCTTTTTTTGTTACGTCACCCGCCACTTCGATTGTATCTTGCGGATATCTTTTGTAAGAAGCGTTCATTTGCTCTTGTCCGTAATAATTGTTTTTATAATTGTCATAAAATTTTTCTCCTGTCTTACTTGGGACTACATTTCCGTAAGGTTTTCCATCTTCATCAATTTCAGCATTTCCTGTAGTTTTGTGACCTTTAAGATACTTTTCAATTTTTTCATCATCAGGTTTAATTTCATCAAAAACTAAATTTGTATTACCAGGGTAAGAGTAAGCTTCAATATATTCATCAACCGCTTCAGATGGTGTATATTTTTTGATTTTACCTTTTCTTTTATCTAAATCATAGTTTCCTTCAGGAAAATTACTTGGGTTAGTTTCGTAATTGCCTTTGGATGCACCTTTCAAGTACTCTTTCATTTTTTTGGTTACACTTTCTATGTAATCATTTTCTTCTTTACCTGACTTGTTCAATGAAGATTTTAAAACGTTCGAAGCGGATACTCTTCCTTTTTTCAAACCAGATGTTTTCTTTTTTTCCTCATTTATGATGTTTTCAATTATGTCAATCATTTCATTTTCAGTAAACAAAAATTTTCTGTTATCTAATACCACACTATAGTAAGACTCATCTACTTTTCCTTTTTTCTTTCTTAGAATTTCAAAATCTTCAGCATCTATTTTATTATTTTTATTTTTATCAATAGATTTTTGTCTTCCGTAAAGTTTTTCTTTTACCTCTTTCTTTTTTGACCTTAATTTTTTAAAATCTTCACCATCTATTTTGTCATATGGTTTTGCTTGTTTTGCAATGTACTTTTGACCTTTAGATAATTTTTTTGCTTCATCCAAACCACTTTTGTCTTCATCACTATATCGATACTTAGTTTTGTATGATGGCATGTCATCAGGAATTCTTAAATCATCTTCATCTTCCTCCTCATAATCGTAATCCGATGATGGTGCATTAAACTTGAAGTCATCATAATAATCATCATCTTCTTCATAATCGGAATATTCATCTTCAATACCAAGATACTTATTAATTTTTTTTCTTCTTTCTGGGTCCATTTTTGAAAAATTCAAGTCACCAAAAAGTGGATGTCCATCATCCATACCTCCTAGTTCTTGAATGTCTCCTTCACGCATACTTCCACACTCCATGCATTCACCTTCGGACATGTTTCCACCACATTCCTCACACATTTCTTTGTTTTCAAACAATCTTCTTTTCACAGAGTTTGTTCTAACATAAAGTTCTTCATTTAAAACTTTATCAACTATGTTTTTAATTTCTCTATTCATACTTAATAAATATCATTAGTTTTATAAAATACCATCAATTTTGGATAATATGATATTTTCTATTTCATCAACACTTAAACCTGTTTTGGTTGCCACATTTTGGATAGCTTCTCTAAGTTTTGATTTTTTTGTTTTGGGTTTATATATGTTCAAAGCATTTATATCTCCTTGATTGCAATAAGGAAATGTTTTGCATTCTTTTTTCACTGATACAAAACTCCCGCCAGGTATTTGTGTTTTTTTCCAAGACCTTCCTTTTCCTTTTGTTGTATTACCCCTCATGTTCACATCTTGAAACCCAGGTACATCATAAATTCCAACCGATGCAGATGTAGTGGCTTCAGTAGCTTCAACTTTTTGTGGACAAACACACTCATCATTTGATTCTCCACATTCAGGACAAGTTTCTGTTTCTCTTACTATTTTAGGTTTTCTTTTGTATTCGCTTCTTGCAACATCATCTTTTGAAAACATACTAAATGCAGGTGCACTATAACCATAACCCCCTCCTGTTCCTGTAGCTTCTTTTGATTCTTCCTTTTTCTTTTTCAAAGATTCTAAAACTAACTTGTCTAAATATTTTTGTGTTATCATTTTACGTTTTTCAAAGTTGATTGCCATTGATTTTTCTTAGACCATAAAAAATAATAAAACTCGGTCATAATTTTAACAACTATGTCATTAACATCTCCTCTTAACGAACCTGTTTTAATTTCTTTTTTAATTTTATTAATCAATGTTTCTTCATGTTTTTTCACAAAAGAAGAGCTGAAAAAGGTTTTAATTTCACTTTTTACTATTTTTTCTATTTCTTTTTTTTGTTGTTGTGAAAAAGCCATTATTTCATTATACTAAATACTGTTAATGTTGTTAGAAGAACCCCACTGATAATTTGTGTCATGGTATTTTTTACTTTAAGTTTTTTTACCTCTTTTCTCAAATCATCATTTTGGTCTGAAATAATTTTGAATTTTTCTTCTGTTTTATTGACAATCTGAGTACTCAAAGAGTCTTTTTCTTTCCAAGTACTTATTGTTTTGTCCAAAAAATAAATCTTATTGTTCAATTGTTTTATTTCTTCTTTATCTAATTTGGATAGTTCTTTAAGTTTGTCATATTCGTTAAGGTCTAATAACATTTTTTGAGCAACTCCATAAGGGATACACAGTTCTGAGGTGTCTATTGTTTTTGTTTTTTGGGAAAGTCCTATAAAACAAAAAGAAAATATGATTAGGGTAAATATAATTTTTTTCATGGTTTAGTAGTTATATCTCTTTCTTAGTAGACTGTCTATTTGTTTATTGTCGGCCTTTTTAATTTCTTCTTTCTTTTGTGTGTAGTAATTGTTCACCTCTTTCTTTTCAATTTTGATATTTGAAATCTTATCATCAATTTTATCTATTTTTTGTTGGTAGACATTCAAAGAATCATTAAGACTTTTTTGTAAATTTTTAAGGTCCTCAATTTTTTTATTTATTTGGTCTATTTTGTATTTATCTAATTCAGACATTTTTGGTTTTGGAGTTGCTAAGTAAACAACTAAATAAAGTAGGGAAAAAAATAAGATAACCCCTACAGCATGTTTCCAATATTTTTCTACGTAAGTTTTCATTATTTTTCCTCTGTTGTTGCTGTTTTTCTTCTTACGGCAATCACTTTTGCCCATTTAGCTTTAAATTTATTATAAAAACCTGTCAATTTAGTTATCAACTCTGTCAATTTGTCATCTAGTTTAATCATATCTCCGTTGATATAAACACCGTTGTTTTCTCCAATAGAGAAAAAGAACTCCAAATCGAAATCAATAACTTTTCCACTCCACTGGACTTCATTCGGATACATATTTAATACTCCAAAGTCAGATAAATCAGAGACCTCTCCAACAAACTCATCCATAGTTTCTTGAAATGCTGTTTTTTCATCAGTTGTAAGTTCCAAATCTCTTTTTTCTTTTCCATGGAGAGTTAATAACCCACCTGAAATACGGTATGTTTTGTTTTTATCTTTTTTTACTTTGTTAACATCAATATCTTGTGTCTTATCTTCTTTTTCATCATCTTCTATGTTGTCTTCTATGCTCTTACCAAGATTAACGGCTTCAGGTTGTTCTAACAACACCCTAACTCGTTTTAACATCAACTTCATTTCATCATATTCATTAATCATTTTCTAATAGTTCTTTAAAAAGTTTAAAATTGAAGGAGGGGTTTACATCTTTGAAGTCGATATCGTAGTTACTTCTACTAACAACTCCTCTGAAAAACTCAACACCTTCTTGTTTTACATTATGTCCAATACAATCAACTGGTATTTCAAACTCACCACACAAATTTTTGGTTAGTTTACTTAAACTTTCTAATTGAGTTTTTTCGTAAGGGTCCCAAAAATATTCATCTCTCCACTTTCGTTCGAATACCTTTTTTTTATAAATATCACCAATCCAATTTATGTGATAATCGTGCATTGGAATTTTTCTTAGTGACCCTAAGTTTTCCAAAACAATTATGATTGAGTTTTTATCTAATTCAATATTTTGTAAAAAGTTAGAATAATTTGTTGGTTCCATTATGGTATGTACATCACCATTTTTGGATATTATGTAGTTTGGTAAGTAGGGGTTTTTTTTATTGTATCGATACCTCAAAGACTGTATATAATTTTTTAAGTCTCTTTTGGAGTCCGCTAAAACAATTTGTTTTTTGTTTTTATTTATCCCTAACGGACTAAAATCTGTTAATTCGAATTGAACCACTATTATTATTTCTATTTGTGTAGGTTAATTTTCTTAATTGTCTTGGTTCTTCATAGTTTACAACCTCAGTGTTACTTTCTAAAGTTTCTTCTTTAACTTCTTCTTCATTTTTTTCGGGTTGTTCTTCAATTATCTCAACAATAGGCTCCTCTTCAACAATTTCTTCAATTATAGGTTCTTCTTCTTTTTCTTCTGTAGTATCGGTTAAATCCCACTCAAAATTTTCAGCAAAAGTCAACAAATTTTCAGGAACAACAACTTCTTCATTCTTGGGTTCTTCTTCCTGTGGAATCTCAACTATCTCTTCGATTTGCGGAGTGACTTGTGGGGTGACTTGTGGGGTCTCCTCTTCTTTTTTATTTGTTTTGAATGCTTGGTTTGTTGCGATTACCAAAGTGATTGCCAATGGGTCGAAAACAAAGATTAAAATTAATATGAACAAATTTGCAGTTCTTTTAATATCCCAATCAAGAAGTTCACTAACATATTTTAAAGCCCCTAATTCACTTCCTGAAATCTCTTTTGATTCCATATTTAGTATTTCAACATCTAACTTTGTAATACTATCATTCATGTTGTCAATTCTTTTAGCGATGGTGTCTCTTCTTATTTGAGCCTCTTTTAATTGTAACTCAAATGTTTTTCTATTTGCGTTATTTGCTCTTGTTACAACTTGCCCTGTTCTTTGGTCCACAGATTGTGTGGTTGTGTTGTTTGACAATCCGTCCCTTAATTTTGTTATATCCCCATCTAAGGTTGTTTTTTCTTTTGTTAGTTCAGTTTTTATTTCTTCAAAACGTTTCTTTTTTACTTCAACATTTTTAACCTGTTTTTCGTTGATTTCAAGTTTTGCGATGTTTCCTTGAAACCCTGTACTCAATAATCCATATATTCCAAGGGAAGTTATTAATGAAAGGGTGACAAGTGCGATTGTCATATATATTTTTAAAATACCATAAGTTTCCTTCCATTTATCGTGAAGGTATGTTGCAATTGCAATCTTAGATAGTTCCAAAAAAGAACCCATTACTATTACAGGCAATGCAACTCCAACAAAAACAACAGATAATCCAACAACACTATAATACGCAGCAGTCCCTGACAATCCAAGTGCACAAAACAGTAAAAACCAAGGTAATAATTTATCTTTCATATCACAACTATAATAGATAAATAGTAAATATAAATAAAAACCCCCATTGGTACCGTGGGGGTAGTGTAGTTTCATTCTATCACATTAGTAGAATTGAGGATTTTCACCCAAAGAACTTCGTGTCTTATTCCGCCGAGTTGTATGGGTAATCTCGGTTCAACCCATTATTAAATTCACTTATATTTATTGTTATGATAAATATCAATCAAATAATAAGAAAAAACTTATTAAAGGAAGAAAAGTTTCATGATTTAAAAAAAGAAATTAAGTTTTCATTTGAAATATATCACGATGCTGGTGGTCATACTCAACAAAGAAAATGGAGACATGGTTCTGAAAATAAAATATATGATTTAGATATAATAAGACTTCTAAAATCAGGTTTAGATGAAATAATATATCACATAATAGATGGTGATATAAAAAACGGTAGAAGATTTATATTAAGTAGAGATGGTGGTGATAATTTAAACTTAGTTATACTACCTGAAAAGATTGACTCGATTAATTGGAATCTTGTAATTATTACCGTAATGAAAAAAGAAGATTTTACTGTCGGTAAGGGTCAACTACAAATTTACGTGTAAAAAAAAACCACGGTATTCTGACCGTGGTTGTTCTAAATGTATTCTGACAAAAAGAACTATTTGATTATTTAACAAAGATAATACTTACTTTGATAACTTCCAAACTTTTTATCATAAATATTCAAATAAATCTGAACATTCGTTACGAAGTTTTCTAAGAGCTTTTTCTTTAATTTGTCTAACTCTTTCTTTTGTAAGACCAAAATCTGTACCAATGTCTTCTAATGTTCTTGGAGTTCCTGTAATTCCGTAATAATCTTCAACTATAGTTTTTTCTCTTTCATCCAAAACTGACATTATTCTTAACATCTTTTCTTTTAGAATATCTTTTGTTGAAAACATTTCATCAGGTGACTCTACGTTTTCGTTTTTTATAACATCAATTAAAGTATCACCATCTTCATTAATGTGCATGTCCAAATCTATAATACGTGGAAGTGTTGCAAACTTTTCAGACAACTCACCATTTGTTTTTTCATTCAACTTCTTTTCTTTTTGCATGTCTTGTACAACATTGACCGGTAGTCTAATTGTTCTTGAGTTGTCGTTAAGTGATTGTAAGATTGATTGTTTAATCCACCAAACGGCGTAAGATATAAATCTATTTTTTTTGGTCCAATCGAAATTCTTGATTGCTTTCATTAGTCCGAAATTACCTTCAGCAATAAGGTCTGATAAATCAATTCCCTGATTTTGATATTGTTTAGCAACTGTAATTACAAATCGTAAGTTACCTTCCAACATTTCTTTTTGGATTTGTTCTTTTTCTCGTTCAGTACAATCATTAGAAGAAATTCTTTCAGCCAAGAACTTCTCCCTTTCGGGGGTCATGACTTTTATTTTTCTAATGTCCTTTAAATAAATTTGAATCTCGTCTTGGTTAATTGGGTTTGTTGATTTAATTTCCTCGGTCTTCTCTCTTTCCATAATTGTCTAATATTTGTTTTTCTTCCTCTGTTAATGACTCTATTCCTTTTTCTGATATTTTATCTAAAATTTGGTCTACTGTCGGTTTCTCTTTTTTTTCTTCTCTGTTGAATGGGAATTTAAGAACGTCCTCTGTTAAAGGAAAAATAAATTCCATCATACCACTTATTCTTTTCTTTTTTTCATCTGATAAATCATCTTTGCTTACTCCTTTTGTTTTTGTTGGTTTTTTTACTCCGTCTATATTTAAAAAATCTCTCTTCAATTTTTGGTCCATTTTGATATCTATGTTGGATGTTACTTCCATTAAGAAATACTGTTCCACTACCTCATTCATACACATGTCAACATATTCTTTGAGGTCTTCGAAAGTTTCTTTGGTTCTGAAGTTAATAACCATGCCAAACTCCCCATAATTAAATTTCATGAACTTTGAACTTACAACGGTAATCAACTGATAAGATACGTCTGTAATGAAACTTTCGTTGTCTACGAAGTCACCAAACATGAATAACATAAATTGTTTTCCTTCTGATTCCATTTCTGTTTTTTTCTTTCTCATAAATATCTTTTTAAATTATTTTTTTTGGTGAATTTTAGAGGCCTACGTGTTCTAATGGTATTTCATTAAAATAATATTTGAAGTCGTGTAAGTCTAAATATTCTTTAAGGTCATCATACTTTTTTTTTAAAAACCAATCATTGAGTAAATAAAAATAATCAATCTCGTAACCCAATCCTTTACATAGTTTACCCAATACATAATGTTTATAATGTGCCGTTTGTATTTTTTCATCAGCAGAACCAGGTCCTTTCTGAAATTTATCATCACCAAAATATATTATTTTTTTTTGGAAGTTTACAAATACAATGTCAGGTAATAATTGTGATGATATTCTGTCTTTCCAATTAATACCATTAACTTTCAAAAATTTTTTATAGAATGAATGTTTTGGACAGTATAAACCAACTAAAGTATCGTTTTTAAATACTTCATTATTTTCATTAACAGATACGTTGTCTATTTTTTCCAATTTGGTTAGTAGGCACGTTTTTTTTTCAAAAGCTAAGCCGTTTTTGTTTGTGTTTGCACCACCACCAGATTTGTTTCTTTTTTTTCCCATACCACAAACTTAAAAATAAATTTTCAATCTACAAAACTTTTGACACATTATTTTCTTTTTTTATTTTCACAACACTATCATTCCATTGATTCACGAGCGGATTGTGACTTATAACGAAGATTTTATCAAAGTATTCTTTAATCTTAATAAAGAACTCAGCAACCATTTCCAAGTTGTCATTACTAATTTTTCCGAACACCTCATCGAACACAATCACGTTGGGTTTTGGTAAGCTACATATCTTACTTAACACCGAACGAAGAGCAAGGGCCGCAATTGTTCTTTCAAATCCTGAACCAGAAACCATTAGTTTTTCAATTCCTGTTCCATTATCAATCATCATAAACTCTACCTCGTTTTTATCTGAAATTCTAATTTCAAGTTTGAAGTATGAACTGTCTTCCATTAACCTTTGAAGTTCTGAGTTAATTAGTGGCATCATAGTTTTCATTATCATTTTTGAAATACCATTTTTACCAAATAAGTCTAAATATATTTTGTATATTTTTTCTTTTTCTTCCTCTTCTTTAATCCTTATTATCAACTTTTTGTTGTTTTCTATTTTTTCGTCAATAGAGGTGATACTAAACTTGTTGTTGGATATTGTGTTATTAATATTACTTTTTTGAATTTCAAGTTCATCTAATCTTAAATCAGCTTTGATTAACATTGAATCAATCTTTTGATTTTCTTGAATTTTATCTTGGATTTCTTCCCAACTTTTAATTTTTTGTTTTAGGTTTTCAATTTTTAAATCACAAGACTCAACACTTACTTCATACTTTTCTTTTATGAGTTTGTTTTTTTCATATTCATCGAACTCTTTTTTTAACTGAACAAAACTTTGTTCTTTGCGGGATAAATCATGCATAAGTGTTGTTTTTGTGTTTTTATGCACGATAAGTCCATCAAGTTCTGCGATTTTAGCATTTGTGATTGCCGCATTCATTAACTCAATTCCGCAGTGTTCACATTTAATTCCGCCCTCCACTTCAGACTTCAGTTTGTTGATTGATGAAATTTCAGTATCAATCTGAACCACTTCTTTATAAACCTTGTTGTATTGTTCTTTAACCTCATCATGTTTATCCTCGTGATAAAACTCACTTGGTTCAACAACTTTAAGTTCATTAATTTTAGAAATGTAACCTTTCTTTTCAAAATCAATTGCATTGATTTCTTCTTGAGTTTTTGTTGGATTTAAAAGTAATAGTTCTTTATCAATATTAGAATGTTTTTTCTTCAACATGTCGTCACGATAAGTTTTACCTTTCATAATGTTAGAATCAATATTAATCAGTTCTAGTCTATTTTCTTCAATTTGAGTTTTGATTTCTTTAATTTTTTCTTGACTTGATAAAATGTCATCTTTTAATTGTTGTGAAGAATAAACGTTTGACATTTTTGATTTAGAAAAATCCCCGTAAACTTCTTTTGCTACTTCTTCTTTTTTCTTTAGAAATTCTAATCCCATAAATCTTGAAAGGACCTGACCTCTCGCCGTTGGTTTTGCTTCCAACAATTCCTCAAGGTTTGATGCTGTTGTAAGAATGGTCATTAAGAAGTCTTCTTTTGTTCCAATAGAAGATTTGATGAACGCTTCAGTTTCTCTTCTTTGTTCTCCTGTAAAGTTTTGTAAACTACCATCTGAAAGTTTTTTAAAGAAATCTAACTCAGTTTTTACATTCCATTCACCTTTCTTAGACATTTTACGTTCAATGTTCCTAACTATAACGTAATCTTCACCATCTATTGAAACT
>JACCDX011874588.1_pt1 | contig 16258 bp, 5 predicted proteins | sample 7449681 | NCBI WGS metagenome assembly JACCDX01 (sample SAMN15323450, study PRJNA562643) | freshwater metagenome | isolation source: river surface water | place: USA:Blue River Watershed | collected 2017-08-18 | reverse complement strand
TGTAGTTGATTGCGCTATACCAATATATGAAGAACTCCAATCCAATCCATCACTAGAGATACCAACTATACCACTAGATCCAACAGAAATAATCCTATCTGAATAAATTAATGAATTTAAAGAATAGTCAGATGATATACCAGATGAAACCGATTTCCAATTATATATTGGATCTTTTTTCTTAATTAATGATGAAGAAATTGCAACAAATGGAGTAGTTAAATTATCGTACCCAATGCCAGAATTTTGTATAGAAATTGAGGATATGGTAGATCCAGAAGAAACAATAGCAGTAGCAATAGCTGTAGCAACAGTATTATTGTTTATTATTTGAATATCTTTAAGTTCTTCAGTAATGTTATCGACACTTACAAATAGTGGAAAGGCATTATTCACATAAATTTGCCTATCATCTTTAGATACATTACTGATTAATTTAGTATATGGAATAATTCTTGACTTTAAATCTGGTCTAGATTTTGAATAAAGAACTCCATTAATAATTAAATCTGATGTTTGCTTTGTCCAAACTAATGGTCTTTCTTTTGTTTGGTCGGTACTTATTCCAATACTATCATAAGTAAATGTATCTAATGATTCTGAAGAAACTATTCTTTTAACGATACGATCAAATTGGGATCTATCAAATGGATCTAAAATATTTTCAATAATTTGAACAGTATCTCCCGGTTTAATTGTTTGTGGTGGATCTATTTGCTCTACGTCTAAATCTGATCCTCTATAAAATAGTATCACGCACTTTGAATTTGATTTTGGTGCCTCTTTAAAAACTAATCTAGAACCATTAAATGTGTATGATTTTATTGGTTCTTGTAAAACATCATTTAAATATATAAACAAATTATTTTCTAATGATAAATCTGTACTTGGGTCTACCTTAAGGCTTAACACTTCTGTTATTGAACCTTGAGTCACAGTTAAAGTAAACTTCTTTTTCTCTCCATTAAAAAATTGCGAAATATTATCAAATTGTATAAATTGACCTGGATAAAATCCACTAAATTTGTCACTAAAAGTTTCTTCAACAGTGATGTTAAATTCAGTAAATCCAGCACCTATTGTTGGGTTAGTAGTTAATCCGGCAACCCTTAGGACATCACCAACTTTATAAAATTGTCCAATATCATCTAATTTAAATTGAATTACATCTGATTGATTTCCGATTACTATTGATGCTTTAGCACCATATCCATTTCCACTAGATTCTGAAACGTATTCTAGTGGCAAATTACTATATCCTGTTGGTACTCCTACTATTACATTCGGAATTGGGTTTGATGTATAACCACTTCCTGGATTAACTATTGAAATTCCAGTAATAGTTCCACCAGCACCAATTGTTGCAGAGAATGATGCTCCTGAACCTACTGTAGATTGTAATTTAATTTCTGGTGGTGTTCTATATCCACTTCCGGAACCTAATAAAATTATGTTGGAAATTGTTCCAGCAACAGAAACTGTAACAGAAGCACCAGCTCCTATCAATGGTTGATACCCATAACCACTGTTTATTCCAACTCTTGATATTCTTCCGGAAAGTGGGAAACCAGAAAGAAACTTTAATCTATTATTTCCTGGTGTATCGACAGTAAAATCTGTTTCCGAAATTTGTGGAATTCCATTTATCAAAATTATTGGATTATTATTAATATCAATATTGCCAACAATGATTGAATTTGTATCTGTATAAATGCCAACGACTTTTTCACCTTCCGACTTTAAATAAAATTCAGTAGAAGATGCACTTACAAAATCTTTAGAGATATCATCAAAAATTATATTTTTATCATTTTGTAAATTGGGGTCATATTGCCTTGAAAATGCTCTACCATTAAAGGTTGAATTTACTTCTAATCCATCAGGACCAATGGGACCATATGGAGGATTAACAAAATGAATTACATCTTTTATTATATTAAAGTTACCTTTTAGGACATTTATCGTTGAATTATTAAAATGTGTATCTACTTTTGATCCTAGAACACCCCTAGTTACTTGTATAGCATTAGTATATCCAAATCCTATATTTTTAACTGTCATTAATTCTTCATCAATTCTTAATATATCATAACTAGTAATTGATGATAATCCAGAAGAAACAAATAATATATCAGTTGATATTCCAATAGAAGATAAAAGATTTAAAGATAAATCGGTTCTATATACTGGACTTTGTATAATATTATCGATGGAAATTATTGAACTCGCATTTGGATTTTCAAAAGTAAAAGAATTTGTTCCATTACCATATGATACTAAGTTTAATTCATTTGATGTGGATAATCCAGAGACTTTAAATGAATTGTCATTTGTTTTTATTACGTATAAATTACTTGGTAATTTATTTGTTCCTAAAATTGCTGGTGAAATTAATAAATTGTCTTGGGGAGTTGATCCACCAATATAAGTTCCAGCTACACTAATTTTATCTGTTAATGCATATCCAGATCCACCATTTACAACATCTATTATTGATATATCACCAAATGAATCTCTTGACACATTAAATGTTGCTCCTGTACCAAAACCAATTAAAGTTTCTGAAGGTAAATTTAAAAATGTGCTATTTGCTGCAGAGACTATCCTTGTATTTGCTACGGAAGAAACAGTAAATGTTAAGTCATTTTCTGGGGATGTTCCATTCATAAATGTTCCAGAAATGGACACTGTATCCCCAATAGAATACCCAATTCCACCAGTTCTCAATATCACTGATGTTGATATTGGAGTCCCTGTTCCAGAGTCATATACAATAAAGACGTTAAATTTCGCATCAGTTCCAATTCCACTTGTATAATATGCAGGGAATGGTTCTGTAAATCCATAAAATCTATTTTGATTTAATGAGAAATCGGGAGTAATTGAAGCAGAAGTTCCAACCACTGCCGTCGAAATAGCAATATTATATCCATCTTCATATAGTGAAGATCCTTCACCACCAATTACACTGATTATAATATTTGATTCTGTTGATGCAACAGAAATATATGGAGTTGGAGTATCAAGACCCTTTTGTACTATAAGAGAACTTTCTACATAAGCAGTAGTTTCTATCCCTATTCTTTCTCCTGCCCCAACTTCTATAGGAGTATATCCACTTCCTGGTTGAATTATTACTATTCTTGAAATTTCACCACTTGAATTTATAACAGGATAAAATACTCCTTCAACAATTGGGGAATTAGTTCCTTGTATAGTTATCAATGGTGGGTCTGTGGATGCATATCCAGACCCACCATTGATAACGTTTATTGAAACTACACCATAGTTTTCATCAAAAGTTGGTTGTAGAATTGCACCAGAACCAGGAACTACTCTTGTGGGCATATATTTTCTTTTAATTTTTTATTAAAACCATTCACAGTAAAATAATTATGACTTTTGATTATTTATTAGATAGAAGTGATTCCAAGTGAAAAAATTAATTAAATATGATTCTTAATCTGGACAGAAAGTGAACCAGAATCAATAGTTGCATCATTATCTAATCTATTAATTGATATGTCTACGTGAGTGGTAGATCTGGCAATACCGACATAGGAAGCAAAACCTTGATCCATACCCTGAGAGAGTACATAATAATCATTACTATTTGTGTAAGAACTTGCAAAACTTACACGATAATTTCCACTTGCTTGCCTTGAAACAGTAACTCCAGAAGTACCTCTCCAAGTTGGTGATACTCCTAAAGAAATTTCACCATACTTATCTGCTGGTGGTTGAATATAAGATGAAAGTGTTCCAGTAGTTGGAAGTGCAGTAGTTGGAGGAGTGAACGTTGTAGTTGTAGTAATTCCAACAGAAGTGTATCTTTGACCTGCAGTTCCAACACCTGCAGAAATTCTTAAATCATCGTAAATTGCATCAATAGAACTGTTGGAATTAATACTAACTCCATTTATGGTAAGAGATCCACTATTAGGAGTTCCTCCGATATTTAATTGATTTCCACTTACATTGAGTATGTTATTGTCAATTGTTGTATTAAAATATGTAACAGAGGATTCGACTCCATCAACATAAAAATGAAGTGATCCATTGCTAGATTCCCTAACTAATGCAATATGGACCCATTTTTGGTTGAAAATTGATGAAAATGCTGCTCCAGATGTATTATAAACAACTTGATTTGTTCCATTTTCATTAGCCCAAATAAAGGACTTGTTGGAAAATTGATCAGTAGACCAATACAGAGCAAGTTGCCCACTGCTGTCTGAACTGTTTGTAATTGCAAATATAGACTCATTATTGCTGACAGCAGTATTATCAAAATAAATCCAAGTTTCAAATGTCCAAGAACCTGTGAAATCATATTCGGGTCTATATGGATAAGTTAAACCATAATTAACGCCACTACCTCCGTCATTTCTATAAGCACCAGTTCCAATTTTAACCGTAGCACCAACAATACTAGAACCGGCACTTACGACAATTGGAGTTGCTCCAAACTTTGCATCAGTATAATCATCATCAAAAGTTGTTCTGAAAACAACACTATCCCATTCAGTATCTGCAGGAACGGAAACTGGAGTTCCCGAAGAAAGAACAAATTCTCTCCAAGCACTTCCATCATAGAAGAATGGAGCACCACCAATTCTCTTGATTTCTCCTGTTGTTCCAGAGGTTCCTACAATTGTTTCATTATTCTGTGCTAATTGTATTCCACCACCAACTGTAAGTTTGCTTGTTGCATTTGTGGTTCCTATGCCAATATTATTGAGAATATAATTTGGATTTGTATTGTATGCAAGTTGTATTTCTCTTCCTTCTTCACCATCAATAGTTAATCCAGCACTAGAAATTACTATTGTATTATCACCTTTCTGAACTCTAACTGGTCCTGGAGTATCTAAACTAAATCCAAATTTTGCAGTTGTTCCAATTCCAATATTAGATGTTGTATTAATTCCTATTCCATCAGATACCCAATAGGATTCTCCACCACCTCCACCAGTAGCACTAATAGTAACACTACCAGTGGATTGATTTACCAAAATACCGGAACCAGCAGTAATTGATGTTACAATACCAGTTAAGGAAGAACCTGAACTAATTGGAGTCAATAATCCAGAAGTGGAAATGGCAACTTTATTATCAACATAACCTTCAGTTGCATAACCACTTAGAGAACCAGAAGTAATAAATCCTACTACAGAAGAATCTACATAACCTTCAGTTGCATAACCAACAAGAGAAGTCACAACTCCGGATAAATTTGATCCGTCACCAAGTGTGGTATATATCTCATCAAAATTTTGATTTATCTTTAAAGCAGCTGCTAAAAGGGTATCTCCCGTACCGTCATTTGGTATAGAACCAGTATTTATTCCTAGTTTTGCCATTATACAATAAAGACTTCTTTATTTTTATTTATCTTTTAAGTTTGATCCATAGTATAGTCCAAACTATCAAACGTAAATACCTGACTATCAAAAGTTTCAATTAAATTGTAAGAAAATCCAGAATCAACAGTATTTTCCACTAAACAAATTGGATCTAAAGAAGTAGAACCTATCCCATAATATATTTTTTGACCAGATTGAAAATTGTGATTTCCAATATTAAATGCATCTGCATTTAAATTCACTGTAGATGTGCTAATTCCAGAAAATTCATGATAGAATAATGGAGTCCCTTTATTCTTTAACTTAAATGTAGTTAAACCAACTATTTTACCACCAGTGGTAGTTGTAAATCCAGTAAATTGATCACTTATATCATCAATTTTTAAAACTTTATTTGTTTTGCTTAAAATATATGATTTTAGACTAACTCCTTCTGGGAAAAGTATTCTCTCAACTGAACCATCTTCAAATTGGTCATCTTCTAGCACCATTGAGAAATTGGATCTTGAATACATTGAACCATATCCATCAATATTAGTTAAAATAGTTAATGAAGAGTCTCCAACTCCAACGTTCATTGTATTTGAAGCCTTTTGGACTATATCTAAGTCTGAAAACTCCTTAAATCCCGCAGGATGCACCAATGATCTTACAGATTCTTTCCAATCTTCATAATTTACATCAGATTTTATTGAGTAAGAAAACTTTTGATAGTAACTATTGTCAGATATTCTCTGTTGATAATCATTTAAAAATCCAACTCTATCTCCAAAATCATTCACTTTTTCCCTAGATACTTCCAGATTTGAATTTAATGTAAATGCATTAACTGATTCAATAGTTCCGGTTAAACCAGACCTAGTTCCATAAAGCTTATATCCAACTTCAAGATCTCCAGAAGAATCAATCATTCTCAATTGATTGATATTATTATCCCATCCATTCTCCATCACCTTTGCGGTGAATACTGCAGAATCAGTTGAATCATAACCTATTATAGTTTCATTGGAAAAATAGGATAGATCATCTTCCAATTCCATTTCAAATGATGCCATATTTTTTTTGTTAACCACATATCCATATCCAAAATCTGAATTATATTCCCCAAGATTATCGGGAATAGAAGAGGCATCATATGTAACTGTATAGTTATTTGGATTAACATCAGTTACAGTGAAGAATCTATATCCATAATTTGATGAATTATAATTAGATTTTGTTTGATCGGATATTCTGCAATTTTCAACAAATATTTGATCACCAACACTAAATGGGAAATCAACAACATTTGAACCATACAAATTTGATATTAATGGAAATTGTTGATTATCAGAATTTACTAGTTCTAACGTAACTTTCTTTGTTATATTATTATAAGTAATATCATCAATATCATACCCATTAGAATTTCTTGTGGGTACTATCGTTAATGGTTGGGTCAAATCTTTTGTATTTCTAATTATTTTTACATCAACAATAGAATTTCCTTGAATGATTGCTTCTAATTCTATATTATCATTACCTAATACTTTTAATTTTGGTGGAGTAACATAATTAGATCCACCAGTTATTATATTAATCAATTTAACTCTAGAAATTCCTCTAATCTGACATACAGTAGGAACACTTAAAATTGGTTTGAGTGTTAGATCTGTTGGATAGTCAAATCCATCCTTAACTCGTTCAATTTTGTTTATTTTACCAATATTTTTTGAAACGCACTTAAGAGTAGCATTTTTACCATTGTCTGATTCAATACCAACAATTTTTGGAAGTTTTTTATATTTTTTGCCACCAAAATTTAATCTAATTTTTGATATTGGTCCACTTGCAGTTTTAGAGTCAGTCTCATAAAAAATAGAAGAAATTCCAGAGGAAGTAGTATATGAAAAACTTTCTGGCTTTTCATACAAATTAAATTTAAAACTAGAATTTGAAGTTACTACTACAGGATATAAATCAATGAATTTACTATCTTCTATTGATATTTTGTTATTTCCAATTACATCCGTATCAATGGATATTTGGTATTTTTCTACAACAGATGGGGAGAGGGGTATTAGGGTATAAAATAAAGTATTTGAGATTGAAGTATTGTTTGTATCTATTCTTAATTCTGCTCCAGGAGATCCAGCATCAACCCCATTTCTTCTATAATTATATGATTCAACCTGTATTGATAAGTTACTGTCTCTATAGAGTTTCAAATCCATTCCACTCAATGATGTATCTGATAGATCAAATACTATTACATTTCCCTTAGTTGTTTTTAATGGGGGATTTATTAAAGATATTGAATTAGATGATGAACCTTGGCTAGTAAAGGTAATTCCTATTCCTGATATGGCGTCGGATCTATATAATGCTAATTTTATATAATCTGGATCTTGTTTTATTACATAATAAGTTTCATTATTGGTTAATCCACCTATAGAAGAATTTCCAATATTATAATAAACAATCTTGTCACCAGTGGAAAAATCATTATTTGGAATATAGATTGTAGAATCTTCAACGTTTACAGAAACTGAGGTATCAAAGGTTATAGGAACCGTTGTTGCTTTTCTCAAAATAGAATCATAACTTATTGAAAATACATTAATTAATCTTGGATTTATACTAAAGTTTATGGAGTCAAAATTAGTTAATTCATGATCTTCTTGAGTATTTGCAATTAAAGAATAATTTTCAACTGTACCTAAAACCTCATTATAAACTGTTGTAAATGAATGGGCTGCACCAACAGTAGAGTTATTTTCATAAATGTATAAACTATTATTATTAGTACCTATACCGGAAGAAGTTGTAAATCCTAAAGTTGAAATTCCAATGAAATCTTTTCCTTTATTTACGACATAAAGTACGGTATTATCTGGTAATGGGAAAGAAGAACCAGAATCTGGTACATTAGAAACATATAAACTACTTCCAGCAAAACCAACATTATATACAATTTTCTGTCCTGTATAAAGGTTGTGATTTGGGACATATATTGCTCTTGCAGGAACAGATATATTTGATTGATCTGATAAAGTATAATTGTTTATTTCAGTTCCAAATCCTATTAATGTTTCTGGATTAAAATATACTGGTGCATTTTTTCTTAAGTATGTTGGTAAAGATAACTCAGAAAAATAGAATTTTTTAGGCAATAGTCTAACACTATCAATTCCTACCGTATGGAAACCAATATTTTCAAGTCTATTTGCAATAAATGATGAGTCAGTTTCATCAATTTTTACAATTTGCAATCTTTCAGATCCTATTCCAATAAAATCATCCACTTCAAATCCAGAATAATCATTAACATAAATCTTAGTTGATGGCCCTGTTATTTCTATAATGTCAATGTCAGTTGTTAAACCAACCACTTTAGATTTAACTAATATTTTTCTAGAACCTTCTATAAATGAATATAAAGGATCTGTTACTGCAGATATTATTACTTGGTCTCCACTTACTAGATTATGAGGTTCATTCACCAATCCAACTACAAGATTTTTTTCTGTAAAGAATCTTGTATCATTAAAAGTAGAAATTCCAACTTCAATGCTAAGAAGGTCTTTTCCTCTTAATTTTGATACTTCAGCACTTATTCCAGTACCATCAGTGTCACTATTATCAAATATAACATTATCACCAATTTTATAATTTTCTCCAGGACTATAAACTAAAATCTGGTCAACAGATGACGATAAAATTTCTGATACCATAAACTCTTGTTTATGCTTATCTTCATTACTTTGTATTAAATTATAACTTGATTTATTTGAATTGATATAATATGGACCAATATTTCTAATAATATTAGATTCAAATATATTTAAATCTTGGTTAAAAGATGCAATAAAATTTTCTTTTATTGCATAATCTTTAAACTCTTTTCCTACAATATATGGATATTCTGGTTTTGATATAATTGAATTATCAATTGATGAAAAATAAGCATAAACACCATTTGGAAATTCTGGAGTTATGCAAAATCTCCCATTGTATTCATCTAAATCACCGATTGCTTTATCAAAATAAAAATCCTGAGTGAAAAAGCCATCTGGTAAATTCGGTCTCAAGTTAACGTCAGTCTCTACTTTTTTAAAGTAACTAGATCTTATTTTTCTGATTTCGGAACCAACCTGTCCATATGGTCCATATATTGGATTTCCATCGTATGCCCATCCAATAATTGGAGAATGGGAATTGTTAATAACTTCTCTATTAGATAAATCTATGTGGTCATTTAGTGTATATCTAAGTATTTTTGGAGTAAAAAAGTTTATATATTGTAATCCTAGTTCTTTATTATTACTTGGTGCTATTAGACCTTCATCTTGTGTAGATAATAGTTCTTTATTTTTTTCTACTTGATTTATTTTCCATTCAAATACATTTCCAAGGAATTTTGCATCAGTTCCTCTTCTAACTACTTTTAATATGGTATTACTTTGTAGATAATTTACACCACCATTTGCAATATTAACACTGGTTATTCTTCCATTTTCATCTACTATTGGTCTAATATCTGCAAATTTTCCATCACCAAAAACCTGAATATCTATCCCTTTATCATATCCAGACCCATAGGATAAGAATTGGACATCAACTATAGATCCATTGATTACAATTGGTTTTAGTAGTGATTCAGATACAATTGGTTTTATTTTTATATCTGGTCTTCTGTGGAAATTTATTATGTCAGAAACGCCATATCCAACTCCATTTGTTTCTAAAAATACGCTTTCTATTTCTCCAGTTATTATTGGTTCAAATTCTGGACTAATAATAGTAGTTGCACCAACTCCAGAAAGTGATTCTACAACTAACCGTATTGGGGGATAATAAAAAGTATGATCTCCAGTTCCTAAAGATAAAAATTTAATATATCTTTTATTGATATAATCAAATTCATCTACTTTTTCACCATTACCTACAGAAGATAAATAAAATTTATTTTTATCAATAACTGTCACAATATATTCAGATGATGTAGATAATCCACTAATAGATGTTCCTGTAGTGGAATATCTTACAATATCTTTATTTTTAAATTTATGATCTGTTGCAAATATATAATTATCAAATGTATTCACTCCATTAGTTTTATTGTCATAAGATAGAACAGAAGGAACTTTGATTAACCGATTGGAATATCCAGAACCACCATCTTTTACATATACTTGAGTAATGGTATTTTTTGATTTTGTAGTTTTTAAATAATGAAAACCAGAACTAATGCCAATAAAATTTATTTCATTGGTTCGTGAAAATGCATTAAATTCGTTTTCATATAATTTTATTATTTTATCACTTATTACACCAACATAATAAATTGAACTATTTTTCAACGGGACAATTTCTGAATTGAAGTTTGAGTTATAAATTACTTCTTCCCCATCTTCAAAATTATGTTTTTCAAAAAATGTAATTGTATTATCAGTTGGATTTAACCCAAATCCATCACCTTTAAATCCATTATTGATTTGAGATTTGACAAAATTTGGTTCTACTACTGCACCCGATCCATTTCCACCTAAAATAGTTATTTTTGGTTTAATTTGATATCCAATTCCTGGACTTATAATTCTAACTTTTTCTAGTGAACCTGTAATATTTAAATATCCTTTTGCCCCATAACCAGAAACATCAGAAATTTCTAATTCAGGTGGATTTATTACATCATAACCACTTCCAGAATTAGTTACCGAAACTGACTCTAATTTACCATAGTAAATATTTTCATCAAATAATGTTGGTGAAAATATTTCCGATCCATTTACAAAAATTCCAACTTTTTTATTATTTGTTGATCTATCACCAACTTCTGATAAAAGATTTTGACCCTTTTTGTAATTAAATTTCTTTACAATTTTTTGATTAGTTAATACTTTATTTTCATAATCTAATTTAACAAAAAATCCTGATGTAGTTGCTTTATCAAATGTTACATATCTTTTGGAATATAAATCACTTTTGCTCAAAGAAAATTTTACCTTTTTGCTATCTTTTATACTTCCAATTGTTGTTAAATGGTATACTCCCGTAGAAATTCCTGATCCAGAAGAAGGGGTAAAATAAATTTTTTCCCCAGTATAAAATCGATGAAAACTTTGGGTGTTTAAAGTGTCAGTCACTCCAACCCCAGGTCCTGCAGTGCAATCAATAATTTGCGGAGTAGAATATAATTTATAATTTGGTATTCCGGATGAAGTTACATAAAAATATTCATCATTTTCGTCAATATATGTACTTTGAGCTCCAATTGGTATAGATGAAATATTGACTAAATTAGGATTTTGACTTTCTCCTGTTTGGATTATTTTATTTAACTTATTTTTGGAAGAAATATTAAAAGAAGATTCTACTTCAAGAGTATTATTAGAAACAACTGATACTACTTTTGCAGTTCTAATAATATCATTTGGGTCTTCCGTATTTTCTAATTCTATCCTTTCTCCAATATAAAATTTTATATTATCAAATAATTTTATTGTCCAAATTGTACCAGTAGAATTTCCTGAGATATTAATAGTTTCAATATCATGTGAAGTTGGTAAATTATAAATCCAACTATTAAATTCTGGTTTATCGTTTAAGTTTCTTCCAAATGAAGATAATTTTATTTTGTCTCCAACTCTTAAATTTGAAGAAGATTCATAATTTATTTCACCAATAACATTTATTAATCTAAACTCTAATTTAGAATTATCATCTAGATAAACATAAACAAATCGTTCTTCATATACTTCATCACCAAAATTTAAATCAAATATAATACCAGAAACACCTAAGAATTGATTATTAGTTTTATCTGTATATGTAATTACTACTGGATCTGTAGCATTTTTTGTCTTTACTAATAGTTTTCCTGATGATGGAAATCCTATAGTTGAATCTACAAAAATATTATTTGATCCAACTACAGCATTTTTCGATATATTTGTTTTCTTGGTTGATTTAAAATTATTTACGAATGAAGTACTATCCAAATAAATTTCATATAAGTCTTTATCATTAAATGGTCTATATTCTAATGAATAGATGGATGCACTTGCCTCTAGTCCATCTATATCTTGGAATATGGTTTTTCCTTTAATAGTTGATAAATCAAAATTATAATTTTTAATAGGATCAACTAAAATATTTCTAGTTATAAAATAATTGTTGTCAGATGGTCGAAGAAGATAATCTTGGGGTTTAATTATAGATATATCTTTTCCAAATAAAGCACTAAAAAGTAATTTAAATGAAGTATCAGTTCCTTTCGTTGTATAAAAATCAATAGCTCTTGATAAAATATTTTGAATTTGAATTTGAGAAACAAAATTTCTATTCTCAAATCCTGGTAAAAATTGAGACTTAAATTTCTTAAAAAGTTCTTCGTAAAAAACTAAATTTAAATTTTGGACGACAATTGTTTTAACTATCTTTGCCTTATTTGAAATATCACCTGCTGTTTCTACTACAAGTTGCTGCTGAGAATTTACTTGTATTACTCTTGCTGGTATTCCTCTTGGAATTAATGGATTTTCTGAAACAGTAGTATATGAAGCATCCTCAAAATAAATGGTTTCATTAACAGAAACATTAATTGGATCAACTAAAGAAACAGTCCAAGTTGAGTCATTTAGTACAACCGAAGATATTTCAAATGTGGAAATATGAGAAGATGCAGACGTTTTTGTAAAATTAATAGTCTCAGTTTTTAAGGTTTGCCTTATATCATCTATTCCAGAAAAACCTCTAAAGCATCCAATAAAACTATTTTGTGTCTTTGTGGTGTAAAATATAATTTCATCATCAATCTTTAGTAACCCATATTTACTTGGAAATCCAATTGTATGAGTAACATTAATTATATCATCAAATGCTAAAACTTTTTGTGTTAAAACACTTGGATAAAATGCTGAAAATAGAGTTTCATTATCATACGTAGATATATTTTTAAGTGAGTTTACATTAACACCCAAATCAGATATTCCTGTTGGGTATTCTTGTGAAATATAATATCGATCTAAAAATTCTTTAAACAGTGGAGATTCCGTATTCAAAAATTCGGGAATCTGCGACTCGATAATATTTTGGATTCTAACTCTCTTAATTTCTGACATTTTATCTAATATAATCTCCGTTTGAATAACTTGAAGTTACAATATATTCTGTTGCAGAAGTATTTTCACCAGAAGTAATTTTATCTTCAACCATATTAACAACTAAATTGCTAATACTTAGATCTAAATATATATCCTTCAATGCAATGACATCATTTGACTCTGGGATTGCTTGTACTTCAATTCCATTTGTCGATACTGTTGATGTAATATTTACAACATCTAATAAAATTTCACCTTTATCATAATGAACAACACCTGCATTATTTTTTATAATAAAAGGTAAATTATCTTTTAGTGTAAAGAAGAAAATTGTTCCAGTCTTACTATCAATAGGTACATCACTCATATAAACAATACCATCAACATTTAATATAGTAAAACCAGTTGATTTAATATTATACCCACGATTATCCAATAAATTGTTTCTTTTTATGTGAAATGCATTACCAAAACATAATTCATAAGTAGCATATTTATTAAATTCTGGTTGAAGATCTCTTCTAATTTTTATTTTTGTAATATTAGAAGTAACAGAGGTACTGACATTATCAATCAATGAAGTTAATTTACTATATTTGAATCTTCCTCCAAAATTATTTAAATCATATGATGTTCCATATTGTGTAATTGTATCAATAATTTTTTTTCTAACATTTTCAACTTCAGTAAGTGCGCTTCTATCATAATAAACACTAGTATTAATTTCAACATAAAGATACTTAAGGTCTACTATTTCTGGTTTAATTCCAGCAATAGTATATTGTTTTAATTTATTTTTTATTTCTTCCTTAGTAATTTTTGAAATGTATTTTCCATTTCTTGGTTTAATTGATATAAAAACTTTTCCATATTCTGGTGGGTCCAATTCATCTCCACCATAAGCAGTAACTGACTCTACATTTGGAAATATTGATGGAATTAATCCTTTATAGTCATTTGCAGTTACTGCTCTATATTGCGATGAGTATACTCTAGGTGCAATATATTTGATGGAATCTATTTTTTCAATATCATCTCCATTTTCTGATGGAACATTTGTTGTAATTAAGGAAACACCATTTGTAATTTTATTACTATTATTATCAACTAAAATTCCACTAAACGTAAAATTAGCAGAACCATTAGCTTGCTTTCCATTTGTAATAATATAACTTACAAATACTGAACTTCCAGAAATTGGTCTTTTTCCAAATATGTTATCTCCAAATAAAATTTGATATTTTTCATCCTCAACTTCTTGAACTAAGAAAATCTTAGAATTTTTATTAATGTTTAGTATATTATCAAATTTCGTATATTCTTCATTTGTTAAATCTGTAACAAATACTCTTATTAACTCAGTATCTACATCAGAGTTTGGAATAACAAATCTTTGGTTTGGTTGGTTATTATCTACAATAAAACTCTTTGTTAAAAATGTTCCCTCATAAATTGAAATATTATTAAATCTAGCAATTCCCAAATTATCCACAGGAACTGTAATATCTTCTGGTATAGAAAATACAAAATTTCCTGTCTCTAAATTCCCTAAACAAACAACTCCAGATTTTAATGTAACTGATTTTACATCTAAAAATCCTTCAGTATCAACAGTAAAACTGATTTGTGCTCTAGATGCTCTTTTAGATCTGGGAACATATCCAATATTTCTAGCAAGAGATACCACATTCTCTCTTAACGTGGCACTATCAAGAAATGATTCATTTACTGCCATATTGGTGTTATAGGCAGTTATATAAGAATTATAGGCAAGAATATCAATTAATACAGAAAAGTTAGAACCTTCATAGTCAAAATCGGTGAATTCTGTATTGGTTCTTAAATAATCTTTTATTTGAGATCTTATATCTTCAAAATCTAGATTTGTAAATTGATTTATTGCCATTATACTCTAGTTGGTTGTAAGATAAATTCTATATTTTGTCTTGGGAATCCCTCACCAACAATATCATAGACGATGTTTATATTTAATTCATATAAATCAGGATCATCTTGAATATTAATTTGTCTAACTTTTATCCTTGGTTCAAAGTTATTGAGTAATGTTTTGATTTCATCTTCTAATACAATGGAAATTCCTGTTGTATTAAGTTCAAATAATGAATCATTAATTGATGATCCAACTAATGAATTAAAAAATCTTTCACCGACAATTGTTTTGACTAAATTGGTGACAGATTTTTTAATTGCATCTTCATTTCTAATTGGTAAAATATCATTCGTCACAGGATGCCTAGCAAAAGACAAACTAATGTCCTTAAATGCTCTCGAAATCCTTGCTGCCATTAAAATAAAAAGGTATTTTATATATCTATAAGACTTTTCAGACTAATTTTCCATAACTTGGTTCTGTTCCATATTCCCAATCATCATAATCTTCATCATTTCTAATTTTTTCGTGCAATTCTGTTTGTTTTTTTAAATTATGCTTCGAAATATTCAATTTTTCATAATCGGTAACTAACTTTGTAGTTCCCCACATCTCATACATGTAGTTTTTATCTCTATCAACTGGTAGATTGGACATTTTAGCTCCTGTTTTTTGGTAAAAACAGAACTTTTTTTTGTAGGAGGTTGCTATCTCCCCTAACTATATTTAACGCAGCAAATGCCTGAGATTATAATTATCTGAATTAAAATATTTTAGTAGTTCTAAGGCAATTAATTTTGGATTTCCTGGTCCGCAAGTATAAACATCAATTGCCACACACCCATTTTCTGGCCATGTATGGCACGATACGTGACTCTCTGACAGGGCAATTACTATTGTACACCCTTGTGGTA
>JACCDX010224723.1_pt1 | contig 16261 bp, 33 predicted proteins | sample 7449681 | NCBI WGS metagenome assembly JACCDX01 (sample SAMN15323450, study PRJNA562643) | freshwater metagenome | isolation source: river surface water | place: USA:Blue River Watershed | collected 2017-08-18 | reverse complement strand
TCAATCCGATTGCCCGAGTATCTTTCATCACCTATAAGGTCTTACATCCTTTGATAAATGTAAGATACGAAAGATTTTTTAAATCGCCAAATCTTTTTGAAAAATTTATTAGAGTATCCGGCTTTGTATGTATTCACACATTCGGTTTTATTAATGTTGGCTTCAACTCTAATAAATTAAAGATAAGATAAATTTTTGAAACTACCAAATCTTTTTTGTTGCGTGGGGTGGAATCGAACCACCGACCTTCAGGTTATGAGCCTGACGAGCTACCGCTGCTACTACCTCGCGATGTATGTTAAAGAACTTTTGTTTTTTGAACTTTGTAAAGATACGAATACTTTTACAAATTTCCAAATCTTTTTTTCAATTGTTAATAACTTTTTTTAAATGCCTCAAAATCAGTTATTTAATCTATTGAGTTAATAAGTATATACAAATATACAAAAAAGATTTGAAATTAACAAGAGTTAAGAAATATTTTTTTTATTTAAGTAATTCGTAAGTAATATATAGGCAAACCAAAAGCAGCCTGAAATTGAGTAAAAGATAACGTCTGCTCCCCAATACGAACCTGTCAACTCCATCATCAGTTTGAATAGTGCATCGTAACCAAGAGGTAGAAAAAACATTGCCAACATCAGAGATAAATCTCTGAATAATACTAAACGGGTCTCCTTCGTCTGAAGTTTTTTGAAAGTCTTTTTTACTGCCACCTTCGTCCATATTTATTTTATTTCGTGAAATAGGTAACCTACTTTTTCAAGTATTTGTTCATATCTAAATTCATAGATATAAATATATAGATTTATATTTTATTTTTTAATTTAAGTAATTCCGAACATTTTTCATATTCTTCAACTTCAACATAGTGTTCCAATAGGTTTGAAATTATTTCACTCATATCTTCTTTAGCCAATATGAAATCTGCATTTAATGCTAAATAATCTTTTCTGATTCTACCTCTTACCTTTGGACCTGATACAACTTGTAGTACTACTCTATCTTCTTCTTCGGATTCAGCAAATTCAAATAGGTTATCATATATAGCACCCATTATTTCAGATTTGTTTTCTGCAGCCCAAGTTTCAATTGGTGTAGTTTGTGGTATATGTATTATTTTAGGTTTCAATTTCAGGAAATAAAATTTTTGTCATAAAATGGCGAGCCTTCTCTTCACCTATTTTCGTTTTCAATGCTCCAAACGTTCTTTCGTTCTTCGCCTGATAAACACAATATTCATTTTGTTTTTCAATAACCGATTGAATATCGTCATCAGATTCTACTCTATAAATATCACTACTCAAATCGTTTAGGAACTTTTGGAAAATTTCAAAAGCCAATTCAAATAACTTATCATGCTCATCTTCAGTAGGTCTAACAGCTATAAAGTGTTTAGAAAATACAGTAGCCCAATATGGTAATTTTCTATCAGAGTTCCAAACTGAATTATGAAATTGATTATCAAACAATACCGGTGATAAATCTAAAAATGCTCCACTAATCTTTTGCGTTTTTTCCGAACATACTACATCAAAACCAAATATTGGAGATGAATCAGTTTGATGCGGAAAGCAAGTTATATGGAGTACTAATAAGTTATCGTGAAAATATCTTTCAACGTGCGCTAACCTAAATTTTGGAGATTGGTATCTGTAATTCTCCCAACCATAATCTTCAGTTTCTAATAACTTAACACCATTTTGTTGTTCTATAAGCTTTTTAAACTTATCACTATGGTGTATTATTTTACTCCTCAAGTCCATCTTTATAAGTATTTGAAACGTTTTCCAATTCTTCCAAAATACTCATATTGTAATCCAATGCTTTGTTTGCTTCATCAGCCCATTCATCTTTTTGAATAGCTCTGATACTACCTGCAATTTCTCTAACATCTCCTTCAAAATCATACATCTTACCACTACCAGGTACATTCTTTTTCATCATCTGTCCTCCGAACATAATAGCAAGGTAATTAAGATAAACGTGTGGTAATAATTCTGCTTTTGAAAGGCCGTGCAAATATTGTAAATATTTTGCCGTTGATTCTCATGGTTGAATTTCAATAAACTCATCTTCACTTGCATCCATCAACTCTTTAATATCAGCTAAAACCGCTACTGAGCGATTAAGTGATGGATGTGGTAATGGAAACCTTTCTATCTTATTATAGATTGAAAATTGCTGTGCCAAGTATAAAGTGTATTCTTCTTTACTTAATTCACCTTTAAACATTCGTTGATTGAATGTCATTTTTTCTGCCAATGAGTGTTTCTCAGCTATGGCCTCTTTTAATGGTAACATATTTTAAAAATTTTGTTCTGTGTGTACATCGTTATCATCCCAATGTATAGTATCCCAACCATCTCTACCGGCTGCGGCTTTGATGTTGATATCTATATTGGAATCAATTTCTTTATCTAATTCATTAAATAAATCTTCACCCTTATAATTTGGGTGATTCTCTTTCATATAGTCTATACCTCTAACCCATATAATGGATAGTGGTACTACTATGATTAGGGTTATAATTATTGCAAGTAACATTGTAAGATAGTGGCTATTTATACTGATATATATGTTGTTTTTTAATTTTCAAAATCAATCCCACCAAGCTCTCATATCAGTACCATCGTAAGCCCATCCATACTTCTTTGAACGCTTAGTGCCTTTAATAATTTCCCACAATTCCTTCCACTCTTTTTCTTCAATCTCATGTGCTCTATCAAAGACCTTACGATTATGTTCTTTTTGTTCTGGAGTATCTCTATCAATCATTACTCCCTTTTCATCAATTTCCCAATCCCATCTACTCAATGGACCTAATTCATTCTCAGCCCTTTCAACATAGTTATCATCCAACTTATACTTTAGAAGTTCCAAAGCTCTAGCCATTGCTTTAACTTTTGGTTCTCTAGTTTCACTCACCTCATTCCCTCTTTCCTTCATTCCTTCATAGGTTATCGAAAGAGAACGATACAACATTTCTAAGTTATAGCGGTAATCCCACCATTGGTGATTCCACAATTCTCGTCTGAATCTCCACACATTCTTTATGAATAGTGGTATATCGTATCGAAACAGTGCATAAGTTTTGTATAACCAATGCTGATGCCATATTAGTCTTTTAAGAGATTTACCAAAAGAATCTGTAAATTGTACTTTCATATTTAATTTTTTTCTATTCGTATTGTTATACCAGCTGGTCCAGCATTTACAAAATATGTGTTGTATCGGTTATCATTTATCCAACCATATTTAGCAAACCTAAAGATGATTACCTGCTTACCTTCAAATATTGCGTAAATCGCATTATCTGCATAATCAATAGATGGGTGTATTATAGCACCCATTTTCCAACTATTTATAAATTCAGGCTCTAACTCATCCGGTAGAATGTTTATTATCATTTTTTCCGTTTAAACAAATCTTTTAAATTTTTACCAGGTTTAATAACTCTGCCATTACGTTCATCAATTTCAGGAGCTCTCCAAATTTCAAAAGCCAACCAAAATCCAATAGCAAAAGAAACGTAACCCATTATTTCATTAAATGCCATAATTCATTTTTTTAATTTTCATACACACTAAAAGGTGATGTTGATGGTATGATAAATTTATTATTAGAAGTATCAATTTTGTTTCTAACTTTTTTAAACTTCAATCCAACAATTACATTTGATTCATCAAGGTATCTCATATCATACGCATCCCCATCAATAACTTTATAACCAGTCCAACTAACAGGCAATTTTTTACCTTCAAAAACCATAGCCACCCTACCCATATTGTTGGTAAGAAGATTAATACAATCCATCATATTATATCCAGAGAAAGAATATGTAAGGTCATAATTTTTATATTTTTCCAACATCTTAAATCTTTTGACTACCTTAGTGTAGTCATAGAACATAACATCAGGAAAAATATCCATAATCACTTTACCATCTAATTTAAACAAAGTAGGGTCAATATCAGAAGTTCCATTCAATCGAACTGAAAATCTCATACCTTTAGCGTCTGCATCCCTTTTAGCTTTTTTTATCTCTTCAACTAACCAACCCATAAAGAACTCACGCTCTTCAAAGAACAATTTTGTTTTTTTGATTCGAGCATTATTGATGGCGTTTTTCTTAACATCAATCTTATTATGTCCACTTTCATTCAAACAGGCGGCGGTACATTCAGCGGTTCTCATAGGGCAAACTTCATACCCACTCATTTTAGCGGGAGCCAAATAAAGAATATAAGTTGCTTCGTTGTACTCAAGACCTTTAGCTATTTTAGAAGAGGAAGCAACCCCACCTAAATAACTTAAACCTGTCAATTTCTTAGCTTGTGCGATGTTGGTAAATTTCATATCTCTTATCATTTTTATTACATAGTAAACTTACGAAAGATTTTCCAAATAAACAAGTATTTTTTACCTTTTTTGAAATTTTTTTCATTGAAAATCAACGAGTTATAATCTATTGAAAATGAACAAGTTACACATATAAACTTTTACCACATTACAGAGGATGATATAATACCCTGCGCTGTTAGATTACCACCCAAAACGCTTCCTGAATTGCTTTTAGAGTGCTTTGCGGTTGATTGTATCTCCGATAATAGTTCTAATAGGGAGAAAGTTACCGAATCTTTTATACAGGTTTCTGTTATAATAGAAGCAAATTGAGCCGGACTGGATAGGTTCTCTTTCCTTACCTTAGTTTCTAAGGTTTTTGGTGGATTTGACATTGGAGCCGGAAAAAAGACCTTAACCTGCATATGCATATCAGCTAACCACAAATCTACCCTAAAATACACCTCCTTAGATACCTGCTCAATTATATTCACTGTATATAAATTATTATCATTGGTTTTAGCTTCAGTAAAGTAAAAATCACAACCAATCATTGTAACTTTTTTAGCATTTAACTTATTCCAATTTTCTATTTTTTTAACTTGCATATCCTAACGTTTTTAATGCTTCAAACATATGTCCATTCATATAATGTTGAATAGCTAAATGCGATGATGGTTCTGCTATATTTGGAATTGGACAAGGTCCAACTGTTAATTGTTGATGTGGCGATTCGAATAGGATTCTTGAATCATGTAAAAGTGGTATTCCATTTTCCCACATAGCTCTACCCAATACCCAATCATCAATCGTATAATCCAGCGGGTCTTCTACAATTCTCATACTTTTTTGAGCTATCTTCATAGCTTCTCTATTAATCATATATGCACACCCACTAGCCATATATTTCTTTTTACAAATAAAAAACCTAGTAAAATCATTTGGATTCCATCCGTGATATGGATGACAACATCCCATATATTGGATATCTCTTAAATCTTCAAAGTTATGAAGAATCATATTATCAAATCTATGTGGATGTACAAATGAGTCAGAATCAATTCTAAAGTAGTATTTAAAATTCGTTTCTTCTAAAATCCATTTAATTGGTAGCCTTATAGATTTATCATACAATCCCATTTTGGTATCTTCTGCTTTAAACCAAATTATACTACCATCTATTTTGTAATAGTTTTCCAAATTAGGGTCACCAATAGCTACCATTACATTATAACCCAATGCTCTTAATATTGGTATCCAAGTGTGACAACACTCTTTCCAATTTTGAGCATATGGTTCAATTGTAGTTCCAGTTACCAATATAATCATTTCCCTTTTTATATGCTCAGCTGAAACTGCAATTGCCGGATTTATACTTATTGTTCCATTTACTACTTCTAATTTCATTTAACCTTATTCTTTCCGTGAGGAATTGGTTTACCTTCTTCGTCTACATTAACAAAAACAATCTCATCTATTCTAATAATTGTTTGTTTAGTATTTTTATTTCGTACTTCACAAGCAAATGTAATTGATGTAGTACCAAGCTTTACAACTTCACAACCAATTTCAATAATATCCCCCTTCTTAGCTGAAGATATAAAGTTAATTGTTGACATGGCTTTGGTAACTACGCTTGTAGTATCTAATTGACAAATACAAAATATGGCTGCTTCTTCATCAATCCATTTTAATACCTGTCCACCAAATAATGTACCTCTAGCATTTAAATCGCCGGGTTTAATAAGTTTTCTAGTTCTAAACTTCATTTTTATTTTTTTTTCTCTTCTCCAATTCTTTTTCAATCTTATTAATCTTAGATTCTATACTTCCAACTCTTACACTTCTAGCCCACTTACCCATACCATTTACAGGTTGGTAATTTTGCCAATATTCTAATTCTTCTTTAAGTTTTTTTAAATCTTTGTAAAGAGGCATTTCGGTCATACTTTAATCTATTTTCATAATTTTAGTAACCCTTTCGGTTACAAGTTTAATCTTTTTTTGAGAATCCGGTAATTCTCCAACACCATTTGCCATCCAACTTTTAACTTCCATTTCATTTAAGAAATCGGATATATTTGGTATAAATTTTTTACCATAATCCTCTAATATATGATATTCACAAATATCCTTTACCGAAACAACTTTACCAGCTGAATTAGTAATATATTCGCCAAATAATGGAATCATAACCTCAAAGATAAAAAACATATTATGTGTTAATACACGATGTCTATTATCTGAAAAGTATTTCTTACTACTATCCATTTTGTTGTGAAGTGGTAGGTAATCATCTACACTACCACCCCACAACCTAACAGATGATTCAGAATGTTTTAGTGGATTAGCCATTATTCTTCATCTTCAATTGTTCCCCAACATTCATTAGATACAATTGTCTCAACACTCAATTCACCATCTTCATATTTAATTGTACCTCTTGTACCAGCATTAATCCAACTGTAATCTACATCAGCCGCATCAATAATTTCAAAAAGAAAATCCATATTATCATTTTCATTCAGTTGCCAATCACCATCTATAACTTTATACCCTTCACCAGATACATAGCGTGTAACCTCAATACTATAAAATGAATCAAATGAATCACCACCACCTTCAAATTCAATAATAACTGAATCGGTTTCGGAATTGAAATCAGGATAGTTTTCCTTTACTTTGTCTAAGAATTGTTTTTTAAGTCCCATTTTGTTTTAGTTTAGAAATTTAATTATTTTTTCTTTGATACCACTTTGTTTAATACCTTCGTAACTACGAGGTGTATGTACGAAATTTGTAAGACCAGGTTTTGAATCCGAACCATCCTTTGAACTAAAGTGCATACTCAAATATTCAACACTCATATTCAAATCATCAACCGCAACCCAATGAGTTACTTCCGGATGATTTTCCAACCAATCGTTTATTTCCATACTTCGTTCCAATTCCAAGTCAGAACGGAATCTCAATGCACTCCATTCAGCTGGAAAAATATCTTTAAACATATCGGTTGTAGCGATTGGTTTTTTAATTATACCTTGAGCTGTGTAGTATTCACCCAACTCTTCTAAGTTAGCATGTAATCTCCAATCAGAACTTACTACAATTTCCGCACCAGTTTGTTCCAATATCTCATTCAGAATTTTGATTGCCTTTTTATCAAAGTTATCAAATCGGTATTCTACCGGAACTTCACTATTGGACATGGATAGTTTTCGTCCTCCCCACTTCTTTTGTTTTTTGTAGCGAGAACCCCAATTACTACTAAGGCATATAACCCCATCGTTATCTAAGAATACAATTTTCATATTTACAAATATACGAATAATTTTGGTAATATCCAAATAAAAACCCCCCAACTTTTTTTAATTTCGTTAGAGGGTTTCGCATGGCATGCAAGCTTTTATTATTCAGTTTCTTGAGAAATTATATCACCATATTGTTTTGCCGCCTTTGGGTTTCTTTCCAAAAAGATTTGAAAAGCGGTTTCGTGTCTATTCAACTCAATTGATATTGGATACAAATGTTGTTCCAAAGAATCTATAACCCCATTTAGAGAATCTATTGTTTGAGCCTTTTGGATATCTCCACCGGCTACAAACTCAATCTTTTGTTCGGTCCTCAAACGAGCCAATTCCTTTTGTTGAAAATAACATAGGATAAGAACTGATATTGCTCCAGTTCCAACTATTGCTTTCTGATATTTAGCTATCCATTCTTTCATAATTATTCATTTATTTTTGTATTTGGGTCAGCCAATGTTTTTATATATTCATCAATTAACCTACTAACCGCTTCCGGTTTATCATCGGCCTTAAACTTAACTTTTATTTTAGCCGTACCGGTTTCATTTGGATTAAATCCCGAATCAACTTCAATACCTTTGATATTGTGTTCATATCCTTTTTTCTTAAATAAACCTAATAGAGATTTTTTAAGACTGGATACTTCTCTTTCATCATCTCCAAATATAAGTCTACAAGTAAACTCAATATCCAATTCATCCAATCCAATAGATGAGTGGTCCGCCAAAATATAAAGAGGTACAACCAAATCCTTACCACCTATATTAAAGGTAGTGGTTTTGGGTGTACCATCTTCATTAAAATAGTTTCGGAGAGCATTAATATGCTGTCTTTCACTTATTCCTTGAGAAACCATGGCGGCCTCTAAAAGACCGCCAACTAGTTCCTCTACATTTAATCTTGCCATAATATAACCTTTATTTCTTAACTATTACTTAGTTGCCGTACCTTCTCCAAATGGAATTAAAGATGGTTCTAACATTTGAGTTAAATAGTCTGATAATTTTAACATACCTTCAGTTGCTGGTAATTGCTCCGCATGTACTTTTACATTGTACTTAGCTGAATTATCAGTTGAACGTGTATTTTCTTTGTGAGTTGCAACACTACCTGCCATTGTAGCAGAGTATTTCATACCCCAAAATCCACCACTAACTGTTGCTGAAACGCTAGCGTTGGTATCTACTGAATCTTTGTTTACTTCAGAAGTTTTCACTTCCATAGTAAATTCAATATCAGCAGATGTAATTGCCAAAGCCGGAAGTGGTACTAATGGTAACATTGGTACTTTAGAATACAAGGTTTTTAATTCTTGATTTCCAGTGTCCGGGTCTGTCATCACTCTTTGCATTTGTACATCCAAAGAACGAGCGGTTGCTTTACCTGTTTTTTCATCCTTTACGAATGCAACTTGGTTGATGTACTGCCATGTTACATCATTTAGTTTTGCCTGCCCCTTTGCCATACCAACAATAGGAGATACGATTAAATCCTCTATTGGTAAACCGGTAAATTGAGCTGAAATGTCTGAAGCCATAATTTTTTTTTAATTTGTGTGTTTAGTTGTAACTTTTTATATATTCATAAATATCATTAAAAATATTAAAAAGGACATATTAGTTAAACTTAACCATACCTTTATATTGCTTCTTAATTTTATTTATATCCGCCAACGCTTTGTTTAAAGATTCCTTAATATCATCCCCAACTTCAAAATTAAACATAGTTTGGCAGTTAGGACACATAGACATCGGGTGTTTGGATATAAACTCCAAAGTCAATCCCAATGGTTTTCTACAAGCGGGGCAGGGTATTGATGACATATAACTATTTTTCTTTATTTTCTTTTTTATAAATCCACCAATATGACCAATACATAATTGCGTATAATACCAACGCAACTGATATGGTTTCCATATTGGTTAATCTATCAATCATTTAGTTTTTCTATCAATCTGAATAAAATGCTTCCTAAAACCACTCCACCAATCATTCCACCTATAATAACTAATACCAACATAATATTTTGTTTTAAATCACAGGCCAAACCTGCTCACCATTTAATTTAACGCTTGTAACTTTGGCTGGTGTATGGTTGTTTTCTAACGTTTTCTCTGCTACGTTTTTTACCATTTCACCACTCATACATATTTGAGTGAACTCCAACATAGTTGCAGAAGATGATACCGTTATTCTGTTTGGTCTACAATATGATGGGAATACGGAAATCATCTTATTAATGATAGCTTGTATTTGAGCTGAAGTTAGTACATTCTCCCAATAAAGTACATAAGTATTTGGAGCCAATTTTACTTTAGGAAAAAACCACTCCTTTATTTTTTGTATCCACTTTTTCATTTTATATTATTATAATAATCATTTGTTATAAACTCCAAATAAGGAATTTCACTTGCGGTGTATTGACCCAAACTTTGTATTTTATCTACCAATGATAAAAAGAAAGAAGTATCTCTTAATCTACCACCAATATTAAATTCGGTTTGCGGATTTAACACCAACCAATTTTTCAAAAGGGATAAAAACACCCTCTGTCTATCAGTTATCTTTTTTATCTTATTCATACTTAATTGGCTCTTCACCATTCTTTTGGCGATAATCATTAATGGCTGCTTTAATAGCATCCTCCGCAAGTACGGAACAATGTATCTTAACAGGTGGTAGGGCTAATTCCTCCACAATATCCATATTATCGATTGTAACGGCCTCATCGATACTTTTCCCCTTCAACCATTCAGTTGCTAAGGAAGATGCCGCAATTGCCGAACCACATCCAAACGTTTTAAACTTAGCATCCGTTATGATGCCATCCTCCACTTCGATTTGTAATCTCATCACATCACCACATTCAGGCGCTCCTACCAAACCCGTACCAACGTTCCCTTTACTCTTATCCAGAGTTCCAACGTTTCTAGGATTGGTATAATGGTCAATTACTTTTTCTCCGTATGCCATATAACTTTTAAGGCTTTATTCTTTAATATGGGCGCCAACCCCATCTATAATATTCGTACATCAATTCACCCATTTCAAAAAACCCTCTTACGAAGTCCCTCTTCAATCTTCTTAGATGAACCAATAATCTTTTTGTTCTCATATATGTAAGGCTACCACCATTAGGGATGGCTTATTACCTATACATATTACTATCAAAAATTTTCCATTTCGACTCATCCCCACCTTCGGCTGGAGATTCGTTGTTAATCACCAAGGAGATTAAAAACTTTTCTTTTTACATTTCCATTAGAATCGGTAACTGTAATGTACATATCACCATTCTGCGGGTTATATAAAGTTCTATGGGTTGAATAAGGGTCTTTACGGTCAAACTTCTTTTCCTGTATTTCCTTTTCTAGCCTTTCTAGTTCTTCTTTTTGTTTTTGGTCTAAGTCCATTTTCGTTAATCCAATCTTGAATTAGTTTTATTCTATGAGATAATTCATATTCTTCAACTTCAATAGTCCATTCTAATAGTTTTTGAAGCCCTTCCTCTACATCCTCACGCTTTAATGCACAATTCATAACAGTCCCACCTATTGGTAGTACTACTTTAATTGTACACACATCAACCACATCTAAGTCATTGTACATCATATCCTCAACAGCGGATACAACTTCATTAACCATCAGAGGTCTATTACTTTCGAGAAAATCTCCAAATTCATCAAATTGAACTTCGAATGTCAATATTTCCCTACGCTCTTTCATTTGGGAAAATTGGCTCGATGTGAAGAACACATTCATAGAGGTCTTTGTAACCACTTTCCTTTGGATTGATTTCAACAATCCTCCATTGGAGTTTTTCAAAGTTAAGCTTACCACCCACTGTGTAGCAAGGTCCTCCTTCGAAATCAAACATAGTTGTTTTGTTTGAATCCTTCGCAGTTGATTTGCGAACAAATTGTGATTCACCCATTACACGAACTCGTTTGAAGTCAATACGCTCAATAGAACGTTCCAAACCATATCTGCTTTTTACGATTTCCATAACTGTAGTTTAGTTGTTTTTGTTTTTGTGTAAATTAGAAATTAAATCTTTGTCATTGCCATTTAATAATTGAAACCAGTCAGGGTTCAATTCAGATACTTTAACACCCGCATCTAAATTTGGGGCGCCATCTACATCACAAGGATATATTGTTAAAGTTTCTTCATCAATCCAACATGCTAATGATTCCAATCTATGATATTTTTCAGTTTTCATATTTTAAGGGTACTTACTGAAATAAATATTCCAAACCTTTAGTATTACCACGTTTTAGTTGAATATCTATTTCAGATGGGGTAGAACCCCAACGTCTTTGCTTCTTATACCACCAATATAAATCTTCGGTAGTACCTTTTCCACGTTGACGTTCCATAGCTTTTTCCCACAAATCCTTTCCGAATTCTTGGGTCAACGCTTTACGAAGTGCAAATAGGATACGATTTTCATCTTTATCCGCTTCCAACTCCAATTTAAGAGCTTTAACTCTTTTCATTCTACTAGCTTCTACTGCTGATTGTATTCGATTACGTTCATCAGTTCCACCATAGTTATTGTAGGCTTGTTCATAAGCTTTATGAGATGATTCTCTAAGCTCATTAGCCTCTTCAAACATTTCAGAATATTCAAAATCACCATTTCGGATTTTTAAAAGTAGAGGAGCCTCTGCTTTAAGAGGTTGATGCCTTTTACCTTTAGTCCACCAACGATATTTGTTATATGCCATATTAATAAACTATTTCAATTCTCAATACACCATCTTCATTAAACCAACCTTTCAATCGGTATTGCTTATCATTATCATGTGCCGAAGTTAGGTAACCAGTAACGTGTGGTTTATCATTCATACCCTTTTCAGAATAAGATTGAAATTCAATTTGATGAGTTTTAACCACACCTCTTTCACCTAAATCAGCTTCGATATTAAACTTTCTAAATCCATCAATCTTCATATGTCCTGCAGCCTGCAACTTACCCAAATAGTGTTGTACTTGTTCAGAACTTACACCTTCTTTTTTTGGAGTAGTTTTCATTCTATTAATTCTAAGCTCTTTAACTTTTTGCTTAGTGTAAACTGCTCTATTAGTTCCTGCAAATCTAGCCATTATTTCAACATTTGAACTTGTTGCATAATTTTAGTTACTTCCTCTGCTTTAAGATATCCAATTACATCATCGGTAATAGGAGTATCATATGTTAAGTGTCCGTTTTTATCCAAAACAGCCAACTCATACAATCCATCAGAACCACCATAGGTATGTGGAGTCCTTACAACAGATACACCATAACCATTTTCAAAATTGTAAATGGATTGAACGCCACCCATATGATTGGGATGTGGATTAAATACCAAGTCTTTAAAGCTTTTCATTTTTATTTTTTTTACAAATGCGTTTAACTGATAATGATTCATACTTTACAAATATAAGGAATTATTTCTTATTTACCAAATCTTTTGAATCCCTATTCATAATAATTTTTAACTGCGATTCCTTCAGCATACGTTTAGGTTCTTGCTTTTTAACTTCTTTATCTTGTGGTATTTGGTAATTCTTTACCAACTTTTCCATCCAATCTTTTGTTTCTATATTATTCATAAACTTTGTTTTAAAAATATAAAGTGGAGGAGCCGAAGCTCCCCCACTACCTGGAAGTTAACCCCTCAACCTACCAGGTAATTTTTTCTTCATCTTCAGGAGTTGAAAAGAGTTGCTCTTCGGGTTTAGTATCTTTTACATACTTTTGAACCAACTGCTTCATATAAGTTCTCTCACTATCTGCCCCACCATCGGTAGAGAAGAATGGGAACATTGAAATCTCACAAGCCTCAAACAAGCTGAATCCATCATAAAGAAGTCCAGCGGTTTCCACACTAGCACGAGTTGATACCATATTGGTTAGTTTACCAACATCAGCCCGAGAAACTTCACGAGTGTGGTGAGCGATTTCAGCCACAGCTTTCAAGTCCTCTTCATTAACTTCAGGGAACATATACTTTAGAAGTCCAAACTCCTGCTCATCATTCAACACATCCATTTCAATGGTTACAAATCGGTCTAAGATAGCTCGGTCAAGAACACGAGTTGAAGTATATTCAGTACCAATGTTAGCCGTAGCGATAAAGGTAACACCTTCAGCCACATTTACAATTGGAGAACCTTCAGCTTCATCCAATCGAAGGTAACGTTGTCCCTGGTCAAGAACAGTCATTAAGATGTTCCAAGCATCAGGGTGAGCTCTACTCAACTCATCCAAAAGAATCACAGCGTTTTCGGTAGTGATTGCTTTTACGAATGCTGATTCAGCGAAGAAAGTACCTTTCTTTGAATCGAAGTGAGTATTACCAATTAAGGTTGCTCTAGCATCCTGCGTTGCTCCTAAGTTGAAGTAGAAATCAGGACGTTTCAATCCTTTAACCAATGCTTTAGCTGCCATAGTTTTACCACAACCAGCAGGTCCGGTCATCATAATGTTCTTAGCACGAACAGCGGAACGAATCAGATACTTCCATTTAAGGTCTGTCATTACCAATGATTCAGGTTTAAGTTTAACTGATTCATTGTGGATGAATTCAGTAATTTCCTGATGGGATTGTGGGTTTTCGATGTTGGTCTCAGCGTTACTTTTAAGCGGAGCCACCAACTTAGAATATTCATTCATATCAACTAATCGGTAAGAAATCTTACCACCTTTACCAACAATCTGGCGGAGCGCTTTTCCAGCTTCATAAGCCTTTTTACGAGTACCAGTGTTGACACCCATAGAACCTACATTAGTTCCAGAAGCGTTTAACATTTTGAAATGAGAACCAACTTTCACTACTTTGAAAATTTGTTCGGTAACTTTGTCTTTTTTCATAACAGAGGGGTTTTTATATTTGTTAATCATATCAATTAATTACATGTCTAATATACGAAGAATTCCCGAGATAAACAAGCTTTTTTAAACTTTTTTTTTGAAATTTTATAAGTCATTGATTATTAGGCTTTTGTGGGTTTTTCCATAAATAATTTATTCATTGTACGGGTCACTTCAACCACATTGGTAACGTTAATAAACGATGCTGCTTTACCATAACTTTCTTTGAAGATTTTACCACTACCATAGTCAGTATCAATCTGCCCACTATAATCACTTACAAAGTAAGAAAGAACACGGATACCTAATCCCTCAATCTTATCAACCATCTTTTTAGTATGTTTAGCTGCAGGGAATCCAGAGTAATCCAAACCTTTACCATGAAAGTAGGGTTCACCATCAGAGATATTTAAGAAGTAAGAATCAATTTCCTGAGAACTTGCTACCATCATTTTCATAATTGCCTCAAAGGTCAATCCTTCGGGTGTAGTACCATTTGGTTGAAGGTATTGGAATAGATTCTTTACTTTACTGAATTTATCAATTCGAGAATCATAAGCCATCACAATGTAAGGAAGTTCACCATGTGTAGTTCGGAAAGAAACCTGAATTGATAGATTTGGTATCATATCCACAGCTTTACAAAGTGCTACAACGTTAGTTATAGTCTTTCTCCATTTAGTACCACCCATAGAACCAGAGGCATCTACCGAAATGTGTAGGTTAGCTTTTTTGTATGTATCAATTTCTCTAGTGAAGAAAACAAATTCATTACCATAACCCAAAGAAGATACCATTCGTTTATCAATTTTACCAACAGCCTGTCGATTGAATACCGTCTCACGACTTTCAGAACGAGTTTGTAATTTTTTACCCAACATAGTTCCCAATCGAATACCTTCAGCTACTTCCGTTTGGCAGTAACTATGTAATGATAATCCAACCTTTTCTTCATCCTTATGAAACCAGCGAGGTGATGTTAATGGGAATTCATTTTGTTCCATCAACGATGCACTCATTTTCTTAACAACGATACATTCGATACCATTTGATTTAGAACCATAACGATTTTCGTAATCCTGTCCTACAACCTTCATTTCAGCTTGGCTATCTTCGATAGATTTAAGTTGATTAGCCTCACCTGCGGTTACTTTATTTTTAGTGATATCTCCATTGATAAAATCTTTTTGTTTTTCAATCTTTTTATCAAGGATTTGCTTTTGGCGTTCACTTAATTTACCATCGGCCGGTTTTCCTTTTTTAATATTAGAATTAGAAGGTGTAGATTGTGAATCTGAATCGGAGTATTCACCACCACCAAAATTACCATTATCATCAGGACTCATCGATGAACCACCCATATCAGTACCACCCATATCACCTGTCATTGGTGATTTACCATTTTCAGATGAAGAATCAGAATTTTCAGTACCATTAGAGTTACCTTCACCACTCTGTCCTTCACCAGTTTCACCTTCACCTTTACCCTCTTCACCCTGCCCATCATTTTTTTGATTGGTAGGGGCATCAGGGATAGCGTTTAGAATAACATCGGTAATTTGGAGAGCGATACCCAAAGCATCTTCGGTTGTTTTCAATCGAGAGATGTTTTTAAGGTCAGCTATTTTGTAAATAGTACCCAACTCTTTAAGAGCACTGATTCGAGAATATTTGGATTGAAGATTAATTAAACGGAACATATATGATTCCAAAGTTTCTTCAGTATATTCATCACTTTTCAATCCCT
>JACCDX010909032.1_pt1 | contig 16263 bp, 17 predicted proteins | sample 7449681 | NCBI WGS metagenome assembly JACCDX01 (sample SAMN15323450, study PRJNA562643) | freshwater metagenome | isolation source: river surface water | place: USA:Blue River Watershed | collected 2017-08-18 | reverse complement strand
ATAGTCAGATTTATCAACAGCAGAATTGATCAAAACTAAAGAATTAGAACTAGCTTGAAATGCTCTCTCACGATAATCTTTTCTAAAATTAATAAACTTAAATACCAATCCTTCAAAAGATCTAGTAAGTCTTAAACCATATGCATTAACCAGTTCAATCTGTTTATTTTTGAACTCAACAACTTTGTTAAATTCAGTTTTAAATAAATCAACAAGTTGATCTTTTTTGAAAACCACTAAATTAATAAAATCAAAAAACTTGTTTATAAATCTTTCAGAAATTCCAGGTTCTTTCCTTAGAGCTTCCTTTTTAATTTCATTGAGATAACGGTATTTATCAAAATCTTTAATAATCTCATTTAAATTATTTTTAGGGTCAGAAAAATTACGAGTATTAAACTGACGCAAATAATCGTTGTTATTCATATCCCCATTGGCCCGTAATTGACTTAAATGCTTGATTTTGTAAGGCCTCTAATGAAGATATCAAGAGTAGGCCTTGTGGTCTAGTCCCAGGGTTTAATTAGTTTTTATGAACTTTTTCACTATTTATATAGCCTTTTCATGACAAAGACCTGTGAGGAAAGGCTTAAAAGTAATAAGAACAGGAAGGTTTCCCAAACATCAGACATCAAGGAAAAAATAAATAGTGCCAAGAGAACTGAATTTGAGATTGACCAAATCCAATTTAGGCTACTTTTTTTCATTTAGTTTAAATCTAGTTCTTGTAGCAAATTTTGAACACGTAATTTTATTTCATCTCTAATTCTTCTAACAGTTTCTAGATCTTTACCAGCAGGATCTTCCAGTTGCCAATCCTCGTACCTTTTTCCTGGAAATATTGGGCAAGCATCCCCACAGCCCATAGTGATAACAACATCGGATTCTTTAACAGTTTCTGTGGTTAAAACTTTTGGTTGATTATTAGAAATATCAATGCCTTCTTCTTTCATCACTTCCACTGCTATAGGATTTATTTGATCTTTTGGCATAGAACCTGCTGAGAATACTTTTACTTTGTCTTTTCCTAAACTTTTCATAAATCCAGCAGCTATTTGAGATCTACCTGCATTATGCACACAAACAAATAGAACTGTCTTAACCATTGGTCACTTGAAACTTATAACCCAAGCCTCTAATGGTTTGAATGATTTCTGGATTATTGGGGTTTCTTTCAATTTTCGCTCTAATTCTTTTAATATGCACGTCTAAAGTTTTAGTATCTCCAAAGTAGTCACTACCCCAAACTCGATCTATTAATTGATTTCTAGTTAACACTCTTCCAGGATTTTGTGATAAATAAAGTAGTAAATCAAATTCCTTTAGAGGAAGTCTTACTTCGTTTCCACGAACTAACACTTTGTGCTGTACTGGATCAATTTTTACTTCGCCAGAATCAGTGGGGGAGGAATCTGGCAAAGGTTCATTTACACGTCTAAGGATTGCTTTAACTCGAGCAATCAATTCTCTTCCTGAAAAAGGTTTGGTTATATAGTCATCTGCTCCAAGTTCTAAACCTAAAACTTTATCAAGTTCAGTATCTTTTGCAGTTAGCATTATCAAGGGAACATTACTTATCTTTCTTACTTGTTTACAGATTTCTAAGCCATCCATGCCCGGTAACATTAAATCCAAAAGGATTAGATCTGCAGAGTTTGCTTCAAAATATTTAAATCCTTCAGTACCATCCTCTTCTTGGATTACTTCAAAACCTTCTTTTTCAAGTAAAAAAGCCACAGATTCTCTAATTGATGATTCATCTTCAATAAGTAATATTTTGGTCAACTTAGATCTCACTCAATGTTTGATTTATCGGCAATTGCATTGTAAAGGTGGCTCCATTTCCTACTTTTGATTCAACCATTGCTCGACCACCATGGTTATTGCAAATATGTTTAACTAAAGACAATCCTATTCCAGAGCCACCTTCGTTTCGAGATCTTGCTGAATCTACTCGATAAAATCTTTCAAAGATTCTTAATTGATCTTCTGGACTAATACCTTCTCCTGAATCTTTTACATCAATATCAACAAAGTATTCACTTTCAGTGGCTGTTATAACCACTAAATTATCTTCACCAGTGTGATAAATCGCATTAACTAATAAGTTTTTCAGTGCAGTCGTTAATTGTTTTTCATCTCCCATGACAGTGGCTTTAATTCCATTATTGACTTCAATTTTAACTCCGTGTTTATTAGCAATACTTTCTACAGCATCTTGAGCTGATGCTATTAAATTGGAGACCGAAACTATTTCAGGATCCTCTAATGGGTTATCAGACTGAATTCTCGATAAATCAATAATATCTCTAATTAAATTTGCTAAACGTTTTGTCTCTTTAGGAATTTTTTCAGAAAATTTCTTTATAGTTTCAATATTATTATCTGACTCTTTAATCGCTTCACTTAGTAATTCCAATGCAGACACCGGAGTTTTTAATTCATGAGAAATATTAGCAATAAAATCGCGTCGCGTTTGTTCAATTCTTAAAGCAAAAGTTTGATCAGTAATTAATAGAAGTATGAAACCTTGTTCAATTTGTATAGCATCAATATCAAGTTGTTGAGTTATCTTGTTTTCTTTGTTGTAATGATTGATTAAAGTATTAGATTTAATAAAGCTTGGCTTTAAAGATTTAACATATTTATTTAATTCTTTTAAAGTTATTTCTCTGTCTCTAATAAGTCCATGTATTGCTGCGTCTGCAGAAAAGTAAATAACCTCACGATTTTCATTAAGTAAAACCACGATGCCAGGTAGAAGATTGATGAGATTTCTTAAACCAGAATTCTCTAATTCATCCATATCCATAGCGTATGAAGTGTTCACTTTTTCTCTACTTTCTACAGTTAAGCCCATGTTGGGTTTATCCCCATTTTGGTTTTTTTACCTTATTTCCGTCTCAACCCTAAAAATGGAAAGTGAACAATTGGTGAACACCACTAAGAGCAAGGGTTAATTTTAGATAATTTGTGGGGAAATGATTATTTTTGAAAAGATTTAATCTTCAAGACTTATTCTTGTGAATATTTTGTTTACTTTTTGTTTACCCCTTTAAGCCATACTTTCCAGATGCTACTGACGACTAAGGCTCGGTTTATTGATCGGGAACTCAGCTGGCTTGATTTCAATAAGAGAGTATTGGAACTTGCAGAAGATCCTAATACTCTCTTATTGGAACGAATTAGATTTTTAGCAATATTCTCTTCCAATTTAGATGAGTTTTTTATGGTTCGTGTAGCGAATTTAAGAACTGCATTAGAAACAAATTCAGAAATTTATAATCCTTCCCAACTAAAACCAAAAGAGTTGATGAAAGAAATTTCTGAGCGCACTAGAGTATTGACAAAAAGACAATCTGATTTGTTCCATGATGTTTTATTACCAGAATTAAAAAATAATGGCATAGAATTCGTCAACTGGTATGAGTTATCGGATTTTGAAAAAGAATACTTAAGTGATATTTTTCAAACTAAAATTTTTCCAATTTTAACTCCTTTAGCAGTGGATCCAACTCACCCTTTTCCATATATATCTGGTTTGTCTCTTAATTTAGCAATCAACCTAAAAGGGCATAAAAAGAAAGAAAAGTTTTTTGCACGAATAAAAATTCCACCAAATCTTCCTAGATTTATTTCCACATCACCAGATCAAAATGTCAGATTTATAACACTAGAAAAATTAATTGTTGAACATCTTTCTGAACTTTTTCCGGGAGTAAAAATAAAGAATTATTACACTTTTAGATTAACTCGAAACCAGGATTTGGATTTAGATGATGACACTCAAGACTTATTGGAATCTTTAGAGCAAGAACTTCATAAAAGAAGATTTGGCCCTGCTGTAAGACTTGAAGTTGACGAAGAAATTGAACCTGAATTATTAAAAACCCTAGCGTATGAATTAGAGATTCCTGAAGATGAAGTAATTAAATACAAAGAACCTCTGGATTTAACAGCTCTCTATCAAATAGCTGATTTAAAAATACCTGCTTTAAAGTATCCACCTTATAAAAGTTTTATTCCCAAACCATTTAAAGATGCCCAAGAGGGTAAACGAGATATCTTTCAAGTTTTAAAAGAAAGAGAATTAGGACTGCACCATCCTTATGACACTTTTTCTTCATCTGTGGTTTCTTTCTTGCAAAGAGCAGCACAAGATCCAAAAGTTTTAGCAATAAAACAAACTCTTTACAGAACATCAGGAGATTCTCCTATTGTTCACGCTCTCATTGAAGCCGCAGAGCTTGGAAAACAGGTTGTGGCTGTTGTGGAATTGAGAGCACGTTTTGATGAATTAGCAAATGTTAGATGGGCTAGAAAACTAGAAGATGCTGGCGTTCATGTGGTTTATGGACTTATGGGTTTTAAAACACATGCAAAGTTATCGTTAGTTGTTAGAGAAGAAGATTCAAATATAGTTCGCTATTGCCATGTGGGAACAGGTAATTACAATCCAAAAACTGCAAGAATTTATGAAGATTTGGGAATTCTTAGTGCTGATCAAGAATTGGCTGAGGATGTCACTAAATTGTTTAATCAGTTATCTGGATTTGCACCAGATGCAACATATAAAAGATTATTAGTCGCACCTCAATCGTTAAGAGCAGGTTTGCTAGAACGAATAGATAGAGAAATTTCAAATCATCGAAGCGGGAGACCTAGTGGTATCAGATTTAAACTTAACTCTTTAATTGATGAAGAAATTATTGAAAATCTATATTTGGCTGCAAATGCTGGAGTTAAAGTTGAAATATTAGTAAGAGGAATTTGTGGTATTGATTTAGGTCAAGTAGAAAACCAAGAAAATTTCAAAGTCAGATCTATTTTAGGAAGATTTTTAGAACATTCCAGAATATATCACTTTAAAAATAACGAAGTAGATGAATTCTTCATTGGAAGTGCCGATCTTATGAATAGAAACTTAAATCGAAGAGTTGAAAGTTTAGTCTCAATAAAAGATAAAAAACATAGAAAATATCTAAACAGAATACTTAACTTGGCATTTGATGAAAATACTTCATCTTGGCATTTGTTAGAAGCCGGGAAATGGAGAAGAGTGCATCAAGACAAAGCTGGAAATCCTTTAAAAGACTACCAAGAAGAGTTACTCAATATAAGAAAAGAGAAAATGCTATGAATCTATTAAGTGATTTTTTTCGATATATTGCTACAGGAAAAGATCAAAATATCCCGATTATTTTATTAAGGCACACAAAAGCAATTAAAAGACATGACTTTATTGGGGATGACACAGACAGACCTTTAAGTGAATTGGGAGAAAAACAGGCTCAAAAAGTAATTGAGTTGTACCAATACTTTGGTTTGAAGGAAATACATACTTCGGATGCTTTACGTTGCTTAAAAACTGTAGAACCTTTGGCACAAAAACTTAATTTATCGCCCATTGTGGCAACTGAATTAAGTGAATATGTCTTTCACAAAAAGAAAGAAAAATCTATAGATTATGTTCTACACCAATTTAGTCAAAATAAACCTTTGCTAATTTGTGGACATAATCCATTGTTAACTAAGTACTTCAAAAAAATGGTGGGAAAGAAATGGGCCAAGAAATTCAAGGAGGAATTAGAACCCGGTGAAGCTTGGGTCATTTATAGGTTTAACAGCAAAGTAATTCGAATAAATCTTATACAAATGCCAGATCTTTAATTTATTGCAATAAAGCAGGATCAATGCTTGGAGTAGGCAAAGTCTTACCAACAATGCCTGCGGCTTTTAACCTTAAAGATTCTGCTATCGGAAAATATCCATAAATTTCAAGTTGACCTTGAGCGTCCAAACGTAGTAAAAATCTTAAAAATATCCTTGCACTTTGTTGTGCATCATCTGATCCACAAAGTTCCGCGTACACGGTTGATATTCCTTGCCAAGGATTCGAAGTTGTCTCCAGACCTGCATCTTGGGCAGGAGTAATGGTTGGATCAAGATTGACTTCCATTAAATCAGTATCAGTATTGGAAACAAATTGCGATGCAGCTGAGGCAAAGCTCGCAGAATCAAATAAATATTCCTTATCTTCAATGAATAAATTAGAAAAAGTTAAAGTATTTTCAAAAATTATGTTAGATGGCAATAGCGCTATTGCACCTTCTGTTTGAGAAAAAGTTGCAACTAAATCAGCATATGTATCAAAAGAGGTAGATGTCGTAACATTTTCAATAGGATTTCCAGTAACTCTAGATAACCACTCAAGATATTGTTGATCACTTGCTGCAAGATTATTAACACCTAACACAGTCAGAGGTTGATCAATTAATTCAAAATTTGGATTAGATTCGGCAATTCTAGGGTCATTTAAATTGGTAATTTTTCCACTTAATATTTCTGAGGCAACATCAGCATTAAAGTAAAGTCCATCAAAACCTGAAATAAAATAAGCAAGAGCAGATGTTTTATGCATGATTGGGACTTGAACATTTGCATCTACGCACTTTGTTGGTTCTTTATCTGTAAAGTCAGTAATCACTATATTTGGATTTTCAATTTCATTTGAAATGGTTATATTTGCTTCAGGACAAGAAGCAAGATAAAGATCTATTGATGCTTGGATTGGCGCACTAGTTACATCTGTGGCAAGGACATTGACTGCACCATTCGCACAAGTTACTTCAGCTTCTGCGTAGGAAGCAAGAACATCAGGTGGAATTGGAGGGGTACAAGCTGAAATGAAGAAAGATAAAGAAATCAAGCTTATACTTAAATTTATAAATTTCTTTTTCAACTTTTGATTTTCCTCTCTTAATTAACTTAACACAAATTTTTAGAGCGGGTTATTAACTTTCATTAACAACCCGCTCTGGGGATTCGCAAACAGCTAGGGAACTAGTTTGAGAATTTTTCTACTTGAGTTTTTGCTAAAGCAAGAATCTTGCCTGACAAAGGTAAGTAACCAACTTTGGTTGCTTCTTTTGGTCCGCAAGTATCTAGTAGGTATTTTGCATAATCTTCTACTGCTTTTGATTTAGCATCAGTTTGTTGGTTAGGTCCGATTATGTATGCAATCGCAACTAAGTTGTATGCACCCTTAATCTTCTTTGACCATTCCATGCCCACTAAACCTGAAGGTTGAACGTTGGCATTTTTAGCAATGAATTTTGCTGCAGTTGTTGTTGATGGAACAATGAATTCTCCTGCAGGATTTTTCACAGCTGCAAAAGATTTGATTCCTTGAGCTCTTAAGTCAGCCAAATCTGCATAACCAATTGAATTCTTGGTTGCTTTGATTGTGGTTGTTACTTGTTGATTACTTACGAAACCAAGTGAACCAGCTGGAGCACCAACACCATTTGCTGTTGTTAATACACCATTTCTCTTATAGCCAGGCACTTTATTTTCTGCTAAGTATCCTGTGAAGTTATCGGTTGTTCCTGAGTTGGAGTTTCTGTAAACCACAACAATGGAGGCATCTGGAAGTTTTGCATTTGGATTCAATTTCTTTAATGCAGAATCATTCCATTTCTTAATTTCGCCACGGAAAATTTTTCCGATAGCTTCGTTATCAAGGTTTAAAGATGTCAATCCTTTAACGTTGTATGCAATTACAATCGGTCCTGCTGTAATTGGTGCAAAGTTATAACCACCTGGACGGCCTTGATATTCCTTAGATCCATATGGAGCTTCGGTACCACCAAAGTCATAGTTTCCTACTGCGAATTGATTTCTTCCAGTTCCAGAAGCGTTAGCTACGTAGGCAACTGTGTGAGCAGAGTATTTAGCAGCACATGTAGCTTGGAAAGTTCCCATGAAAGAAGATCCACCACCAGTGATGCTTTCTGCTGAGGCAACACTTGCGCCTGCGAATAATAATCCTGTTGCAATAATGCTTGCAACAAAACCACGTTTCGTGATTTTCATTTAGTTTTCTCCTTAATTATTGAGGAATACTCCTCTTAAGAAAAAATCTATGGAATTGAAGTTAACAGAGAATGTATAAACCTAATAACTTTCGCTTACTATTAGGTTAACAATCGGCAAATTTAATTAACTCTATTAACTGTTAACCAAATAATCCGTTTACGTAATCCTTGGTTCTTGGATCTTTAGGATTACTGAAGATAGTTTGGGTAGGACCTGCTTCAACAACTTGAGCAGCTGCCCCTTCTTCAACTAAAAAGAATGCTGTGTAATCAGAAACTCTCTGTGCTTGTGCCATGTTATGAGTAACAATTACGATTGTCATATCTTTACTGATCTCACGAATTGTTTCTTCAATTCTTCTAGTTGATCCTGGATCAAGTGCTGAACATGGTTCATCCATCAATAAAACTTTAGGATTTACGGCTAGCGCTCTTGCAATGCAAAGTCTTTGTTGTTGACCTCCGGAAAGAGATGAAGCAGAAGCATCTAATCTGTCTTTAACTTCATTCCAAAGACTTGCTCTCATTAAACAGTCCTTAACGATTTCGTCTGGATTTTCAATTTTCATGTGGGCTAATTTCAATCCAGATAAAACATTTTCCTTGATGCTCATGGTAGGAAAAGGATTTGGTTTTTGAAACACCATTCCAACTTTGGTTCTAATTTCGACAGGGTCAATTTCAGCGTCATAGATATCTGCACCGTCGTAATAGACACTTCCAGCAAGAGCAGCACCTGGAATAAATTCGTGCATACGATTCAAAACTCTTAAGAAAGTTGATTTTCCGCAACCAGATGGCCCAATTAAAGCTGTGACAGAGTTTTCAGGAAAAGCTAAGTTAACTTTTTCCAAAATTAATCTTTGACCAAACCAAACATGTAGGTTTCTTGTCTCAAGGTGATATTGAGCATCTGCTGGTCTTAAGCTGCCGCTTTCCAAACCTTGATTTGTTGACATTACTTCGTGAATGGTCATTGCTTGATCCTTTTCTTCTATCTTCATGGCTGTCATGGTCATTTGTTTTACCCCTTTTTCTTTTCTCTTGCTGTTATTCGTGCTAAAGCAAATAAAATTGCAACAGTAATCATCAGAACTAGAGCAGCACCCCATGCTCTATTAATACTTGTCGAGTATCCAGAAGATAGCGAGGAGAAAATATAAACAGGTATTGTGGCAATTGCATCCACGAATGGATTTAAGTTTGTTCCATTTGAATTTGAAGTAGTCAATAAAAGTGGTGCTGTTTCACCTACAACTCTTGCAACACCAAGAATTACTGCTGTTAATAAACCAGCTTTTGCAGTTGGCAACACAATTCTTAGAATGGTTCTAGTTCTACTTGAACCAAGTGCGATTGCAGCATCACGTAATTCTTTAGGAACTAGTTTTAAAACTTCTTCAGAAGTTCGTGCAATTGTAGGAAGCATTAAAATTGCATAGGCTAGTCCACCAGTTAATGCTGAAAAACCAGATATATCAGTAAGAATAAATGCAGCTAGAATAAATAGCCCCGCAACAATTGATGGCACTCCACTCATGGCTTGAACCATGAAACGAACAAAATTTGCCAGTCTTCCTTTGACATCTGTTATATAAATAGCACTTGCAATACCTAATGGAACTGAAACTGCCATGCCAATAATTACCACCAAAATAGTTCCAATTAGTGCATGTCCAACTCCGCCATATCCAAGTTCAGTTGTTGGAGAAATATATGTGTTGTTTTGGGTTAAAAATGAAACGCTCATGGCTGGAAATCCACGTGCAACTACAGAAAAAAGAACTGATCCCATTAGAGCAAAAACTACTGAAAATGCCACTAAAGCAAGAACAGATAAAACAGCATCGCCAACTCTTCTTTTACCGATTCCAATCAGAGTAAAAACTATGGCACATAAAATTTGCACAGGTAAAAAGAAAACTATAAATATGATGGCTCCTGGTAAATCGGTAAGGAAAAACATTGAAGCAAATACAAGCAATGGCAAAGCCACAATTAGAAAATTGGTGATTGTGGTCGATTTATTTCTCTTACCCCAAGGTTGAAGAGGTTTTAGTTCTTTAGAATCGTTATTTTCAATAAGAGTCAAAGTCATACGTATTCACCCTTAGTACTTCTTGCAACGATCCAATTTGCAATCAAATTCACAACTAATGTAAGCAAGAAAAGAACTAACCCTGCTCCTAATAAAGCTTGAATTTCATCTGGGGTGGCTTCACCGAATTTAGCAATAATCATCGAGGCCACAGAACCACCTTCTGGCTCTAATATTTTGTAATAATTTACGCGCTCAAAAATTAAATTCAAAACAAAATAAATTGCAACTGTTTCACCTAATGCTCGACCTAAGCCAAGCATTACTCCTCCAACGATTCCTCCACGTGCATATGGCAATGCAACCATTTTTACGGTGCCCCAAAGTGAACCACCAAGTCCACGTGCTGCATCTAATAAATATTGAGGAGTTTGTGCTAGAACTTCACGAGCCACAACCGTAATAATTGGAACAATCATGATTCCTAAAACCCAAGCTGTAATAAATGGAGATCTTTGGAATTGTTCTTGATCATTAACAAAAATAGGTAAAAAACCTAAATACTGATTTAGTAATTTAGACCAACCTTCGCCAACAGACGTAAAAACTAAGAAACCCCATAATCCAATAATTCCTGATGGAATCGCTGCCAAAATGTCAATTGCAATTGTTAATCCTTTTGCCACCATTTTTGGTGCAATAAAAACTATAAATACAGCAAGTAAAACTGAAATTGGTACAGCAAAAATAATTGCAAGTATTGAATTCAATAATGTTCCATAAAGCATCGGCCAAATCTGATATTCGGCAAGTGTTGGATCATCTAATCCCCCAACCCAATTTGAACCAGTTACGAAAGATAAACCTTCTTTTTGAAGAATTGGCCAAGAAGAACCCGCTAAATAAATCAATATTGCTGTCAATATGAATAGTGAGGATAGAGCAGCAACTATTACTGTTCCAGAAAATAAACGATCGGTTCTTGTTCTACTTTTTTCACGCCCGAAATAGCGAGGTCGTAAATCTAAATTGCTCGAATTATCTGTTTGGCTCACTCCTAAATCATGAGGGAACGAGATAGAGATAAATAAACCAGTTAATGGAAAGTAAGAAAACACTTGGTTAACAATGGGTTAACAGACTGCTTTTTGTTAAAGATGTTAAAGAAGTGCTTAACTTATCGTTCTTCCTGAATTGAATTCCCACCATCAACAGCAATAACTTGACCAGTCATATAACCTGCTTCATCACTTGCTAAATATCCAACAAGGGATGCTATTTCTTCTGGTTTGGCAGATCTCTTAAGTGGAGTATTTAAACCTGATTGTTTTTCGTTTTCAGTTTGAGATTCTGTTTGAATCCATCCTGGAGCAATAGCATTTACCAAAATATTGTCTTTTGCAAAATCCAGAGCTAAAGATCTGGTTAAGCCAGCTAACCCAGCTTTACTAGATGCATAACTTACTTCATTTTCCATAGCCATGAAAGGTCCAGTAATTGAGGTAATCATTATTACTCTTGGACTTTTTGATTTCTTTAATAATTCAAGAGATTCTTTTGTAACTAAGAATGCTGAAACTAAATTTCTTTCAACTGATGAAATAAATTTATCGAGGCTAGTGTTTTCTATATTTCCAGATTCAGCACCTGGAGAATCTATAACTGAAGTCATTCCAGCATTATTTACTAAGATATCTAGTGATCCAAATTCTTTTTTTACTTCATTTATTAGGTTTTTAACTTCTTCTTCCTTAGTTAAATCTGCAATAAAAAAAGGACAATTTAATTCTTTTGCTCTTTCTTTTATGCGCTCACTTTTTCCCGTGATAAAAACTTTTGAACCCATTGATTGTAAAAATTTTGCTGAGGCAAAACCAATTCCATTACTAGAGCCTGCTCCAGTAATTAGGGAAGTTTTATGACTTAAATTGAAAACCATATTTAAATAGTTTAGCCCTAAAGATTAACTATTAACATAGTTTTCTTTAGGGCTAATAAATTAAAGTTTTACAGGCTTTGGACCAAATCTATTTGGGCCAGAATCTCCCACAGTTGCCAAAAGATAAATATTAAAAAGAGGAACTATTAAATACCAGCCTGATTTATTTCTATCATGCAATCTTCTAACTCCTACGGCAATATATGGAAGTAGCAGAGCTAGAGAAACAATAGTTCCTAAAACATCAGATACTAAATTACCTAAGAAGTTCATGAAATAGAAGAAAATTAAAAAATACCAAAACTCTGCTCTAGATGCTCTTCCAGTAAAAGTTGCATAATTTTGTAAACCTCTTTGCACCGCAATAGTTGCTGTAGTTATGTATTTATTCAAATTAAAACTCCTTTTAGATTCTGTGAGTAATTCTAACCAAAAGGATTACAAAACTTTGACATTTGAGTCAATTAGTTTAAAAATGATTAGACCTTATGGACAATTTCGAAGAAATAGATTTAAAACAAGCACTTCTCAATATTGAACAAGGACTACCTCAAAATCCAATCTTGTTGAAAAGAAATGGTAAAAATATTGCAGTGGTTATGTCTTTTACTGACTACCAAGGTCTAATAGATGAGAAGAAAGCCTAAAGTTTGAAGCTTATTGATAATCTATACTTCATGCCCTTAAGTGAATCAAGTGATATTCAAAAATTTAATTCAGAGAAATTTCAAGATGTATTAGAAAATAATCAAGAATTTGTTAATAGTTTCAAATATGAAGATTTAACAGGGGTTGCTAAAAAAGGTATCGCCATAGTTACTTGTATGGATTCAAGAATTTCTCCACTTTCAGTAGTGGGTATGAAAGCAGGAGATGCAAAAATTTTAAGAAACGCAGGAGCTCGGGTTACAGAAGATGTAATTAGAACTTTAGTTTTAGCAACATATCTTTTAGGGGTAAATCGAATTTTGATCATGCCTCATACAGATTGTCGTATGGCAAGTGGTGCGGAAGCAGAAATTCATAAGCAGATCAAAGAAGAGCATGGAGTTGACACTAGATCTTTGGAATTTAGAACAGTGACTGATCAGAAAAAAGCATTAATCACAGATGTCTTAAGAATTAGAACTTATCCATTGCTACCAAAAGAAGTAATCGTAAGTGGGGCAATCTATAACGTAAAAACTGGAAAACTTGAACCAGTAGATGCTTAAGTATTACAAGATAAGTGATTTAATTAAATAACTTATGAATACCTCTCTTGCCTTATCAAATTTAACTTCTGTAGCCGTTTTAGTTTTCATTTTAGGATTTATAGGGGCAAGATTTAAAAGTGATTTAAGAATTCCTGAATCAATTTATCAACTAATTTCTATCTATTTACTTTTAGGTATTGGTTTAAAAGGTGGTCATGCTCTAAAGGAAGTTTCTTTTACAGAGATATTAAAACCAAGTCTTACTACTTTAATAATTGGAAGTATTATTCCATTTCTTGCTTTTTATTTCCTTAAATTTATAAAGAACTTAACGGATATTCAACGAGGATCCATGGCAGCCCATTATGGATCAACTTCATTGGTTACTTTTTCTGCAGCAGTCTTGTATTTAGAAAATAACAAAATATTTTTTGAAGGCTATTCCACGGCACTTCTTACTATTATGGAAGTTCCAGGTTTAGTGGTAGGAATTTATTTAGCAAGTAAAAAATATAAGTCAAATGTTTCATGGGGTAATACTTTTCAAGAAATCTTGCTAGGAAAAACAGTTCTTCTTTTAGTAGGTGGTCTTATTGCAGGATTTATTACGACAGAAGATGGATTTAATAGAGTTGCTCCAGTTTTTGTTGATCTTTTAAATGGAATATTGGTTCTATTTTTACTTCAACTTGGTTATATGGCAGGCGTTCAAATAAATGAAGTTAAAAAAGCAGGATTTAAATTAATTTTGTTTTCCATTTTCTTTCCAGTTTTAGCAGGAACTATTGGAGTAATAGGTGGATATTTATCAGGGATGAGTTTAGGTGGCACCACACTTTTAGCAGTTCTTGCTGCTTCTGCTTCTTATATAGCAGCACCAGCTGCTGTTTCTATTGCTTTACCAAAAGCCAAATTTGGTTTAGCTCTAACTTGCTCCATAGGAATTACATTTCCTTTTAACTTAATTTTTGGTATTCCTTTATATGAAGCTATTGCTAAATTATTAATTAGTTAATACTTTTAGTGGACATTTAATTTGTCCACAAGACTGAAATGTCCACACAAATAATTAATATTTAATCACAATTTATTCTTTTGTGTCTTAATAGATAGACAACTACCAAGAGAAAGCTTTATTGTTATTAATAAGAAATTATTGATTTTCTAGTGGATAAAAAGTGGTTATTCTTCACGAGAAAATCAAGAAAACATAAAATTGGTAAAGCTAGAATTTATTATGTAATTGAAAATAGCTTTCCATTAAATGTAGAGGTTGAAATAGGTCAAGAAAGGAGAATCAAATGGATTGGGCAAGATCAGCGTGGTTTGGAATTAGAAATAGTTGGAGTCGTTTTATCTGGAAAAATATTAATAATTCACGTTATGCCAACTCGCTTTCGAAGATATTAATGGTTAGAAAAACAATTTTTGGTAAAGATATTGATTTGGAAAAAACTATTTTGTTTGATTCTTACGGTCAAAGAATTACAGATGAATATTGTGAAAATATTCTAAACGATATGAGAAAAAAAGAATTAATTAGTTAGTATTTGATTTTTCACTCAAAAGTTGATCTAGATCTTTTAATCTTTTTAAACCATTTACACTTTGGCTCATTCTAATATTTTTCTTAAATTTTTCTTGGTGTTGATGAATAAATTTCCAGTAACCTGCTGTGAATGGACAAGCTTCTTTTCCTACCCGAACATCTGGTTTATAAACACAACTTGAACAAAAATTACTCATTTTGTTTATATAACTGCCACCACTTGTATATGGCTTAGTAGACATTTTCCCACCATCGGCATATTGACTCATGCCAATTACATTTGCTGCCATTACCCAAGGATGACCATCAATAAAGGCTCGATCAAACCAATCAACTAATTGTTGAGGATTGATTCCTTGTTGCATGCACCAACTTCCTAAAATCATAAGTCTTTGAATGTGATGCACCCAAGCTCTTTCATTTAAATCACCTACAACATGATTTAAGCAATTTGCTTTAATTTTCGAATTATCTAAATCTTCAAGCCAATCAGGTAAATTCTTATTCGCTTTTAAAAAGTTATTGTTTTCAGAGTAATCTTCACCGAAATACCAATAAAGATGCCAAATATAATCACGCCAACCAAGAATTTGGCGAATAAAACCTTCCACACTTGCAATTGGTGCTTTGTTTTTTAATTCTTTTTCTGCCTCTTTTACTACTTGCAAAGGATCAAGAAGCCCAATATTTAATGGTGCTGATAAGAGGGAATGAGACATATGCCAGTCATCAATCAATGAGGCATCTTCATAGGGTCCAAATTGTTTTAAACGAGTTTCAAAAAAGTTTGCTAGTAATTTCTTCGCTTCTTTTTCAGTAGCTACAAATATTCTTTTTTTATCAGTTCCAATAAATTCAAAGCCTTCTTTTTCTAATCTTTTTATTTCTTTTCTAGCAAAATCATCAATTTCATCTTCTTTGGGATAATAAGGTTTTTCTAAATCAAGAACTTTTACATTTTTTGGCGGGGGCAATCTATTTTCATGATCAAAATTCCATGCTCCACCTATTGGGTTTTCCTTTCCATCAACTAAAACGGAGTGGAACACTCTTTGAAATCTATAGAAATCTTCTAACTTTAGTTTTTTATCTTTTCTGGTATTTATCCAGTTTGCAAAATCTTTCTCACTTAAAACAAAACCTCTGGATGGTAATTTTATAAAATTATCTTTGTTTAGAAATGCTTTTCTTGCACGATAACTGGTTGGTGCAATAACCGAGGCTTGATCTTTGAATTTATTGACAAATTCTTTTACTGAATTAACCTCTACTACTTGGCATCGTTTTCCTAATTCTTCTTTTTTATGCCAAATAGCACTTAACCACCATTGAGCTTTTGCTCGATGCATTTTTCGAGCCCACATGTCTTCTTTGCTGATTAAAATTATGATTTCGCCATCATGATCATTAATGAAATGATTTCCAAGTTGATCAGGAAAAATAATACGTTTAGTTTTCATAACTTTTCTAAATCATATGCCCTAAAAGACTTTTCCACATCTGAATTTATCCACATTTAAAAAGGATTTAAATATATGAGATCAAAAAATTTGTTTATATAAAGGAACGACCCCTTTCGGGGTCGTTGAGTGGAGGTTCAGAGACCTTCACTGGTATTTAAATATTCTAACTAACTGAACCAATAAATCAAAAATTTTTTAATT
>JACCDX011619534.1_pt1 | contig 16265 bp, 14 predicted proteins | sample 7449681 | NCBI WGS metagenome assembly JACCDX01 (sample SAMN15323450, study PRJNA562643) | freshwater metagenome | isolation source: river surface water | place: USA:Blue River Watershed | collected 2017-08-18 | reverse complement strand
TTATTTTGGCACAGATGAAACCACTAGAGTCGGTGGAGGTGTTAGTGGTTGTTATTTTACTTTTGATTATCAAAATGGAAATTGGTTTGTATATGGTATGCCGGAAATAGGTTTTGGAACTGGTGCAGTTTTATATCCAGGTAATGTTTATAATCAAACTATTAATCAAAAATATATTATTGCGATGACATCAAATAATCCAGTTAATTTACCATAATTTATTAATTAAATTAATTATATTTTTTATTTAATTAATATTGTTTTACTAATAAAAAATTTAGCTATATTTTTAATTATAGGTTTCCTGATAAGGTTCAACCTAGAATAATAATTAAAATAAATAACTACTTATAAAATGGTTTGTTTTATAAGTAAGTATTTTCATTGACCTATAGAATAATCTCATATCGAATGATACTTTTTGATTGGAGCCTATAATAGTCCTTCTTAGACAAATACCAATGGTATCTGGCGTAAAAAGAATACCTACAGAGTGTCTATTTTTACAGGGCATCCCCGGTTTGGATGACACGTTATACCCACTCTATATAATTATAATTTTTTAATAAATTAAACGCAAAAAGAAAAATAGAATAATATAATAATGGATTCTGAAAATAATGAGATTTTAAATTTTATAGATAGTAAAAGCAAAGAAGGGACTACTAATTTAGATTCTAAACAAATATTTTTTATTTATATGCAAACTATTATTAATTCATTAAAAAATACATATTGCGAATTAAATAATATAAATAATTCTATAATTGCAAAAAATTTAATTATGTCAATATTTTGGATATTTATATCTTATACAAATAACGTAAAATTAATAATGTTTATGTCAGATAGAGCAGTTCTACTTTTTAATGAATATATAAAAGTATCTAAATCATATCAAATTGAAAATATAAATATTACCGAAATAAAAACATTTATAATTAATAAAACAATTGGACCATTACATTTAAAAAATTATAATAAAGAATATTCAGAATTATTTGAAATATGTTATCAAATAGATAATTTATTTACAAGATTATTTACAAGTTTAGAGAACGAATTTAAAAATCATGCTAATAATATTTATCCAATAGTGGGTAATGTAATATATAAATTATATATGAAAGATAGAAAAAATATATCATTTATAAAAGATAGTATAGATAATATATTAGAAAATGGTATTGAAAATATAATTTATAATGTAAATATGTTTAAAATAAATGGTGAAAGTTTGTTAAATGATAAGAATGAAATAGATTTAGATGAAGATTTAGAATTAGATATAAAAAATAATTATTTAAATCCAGATGAACCATTTAATATTAAAAATCTAATTCTAAATTAGGATAATGTCTAAACCTATACCAATTTCTAATTCATATTCTATAATAAACACAAATTCAAACATTAATTTAAATAAAAAAGAACCAATAAAATTAGGAAGTTCAGCACCTGGAAAAATCAGTGATAATATTATAGATAATTATTTACAACTAAAGGTAGATGAATTTAAAAATAATGATAGCCCCCAATTACCAATATTAGGGTCATCACCAATTCTAAAACCTGAAGGTATTGCAGGAAAGTCAATAGCATCATTGAAGAATTTTTTGAATTTTAAACTATAGGAGAACCATGGTTCTCCTTAAACCTCTCCTTTGGGTTATACAACCCGAGAGGATATTGAACTTAGGCGCATTCAATGCGAGGGGCTTCGCCCGAGCGATTATAGTGATATTACCCGTGTTTATAATCATTGATGTAGTGGTCTATTTATACGGGTAATTTTTTAATTATTAGATTGTAAATGATAATTTTAATAAAAAAAAATTATGATTTATTTTATGAATTATAAATTTGATTTTTAAAATCAATATTATTCCAATCTCTTTCTGGATATAATTTATTCATATTATCATCAATACCAATATATAAATATTTATCTTTATTACAAATATCACATTTATCATTTGGTATTGGTAATCCTGAACCAAATCCTAAACTCATTATTCTCATTATATTCATATTTATTGCAAATGCATCCATATCTGTAAATACTTTTTTAGGTTTCGAATCACTGATATATTTTTCTTTCATTTGACTATATACACTTTTAGGACAATGACAATAATAATTTAATTTATTATCTTGTTCTTTTTTACATTTTTCTTTATATTCACAACATTGACATTCTATTTCGGATAATGGTATTCTATGATTATTACTTTTATATTCAATACATTTAAAACATACTTTATGTTCGCAATCATCAAAATCTAAATATTTCATTGCTAATCTTTTTTCAACTTCAACATCGCTATGTATTTCACGCATAATAGTATTGAAAGATAATGGATTTGGACCTAAACCATGACATCTATCACATTTAAAATCATCATCTCCTTGTTTAAATTGTTTTTTAGCATAAATAGTATCCATTTTGTATAATTATTAATTAGTATTTTAGTTTTAATTAATAATCATAATCAAATTTTATATTAGTAAAATCAGGTATTAAACTAAATAATTTATTTTGAAAATCTGCACATGTTTTATTATATATTATTAAAATAATCAGTAGCTTTTAAATCATAATCTAAACAATAGTCTAATGCATCATATATAGTAGATACGGCATGTATTTTAAATGTATCAGACTCTGGAGATAATCCTGAATTTCTTATTTTAGCAATATTAATACTATTTTTAGATGGATAAAATGCCTGTAAAACTCCAGCTTTTTTTGCACCATCTAACTTCGATTGAAGACCGCCGATAGGTAATACATTACCATTTAAATCAATTTCACCAGTGATTGCTACAGTATTTTTAATAGGTATTTTACACAATAATGAAATAATTGCAATTGTTATAGCAGTTCCAGCAGAAGGACCGTCTTTAGGGGTAGCACCCTCTGGACAGTGAATATGAATACCATATTTATCATCTGAATTAACAACTTTTTTATAAATATCATTTGGTAAAAGATTAAGTGCAACAGTTTTTGCAACATTCATTGATTCTTTCATAACATCACCTTGTAACCCAGTTAATTTTAATTCAAGATGATTTGTAGATGAAAATGTAAATGCCTCTATTTTAGTGATACCACCTAATCCACTTGCAGTTGCAAATAAACCATTCATTAACCCTATCTTTGATGTATCATGTATTGTATAATAATCTATCTTATTTGTAATGTCTAAAATCTTATCAATGGTATCTCGTGAGACTATAATTGGTAAATCCTTATATACACCGGTAAAATAATTTAAATTTATATCACGATATATATCGTAAAGTCTCTCTTTTAATTTACGAGCACCTGCTTCCATTGTATAATTTTCAATTAAATAGAGTAAATCTTCATCATTAATTACGATATCATTCTTTGAGAAACCTACATTATTTAAAATATCGGGGATAATATGGGATTTTGCAACCATAAGTTTATCTATATTACTTAAACTAGGTATTTGAATACGTTGAATTCTATCTAATAAAATTTTATCAATTAAATCAACATCATTATAACTAAAAATTATAAATGCTTTTGACAAATCAAATTTAATACCTGAAAAATATTTATCAGTAAATTCACTGTTTTGAGCAGGGTCAGTCATATGAGTTAAAATACCAATTAATTCTTTACCATGTTCAGTTTTTGAAATTTTATCTAATTCATCTATATATATTATTGGATTCATACATTTTGCTTCCATCAAGCCATCTACAATTTTACCCCAGGTAGAACCGACATATGTATAATTATGGCCTTCTAATGTTGAACCATTTGATGAACCACCTAATGGTATAAAAATAACAGGTTTAGCATCTCCATTTTCATCTCTTAAACATTGTGCAATACCATCTTTGGATATTGTTGTTTTACCTGTTCCAGGAGGTCCTTCTAAACCTAAAACACAACCTTGATTACTTCCATTAATCCATTGTGCAATTAATCGTTTAATTTGTTTTTTAGCATCATTTAAACCATAAATAGAATCATCTAATCTCTTAAAAGTATCATTGAAATATTTAGTTTGTATATCATTATATTTATTCCATGTTGTAATTATTTGTTCAATTAATGATACAAATACAGGATAATTATCATAATCTTTAATAGTAAGATATTTCACTTGTAAATATGTTTTAATATATTCATAATCTGTATATTTAAAATTAAAAGTAGATATATCGGATACAAATGTATTTTTATTATAATCAATAACTAAATTTTTAAAAATATCTTTTATATCTTTTAATTTTAATTTTAAAATTTGTTCTTGAATAGGTATTGATAAATAATTATTAATTATAAAAGATGAATTATTAAATTTATCAAAAGATAGTTTTATTCTTTTTTGAAATTTGTCTATATTAATAATATTAAATTTATTATTATTAAATTCTTTAATAATTATTATAAAATCATCTATAAAGTTCTTATCAAAATCTGATAATTTATCAATTTCAAATGATTGTATTATTGTTGTTAGTTTATCAATAATTGAATTTAATTTAATTTGTAAATCATTAATTCGTGATTTTAAAAAATTATTTTTATAAATACCAAATGGAATTTTTAATATACCATCTAAATATTGTTGCGCTTTTGAACTACCTTCTCCATTTTTATTACTTTGAATTTCTTTATATTTCTCTATTGCTTTAGATTTTATAGTATCAGCACAATTCATAAATTGTATTTTCTTTTCATAATTAACAAATTCATCGGTATTTTTATCGATTATGAATGCGGTATGATGATTAAAATTCAAATTTTTAATTAATTCCCATGGAAATAAATTTACAAAAATATTAGCCAGTTTATCTTTATCAGTAGAGTTTAATATATCTAATAATAAATTAATAATATTAAGTGAAATATTATTTATATTGGTGTTTAATAATAGTCCCAAAAATAAATTATACTTTTCAATACAATCTAATTTTGAAAAATCACGAACTATTTCAGTTAAATTTTTATTATTCCATTCTTTATTTTTATTAAATAAATCAATCATATATTTACCAATATCTACAACATTTTTTGTAAGTAATAAGCTAATATTAATATAATTAATAAAATTATTTTTATAATAGTCAGGTATATCAATTGTTTCAAATAATTTAATAATGTTATCTATTTTATTATTAAATAAATTAATTGACTTATAAATACCAAACAAATCATTTTTAAAATATCCTGTAAAAACAATTAGATTAGTAATAACATTTTTTTTATAACAAACTAAATAAACTTTTGCACCTCCAACATTTAAAATTATATTTGATGAAGTAATTTTATTAGTTATATTTATTTTGTTAAATAAAATATAATTATCTAAATCATTTTTAATCGCTATTTTTTCTTTAGATTTTTTCTTACGTATATCAAATATAATTTCATTATTTGATTCTGTAAATTTATTATATAAATCAATTTTATGACATTTAAAAAATTTATTTAAATAATCTAATTCATCATTTTTTAATTTATTAGAGAAATTATTTATTTTAGATATAAGAGATATAGTATTAATTAGGTCTATTGTTCCAACATTATATAATATATTTAAAAAATAAGAAAGATTTTGAACAGAGGAATATGTATGTAATTGATTTATTTGATTCATATAATAATTATAATCAGAATATGATACTATTTCATTCTTTAAAGAATCATCTAATGACTTTATACAACTTATATATAAATCATATAATTCCCGGTTAGATATAGATGAATTAGTCATATTTATATTATTCGAAGGGTCAGTGTTAGCTTCGGATAAATTTAACATAGGTATAATATTAAGTGTTATATTAGTCATAATAAATTAATTATTAGATATAATATATTTATATAAATTAGATTCTTAAAAAAATATGAGAATCTAATATATATTTTTTGGATAAATCATTCTATATTGAATAATTAAATATTAATAGATTTAACTTCAGTTAAACCATATGTTCGAATAGTAATATTATCATCATTTGTAAATGTTGATAAATCAACTGGGTCACATAAACAATTAAAAGTTGTATCAGATTTTTCATCTAAAATTATATTTAATATTGTTCCATTTAATAAATTAACATAACCATAATTAGTAAAATTGTTATTTTCTAAACGACCAATCATTTTAATAGTGGATGATAAATTAACAATACTTGTATTTGAAAATAATATTAAAAAGTTCATTAACATATCACCAAACATTTCATTAAAACCATTATACTTAGTATAAATTGCACGACATAATTGTTTAAGTTTATTTGATTTAACAATCATCATATTTGTATCCAAAATAATTGGTTCTTCCTTTTTATATTCAATATTTAATAATTTAAATAAAGATTTTAATAATTCAAAATAGGCTATTTTTTCATTTGAATCATTTTGGTCTTTTTGTTCTTTTAAGTCTTTCGGTTTATTCTTATATTTTTGTAAGTCTATTTTATCTAAATGATTTTCATATTTAGTAGATGCAATAATATATTCATCTGTAAATTTATTTGATAAATCCACAAAATTAAAACATAAAATATTATTTGATTCAAAATATACTGTTGTTTTAAATGGACTATTACCTAATATATAATATTTAATAGCAGATGATGTATTGTATTCATCTAATAAAATTAATTTAATATCTAAATTTCGAAGTTTAGATTTATTAATTGTAAATTCATTAATATCAATATCTTTTGAATAATAAATATTAACTGTTAATCTTTTATTAATGTTTAAATTAATAAATTCTAAATTTTTATTAACTATATTTGAATTAGTTCTATTATCAATATAAGTGACTAAACCATAATCAATCTTATCTACATTTAAATTATCATTATATGATAATAATGGTATTAATTCTTGAATTTTAGTTTTAGGCGATTTTGCCATTGTATTTAATAATGTTTTATGTCCTGTAATATTAATTTTATTATCTGGATGATATCTATTTACGATAGATGGTAATATCGCAGGTATTGAATATGGTTTTTTATGAATTTGTTCCATATAACCAACAGCTTTATTAATTTCAATCATAATATCATTATCATCAAAATATAATTCATTTTTTGCATATGGCTTGCAATTATGGATAATAGGTATTCCTAATGTAAAACATTCTAAATGTAAAAAGTTCAATCCATTTCTAATATTACTACTTAAAACAACATATTTCGAATTCTTTTGACGTAAAGAATGGAAAACTTCTAATGAAATCATACGTTGAAAAGATGTTATTTTATTACATTTAACTATTTCAAGATGTTTAATTGATTCTTTCCATGTGTCATTATGAGATGGTTTCGAAATAATATAAATTTGACCTAATTTATTAGGATTTTTAATAAAAAATTTATTACAAATTAAAAGTGGCACTAGTGAATTTTTGTGAATACTTAAATTAGGTTCCATAATAACAATATCTAATGGTTTAGACTGATAATTTTCTTCTGGTGGTAAATATTGGGGTGTTATTCCTTTAAGATTAATATATTTTTTAATAAATTCATCATCCCATACATATGGTGATATTTTAACAGGTTTTCCAGTTATAGATGCAATATATTCAATACAATTTTCATACATAGGCATTAACCAAATTTCATCAATATATTTATTAACCATAGTAGAAATAACACCTGTATGATGACCAAAAACAAATTCTTCTGCATTTAAAATAAAATAATTACCGACCATTTGATTAATAACTTTAATACCTAATAATTTTAGATAACTAATAAATTCTAGTTGATTAATAACTAATGAACTAAAAATAAAAGTATCATATTGCATTAATTGGTCTAAACTTAAAACATTGATAATTGGTTCATTTAATAATTCAAATTGTGTATAATCTTTATCAATAGTTGTAAATGTTACTTCAAATCCAGCCTTTCTTAAAGATTTCATGACAAAATAACCTTGTTGAACACAGCCATTTGTAAATATACTTTCATGTTTTTTAACAAATATCCCAATTTTACCCATATTATATTAAATTAATATAGTTAAAATTTTTATATATTTTTATCGCATTATGTTTTTTAATAAACAATTTATCCAATTATTTCTTTCTTTTTATTTAATTTATAAGATAATACGTAATCACGACTAAATGGTCTCATAAATAAACCATCAAATAATTCATATACAAATTCACCATTACCAAATGTTTTATTTCTAACACATAGATTATGGTCCATACATACAATAATTTCACGATTAATATTGTATAAAGTTGCCGAAATACATTTTAAAACATTAGCCGCAGGAACAACTCCACTATTAAAATCGGGTTTTCCATAGTCTAAATAAATAATATCGAATTTATTGCAATTATCATCTATAACTTTTTCACATTGCGAATGGTATTCTTCTTCTGCAAAATCAAATTTAACTTCAAAATAATTCTTTAAAAAGTCTAATTTATTATTTTGATTATTATATAAAATTCTTAGTTTTTCTTGATGTTTTCCTTCAAAATGTCTTACTAATTTTAATAATGAATTATCACGGTCATTTATTATATTACCTGATATTCTAGAAGATAAATCATATTTTTTACCATAATAATGTTCTAAATAATGTTTGGTTTTTCTACCGATATCATGGAATAATACACTATAATTTTCCATAAAATTAAAATCATTTCTTAACATATCTGTAAATTTAATAAATTTCTCTGTTTTTTTCGGATTATTTTTTACTGTATCCCGCATTTTACTTGCCAAATCATCTACATCTACATTATACCATATTCCTTTACCATTTGAAATTTCATGTCTATATTTTTCAGGTATTTCTTCTTCAGTATGATTTACACTAATTATCTCACTTTTTGGAAATATAGATTTAAGACCGCTATGATACGGTGTAATTACCGGAGTTCCACACATTAATGATTCTAAAATAGGTAATCCAAATCCTTCACATCTAGTAGCAAATACACAACAATCCACTGTTCTATATACGTCGGATAAAACAAATTCGTCTACATCTGAAATGACTATGATATTTTTATTATCTTCAATATCTAAATCAATTATATTGTTAATTTTTAATATTAATTTAACATTATTATCATCATTAAATTCTTTTTTAAATGCATTTACAATGGCTGGAACATTCTTTCTATAACTATTATTACCTACATATAAAAATTTAAATCCACTTAATTTAGATAAATCTTGATTTAATATTTCACAATTATTAAATATACGTTTATCTATACCATGTGGAACATATAATAATCTCTGTTTAATATTATGTTTTTCAAACCATTTTGATATAATATCATTGGTATAAATAGATACCGGACATATAATAACATCAAATCTATCTATTAATCTTTTATATTTTTCAGAATCATCAATTGCGACTTCATCACCTTCTATAACGGTAAATAATACTAATTTTCGAATACGATTAGTATATTTATCATGATTAATAAGTTTTTGTGTAAATTTATCTAATATAGATAAAAATCCATTAAAATTATAAAAATAAATTAATGTATCATTCGTATCATAACCATGAGCCATAATTGATACATATTTTTTAATATCAAATAATACTTTACCAATTGACATATATTCAACATCTTTTAATGATACTATATTATCTATTTGTGGGAATATACATTTACTGCTAAAATTAAGAGGAGCTGACATTATTAATAATTTATATTGTAGATAAATATCATTTTCTTTTTAAATAAATATTAAAATACTGAATTAAATTTGATATATTTAAAAATAATTTATGATTTAATAAATAAATTTAAAATGGGTATTCCAAAATATTTTAAACATGTTATTTCAAATTTCGATGAATTAACTATCGATACTGATTCCGAGAACACAATTGATATTGAATATTTATATTTCGATATGAATTGTTTAATACATCCTTGTGTCCGTAAAGTTTGTAAAGAAAATGAAGCGGATATGGCTTTATATATTAAAAAAGAGAAGGAAGGTAATTTAGATGATAAAAACGATACAAAATTTGAAAAACTTATTTATAATGAAATTAATCAATATTTAGACAAATTAATCAAAATCGTTAGTCCAACTAAAATGGTTTATTTAGCAATTGATGGTGTAGCGCCCCGTGCTAAAATGGAACAACAACGTATCCGTAGATATCGTTCTGTAAAAGAAAAAGAAATGGTTAGTGATGTTTATAAAAGAAATGGAAAACATTATATTGAAGAATTTGATACAAATTGTATTACACCGGGAACGATATTTATGTATAAGTTAGGTAAGGAATTAAAAAAATATATTATACAAAAAGCTATTCAATATAAAGGTATTTCTTTTGTATTAGATGATTGTCAAAATATTGGTGAAGGAGAACATAAAATTTTCAAACATTTGCGTAATATGAGCGACGAACAATGTAATAAAATATGTATATATGGTTTAGATGCAGATTTAATAATGTTATCATTATGTAGTCAAAAACATATATATTTATTACGTGAAATAGTTCATTTTGGTAATCATAAAAATAAAAAAGATGGTTTTCTCTATTTTGATGTAAATGGATTTAAAACCCAATTATTTGATAAAATGGATAATATTATGAATGAAGGATTAGATGAAAAAATTAAAATTGAAAAACAACGTATTATAATTGATTATATTACATTATGTTTCTTAATTGGAAATGATTTTTTGCCATCAATAGTTGGTATAGATTTATCGACAGAATCGGTTGAAAATTTAATAAAAATTTATATTAATATATTCAAAGTTAGTCATAATTATTTAATTGATAATAATAAAATTAATTTCATATTTTTAAAACAAATCTTTTCAAAATTATATAGTGAAGAAAATGAATATTTACCAAAATATCAAGCATTTATTGATAATAAAAGACCTTGGTTAAAATTTAATGATAATTTAGAATTAGAATTAGAAAAAATAAATTATTATCCTTATTATAACCCAAATACTAATATTAAATTAGGTAGTGAAAAATGGATAGACCAATATTACAATTATTATATGGATATTAATAATATTCATAAAAATAAAACATTTATTAATGAAATATGTAAATGTTATATAGAGGGATTACAATGGAATTTGGAATATTATATAAATGATTGTCCAAGTTATTCATGGTATTATCCATATAGGTCTAGTCCATGTTTGCGTGAATTGGTTCAGTATATGTCTAAAAGAGTGTATCCGGTTCAATTCGAGAAAGATATCCGTTATTCACCATTAGAACAATTAGCAATAGTTTTACCGAAGAAGTCTTCGACAATGTGGGCTACAGAATATAAAAAAATAGTTGATAAGGATATTATCTTACAATCTTATTATCCAATTGATTTTCAATTTGATACATTAAATAATATGTATTTACATGAATGTAATCCTATTTTAATGACAATTGATGATAATTATATTCGTGAAATATTTAAAAATATCAAATTAACAGCGTCTGAAAAGGCTAGAAATATCGAATCTGGGGTATTTACTTGTAATACTTAATCAATTAACATATACTAAATAATTTTATTTTATTATTTTAAATGACAAAAAAGTTATTTAATAAAATTTTTAAAATATTAGGAGAAATTCCTATTGAATATGTAGGAAATGATAAAGAAATATTTGCATATGATATTTATTTGATATCAAATGGGTTTAGACCGGGAGGTTTTTTATTTGATAGATATCCATATAATGAACAGCTTTATAAAATATCTAATTTAGATTGGAATAATAGAGGTGATTATTTTAATGATTTTGAATTTAAAAAATATACAGAACCAATTTATAATTTATTAAATAAAATTAATACAATCGATAATATCGGTGTTTATATCGGTGCATTATTTGTTGGTAGTAGAAATAAAAACACTATTTATATTTATAACAAGAATGATTTTAAAAGCAAGTTAATTAGAGATAATATTAAATGGTTAGAACAAGAAGCGCAAAATAGATATAATAAAGGAAAATCAGTAACAAATATAGTTCATGAAAAAATAGGCGAAATTTTAGGCTTTAATAAAATAAAATTTAATTTTAAAAATTATATTAGAATAATTATTTGTATAAATAATCTTGAAATATATACTTGGTGGTGTTATGATACACAATTAAAAGACCTATATAAAAGATTAAAACAAATAAATAATATATTAGAACCTCTTAATAAAAAAGCATCATTAATTATTAAAGAAGAAAATTATTTTAGTATTTAAATTAATTTTATAGATAATTTAAAATATCAATAAAATTAATTATAACTTGGTTTTAAATGAGTGAGTTAGTATGGCCATTCCTAACCTGTTATTTAGGAGAGAACCTATAATATCACATAAGGAAGGTTCTAAGGAAACTTTGGTTTCCTTATTGTTCATACTTTTCAGAATAATATTGTCTTAATAAACGAACAGCACCTTTTAGAGAAATTTTCTTTTTTTGTTGTTGATTTCCAGCACGTTGAGAACGTCTTCTACGACCCATTTTTTTTAATTCCATATCGGTTTCATCAGACATATCATCACCTCCTTCTTGTTTATTTTGTTTTTTATAAAATTTACTCATTTCATCTCTTTTACCACCGGATTGAGATTTACGGGATGGAGACTTAGATTTAGAACTACGTTTTTCTCTTAATTTAGCTAAATATTCTTTAGTAGCACCTCTAATAAAAAGAAATTTACCATTTTCAAAAGTTACACCGATAACACCACTAGCATATTTACGAATTTCTTTACATTTAGTGCCTAATTCTTCAGCCTTTTTATTAGCTAAAGCCTTAGCTTCAATTTCTTCAGGTTTATCAGATAATAAGATACCTTTCTTTTTAGGAGAAGATTTAGGAGAAGTTTTAGTTGGACTCTTTGGCATTTTATATTATAAAAATAGAAAAAAATAAAAATATTTAACAATTATTTAATATTATTAAAATAGTATATTATTGTAATAATTTTAATGAAATATTATTCAGTTAGAAAAGGTATAAAACCGGGTATATATAATACTTGGGATGAGGCCAAACAACAAATACAAGGATTTAAAGGGGCAGAATATAAATCTTTTACAGATATGAATTCAGCTATAGTTTATTATAATAATGAAAAAATGGAAAATAATTTAGATAATACATCACTCTATATATTTACAGATGGAAGTTATCAAAAAAATTTAGATAAACATTCTTATGGAGTTTTAATACCCCAGATAAACTACAAATATAGTTATTCGTTTGAATCATCGACAAATAATAGGAATGAACTATCTGCGATATTACATGGATTATTATATATAAAAAATATAGATATTAATAAATTAGGATTTAATAAAATAATAATTGTAAGTGATTCAGATTATTGTATTAAATCTATAAAAGATTATTCAAAAAAATGGTTTGATGAAAATTATAATATACTTGATAATAGTAAAAAAAACTTGGATTTATTTATTGATATTCGAAAAACAATAAACTCTATTAACAGTAAAATTGATTTTTTAAAAGTTAAAAGTCATACAAATAATCTAGATTCTATAAGTTTTTATAATGACCAAGTAGATAAAATTGCAAAAGATTCTATATAATAATGTGGTAAGATAACGTCATAAAAATAAAATATTATTATATAATACAATGGCGAAAGACCAATTATTTAAAAAAATTCCAGATGATGAATTATTTAATCATATATTAAAATTATATGGTATAAGTGATCTGAATCAGAATTATTCATTCACAAAATATGATTTATATAATTTTAAAACTATTGAAAATATGGGTTTAATACGAGAAAAATTAAGTGAATGTTATTTGCCATGTAAATTTAAACATTATTTAGATATTAAAGACGAAAAAGACTTGATAACAATTTTAAGACAAATTTTAAAAACTCGAAACTATAAATTAGTATCTAAAGAAAAATATATGAAAGGTAAAAAATATTTAATTTATAAAATAGAACTAGATGATGAATATAAAACATTATTAAATAAAAATAGCGATGAAATAATACAAGATATTCAAACCAAAAACTCTATATTAGTTAGATTTGATTAAACATAATTATATTTGTTTATTATATAATTATATTTACAATGAAACATATTATTATTATATTTTTAATTTTCTTTTTTGCAATAATATCAATGAGTATTACTAGAAGAGAAGGTTTCAAAGTCGAACATCGCAAACTATTTACATATGAAGGTATTTTCCCACCAACCCATAACAATGCAATCGGTTTTGGTCCTAAAAATCCAGAAAGTTTTGGTTGGAATAGTTATTGGAGAAATACTATGTCTACTAGCTTACCACCATTAGAAGTATATCAAGAAAGTGGTAATATTAAACAAAAACTATTATTTGATGGTATTCGAAGAATATCTAATAACGAAGCTATCGATAATGTAAGAGTTGATATGACTAAAGACTCTAAAGTGTGTTTATAAATAATTATATTTCTATATATTTAGCATTAATATATATTAGACTATCTGTTTTAGATTCTTCTAAATTGAATCCAGTAAAGTTTTTAATAAAATAAGAAATAGATTTATGTTTAAATTTAATATAATAATGTATATTACGTATTTTCTTATTATAATAGATTGGTTCATAATTCTTTTTAAATTCCATTTTTAACATAGGAACTAATATATTTAATGGTAATTTTTCAGCAGAAGTTATAAAAAATATATGTTCAATTGCATCAATCAATTGCTTATCTATTACTTTAGAATCAGGAACAAACATTTTATAATTATAATACAAATTATAAAATTCTTGCTTTACTTTAACGAAATTATATTACCTAGTTATATTATATAAAAAAGAAATGAAACATATTATTATTTTATTACTCATTATATTAGCTGTATCATTTGAGTTTAATTTACCTTATAAATTAAGAATTGAAAAATTCTTTGGTGGTTCTTCTAAATCTAATATCAATAATTTAGATGAATTATTAAAAAATAATTCAAAACCAATAATGTGGGTATATAATCCTTATGAATATAATGCTACAGAATGGGAAAACTTCGGTTCTCGTCGTGTTAAACAACAAACCCCAGGTATAATTGAAGCATGTTTAGATTCTATTAATAAATATTCTAAAAGAGATTTTACTGTAATAGTTTTTAATCAAGATGATTTACATCGTTTATTACCGGACTTTTTTAAAAATAAAGATTTTGTTGTTAAAATTAAAAATGATTATGTTTTAATGAATTTTATTAAATATGCACTTTTAGTAAGATATGGCGGTTATTGGATGCCAGTAGATACTATTTTAATTAAATCTTTAAAAGATACTATACCTATTTATAAAAATAATAAATTTATTACTTTAACAAAAAATAATATGAATTTTATTGATTTTGATGGTTTAAATGATGATTATATTGCTTGTCAAAAAAATAATCCATTCGCAGTAGAATGTCTAAATTTTATTCTTAAAAATATTGATACCTTTCAAAATTCGATTCATTTTAAAAATGGGGTTAATAAATATTTTAATTCTATTTTACCAAAATATTCAAATATTTTATCACCTATCAATATTGGATTTTTAAAAGATAATAATAATGTATTTTTAAATGAAACTATGTTATTTAGTCAAATTAATACTCAATTAAATCAAGATATATATTTTATTCCTTTATTTTATAACACTATCCGTTTAAGACCTAAATTAAACTGGATTGAAAGAATGAATAAAAAAGATATTTTAAATAGTGATATGCAATTATCTAAATGGTTAGTATTATAAAAAAATATAGTAAATCATCAATCAAATTATACGGTAATCTTAGTTAGACTTGATTCAAACAACATAATACAATGTCTTACCTGAAAAACAGGTTATGGCTCCGCCATACGGACTTATTAATGTCGATTTTTACAAAACAATTTTAAAATAAAATATAATATTTATATGATTATTACATGTATTTATATTTAAAGATTATATATTATTAATATGATTATTAAATTATAATGTGTGGCATATTTGGTTATATTTCTAAAAAAGATTCAATTTCATTTACTCAATTATCTAATATTTTTGAAGCAGGATATACTATTAAACCAAGAGGCCCTGAAAGAACAAAAACTATTACTAATGATAATTCGGTATTAATGTTTCACCGTTTAGCTATTATTAATACATCACATTTAGCAGACCAACCATTTATTTATGAAAATAAAAATATTTCATATTATGTAT
>JACCDX011784028.1_pt1 | contig 16268 bp, 19 predicted proteins | sample 7449681 | NCBI WGS metagenome assembly JACCDX01 (sample SAMN15323450, study PRJNA562643) | freshwater metagenome | isolation source: river surface water | place: USA:Blue River Watershed | collected 2017-08-18 | reverse complement strand
CGTGGCGCTTCCCGTGGCACTTCCCGTGGCACTTCCCGTGGCACTTCCCGTGGCACTTCCCGTGGCACTTCCCGTGGCACTTCCCGTGGCACTTCCCGTGGCACTTCCAATGGAAGTTTTTGCGGTACTTTCTTTATCAAAATCAAGGTTTTCTGGAAATTTTAAAAACCCAAGAACATCTAATAGACTAGGACAAGACATATAAATTTATTTTGTTTATTATTATTCAATAAAATTTCTTAAAAAAATGAATTTTATTTTAAGAAATAATAGTAAAAATGGACAAGAGATTGGGTAACGAACGTTTTTGTGTTTTTCCCATAAATTATAAAAATTTATGGGATTTTTACAAAAAACATGTTAGTGTATTTTGGACAGTTGAAGAAGTTTCTTTAACAGATGATTTAACTCACTGGGATTCGTTACTTAACTCAAATGAAAAATTCTTTATAAAAAATATTTTGGCTTTTTTTGCTAATAGTGATGGAATTGTCAATGAAAATTTAGCATTAAAATTTTATAATGAAGTACAAATTCCAGAAGCTAGACAATTTTATGCTTTTCAAATAGCTATTGAAGCCATACATAATGAAATGTATAGTTTGATGATTGATACTTATATTTCTGATACTCAAGAAAAAAATAGATTATTTAATGCCATTGAAACTATTCCTGCTGTTAAAAAAAAAGGAGAATGGGCTTTAAAATGGTCTAATGATAATTCTTCTTTTAGTCAACGACTATGCGCATTTATTTGTGTTGAAGGTATATTCTTTTCAGGTAGTTTTTGTGCTATTTATTGGTTAAAAAACAAAGGATTAATGCCAGGATTATCAACAGCTAATGAATTTATAAGTAGAGATGAAGGATTGCATACAGAATTTGCTATTGAATTATATAAAACACACAATGATATTCTTGATAAAGAAATTGTATATAATATTTTTAAAGAAGCTGTTGAAATAGAACAAGAATTTATAACAGAATCTTTACCGGTTTCTTTATTAGGAATGAACAAAGTATTAATGTCAAGATATATAGAATACATAGCTGATAGATGGCTAGTATTAATGGGTTATCCAAAATTGTATAATTCTGAAAATGGTTTTAGTTTTATGGAAATGATTTCTTTAAATACAAAAGAAAACTTTTTTGAAACAAGAGTCTCACAGTACCAAAGAGCAGAGTTAAATGATACTTCTTTAACCTTTGACGAAGACTTTTAATCAAATTTAAAATTTTTATAGAATGTTTATATTATTACTAACAGTCAAAGACTTTTAATTTTAAAAAAAATTTTTTATACGTATTAAATAAACATGGAAAAAATTTTATGGTCAAAAGATCCTTTTATTATAATTGAACCAAAATATTTTACAGAATTTTATCCTGATAAAAAAACACAAACTCCACAAGAATATGAAAATGCCATAGTTAGATTATCTCTTTATACAAATGTTATTACAGCAATTTATTATGATAATTATTTAATTCCTTTTTTATTTTTTGTTGGTGCTTTAATTTATCTTTATTTAACTAGAAAAGATGAAAAAAATATAAAAGAAGAAATGGAAAATGTTACAAAAGAATGTACTAAACCAACTTTATCTAATCCTTTTATGAATAGAAGTGTTACAACTCCTGAAGCTAATCCGGCTTGTGAAGTTACACCAGACTCAGCTAAAGAAATGCATGATTATTTTCAAAATAATTTATATAAAGATGTATCTGATGTTTTTGGAAAAAAATCATCTGAAAGAAATTTTTATACAACACCGGGATCTTTTGCAGATTGGGACTCTCAAACTAAATTTGCAAAATGGTTATATGGTACAGAAAAAAATTGCAAAGTAGATCAAAATTATTGTGTACCATATATTGATCCAAGAAATTTAAGAAAATCTGTTCCAGAATAATAATTGAATTTTTAATTGTCAATTTGAAATTTAATGGACTACTTAACTTTTACAAATACTTATACATTACTAGTAACTTATACTACTAAACATATTTTACATGGATCATTATTTGATTATACTATAAAAATTTTATCATTTAACAAAATTGGAATAAATAATACTCATATAAAATTATTAAATGGTATAAATTTTAATGATAAAACTCATTATTTGTGTCAATATATAGATAATAGTGTTGATATTTCTCAAAATAATCTTCATCAAATAACTTTTTTTCCAAATTTCATAGTTAGATTAAGTATCAATAGTAGTAACATGTTATATGTTTGTATATATATCTCTAAACAAATAGTTTATAATCTAACTTTAAAACCTATAAGCTCTGGTGATACTAATTCGTATAATCTGTTTAATATTCTTAACAGTGATAAAAATAACAAAATAACTGATTTAATCCAAAAATTCAGAGTCGATTTAGTTCAAAATAAAACAGATAATATAACACAATGGATGACAGAAATTGAAGAAAAAGTAGATAAAAAAAATAACACTTTTACTTTACATTTAAAGAAAGACTATATAGAAATCGATGATCAAAAATTATATATGTATAATTCTGAATTTCTTTATTCTTCTACAGAAGAAACTATTTTAAAAAGAATTATATACAATGGTGGGTGTATAATCAATAATAATTTAAGTTTATCTAAAATTTTTGAATTTGTTAAATACCAAAGTTTCAATGATATAAAAAAAATTATACAAACTGAATTATATGAAAATAGTATACAGTATTATAATAGTAAAGCCACTCTTTTTATAGGATCTAAAAAAACTATAAATAATTGGTATTCTGAATACATAAACATTTATGGTAAAACAAAATGTTCTAAAGTTATAAAAATATTAACAAAAACAAGTTGGAGTAAATTATCTTTACAAAATATACAACAAGCTGAAATTATTTTTTTACCGATTAACTTATTACAAACAGATTATAAAAATCAACCAAATATATATAATCTAAATCATCTTATAAAACAAAACCCACTAGTTTGGTATATAAATAATATTTATTTTAACAGAATATATCTAGAATATAATTACGAAATTCACCATTCTAATCCTTTTTCAAAAACAGTTGTAAATTTAATTAGATCAAAATATAGATGGTTAATCAATACTGATAATTATCCATTGATATATAGTTTAAACAAAAAAAGTCCTTTTATGTTTTTTACAAATATTCTAACAGATTTTGAAAATTATAATGTAATAAAATCTGTTAAATTTTTATATAAAATAATTGTTCCAACTATAAATTTCAATATTATAGATAATAATATCTATATTAACTTATCAGAATTAGATAAAAAATACTTTATTCTTAATAGAAATGCTTGTTTAAATATAGCAAATTATCCTTATAATAAATATAAAAATTTCGAAGATTTGCAAAATTTGTTATCAACTTCTTATGGAATAGAATCTTTAGAATCGCAATTTACGCATATTTTAGGTTGTCCTATATGTTATGATGATATTTTGCCAAATGATAACAGATTATTTTATATGTGTGGTCATTACTCCTGTTTAAGTTGTTATAGTCATAGAAATAATACAGTCGTTGATAATAGTAATGGAACATTGTATTTTAACAAAAAATGCCCAATATGTAATACAGTAGAATCAAATGTTAATCATTTTATATTATACAACGAAGAAAATAAGATTATAAACTATAATTGTAACAAAATAAATTCTTTTATACACACTGTTAAATCATCATCTCATAATAGTAAAAATATCATTTTTGTTTCTAATACAAAAGAATTATTAGATATAAATGATATATTTGAATTAGAAAAAATCCCATTACTTAAAGCCAAAGATATTTCTAAATTATCAAGTGATTATTTTAATTTTTGTATAATCACTAAATCTGATATTACAAAATTATCTTTGAATATAAATATTGATAATTTATTAATGTTATACCCTAATTCTGAGTATGAAAAAAATATTATAGACAGATTACATTCTCAAAAAAATTCTTTGACTATTTCTAGATTTATTTATAAAAATACAAAAGAAGACAATATCTATGTTTGCGAATAAAATCTATTTTTTTTTTAGTTACTTATCAAAATGGATTCTCAACTTAAATCAATTATTGATGATTTTTTAAAACAACTTTCTAGATTTTCTTATTTAAAACTTAATATTGAAAAAATAACTGATTTTATTAGTAAAAGTGAAACAAGTGTTATTGTTCAATCTTTATCTTCTTTACCAGATGAAATAACTTTGAAAATATTTAAAAAAAATTCTAAAGTCTCCATTTTTGGAGACTTTTTGCCGTTAAATATATTTAATAATGAATCTAGAAAAACAAAAGAAACTCTTATAAAACATTTACAACTTTTAAAAATTTTTAATAGATTAAGTACACCAAAATTTCAAATATCACAACAACCTCCTCAAATAACTAATTTATTATCAGAAATGCCAAAAGGTTTAGATACAATTGTTAAAAATATAGCAAATGTTATGCATGAAAAAAAAATTGATACTGGAAACTTACTCGCTACTATATTAAGTGGTAATATCGACAAAAATAGTGAATTATCAGATTTGCTAAATACAGTTAAAGAAGAAGTTGATTCTCAAATCCAAAAAGGTAATTTAACAGAAACATCTTTAACAGATTATACAAATACATTTTTATCAAATGCAGGACTACACAAATGAAAAATACTCTGAATATTTAAAAAAAAATTACAATTATCAATTAGAATATTGTGAAGACGGAACTGTTATGGGTTTATATTTTGAAGATTTAGAATGGAAAACATCTACAAATAATAAAAAAAATGCAAAGGAAAGTTTTTACTTGTCTAATAAAAGTTTTGATGAATTATTTTGGGAATGTTTTCCAGATAAAAAAATATTAGAATCATTGGATAAAAATATAATTTATAAATTTATATTAATACATCCAGAAAATAGACTTGTTATATGTCATACTCAAAAAAAATTATTATTGATAGAACCAGAAAACTGTCAACATTTTGAAAAAGTACAAAAGATTACACCAATTCTTTTAAATCCTCCAAGTTTAGAATTTTTAGAGACTTATTTGCAAAAAGATAAAAGAGGAATTCTGATAAAAATTTTTGATAACCAAATCTTAATCAATATTTTAAAATATGACTTTAATTATTATAAATTTATAGCTTCTATTAGAGGTAATAATAGAAATATTAAATCTAGATATCTTCAATTGTTAAAAAATCCAAATAAATTACATATATTAATGATGGAATATCCTGAATATTATCAAATATATTTTGAAATTAATCAGCAATTAGAAAACTTGTATGAATACTTTACAATATTGTATTATTCTTTTTATATGACAAAAAGTGTTAAAACTAGACTAGATCCGCTTATAATGTATATTCTAAAAACAATTAGAAAATATTCATTAAGTTCATTTTTTTGTTTAGATATAGTAAAAAATGTTATTCATAATGTAAAAAATCCTTCGTATAATATTAATAAACTTTTTTTGTTAACTCATAATAACAACAATGTCAACAACTACTCCTGATTATATTTTTGAATTTATAACAACTTTTTCTATTGATGTTTATAATTTATGCACTATTCCTGATATTAGTGGAAGCAGACAAACTATTATTCAACAAAAAGTTAATGACATGTTTAATATATTAAAATTACCTTATATGAAAGTTAAAAAAATGAGTAGTAATATAATATACGAAGATAAAGTATATTCTGTTAATTGTACAAAGTAATTTGTACAATTTTTTTATTTATAAATGATAAATTAAAATGAATCAAGTTATGATTATTTTACTAGTTATTTTATGTTTTATGTTAGTTGGTTTTGGAGGATTGTATATTTATATAAAGTATGACAAAACACCACCAAACACATCAATAGACACATCAATAGACACATCAATAGACACATCAATATATACACCAGACACACCTCAACCAATTGTTACAGAAAATTTTGCTTTATTTGTACCTGATACTGTTAATTCTATAGTAAATAAATGTCTAACAATGCAACCAAATACTACTTCTGGAACTTTATTATCAACTACATGTAATACATCTGATAATAATCAAAATTGGTTATATGATGCAAATTCAAATAAAATTTATAATCCTATTTATAATTTATGCGCAGAAGCTACAACAAATTCTTCAGGGACTTTAATGCCTTTTTATTCAACTTGTCAAAATAATAATCCTTATCAAACATGGACACGAGGAACAATGGGAAATCAATTAGAAAGTATATCTAATCCTGGAAATTGTATTTTAATGAAATATCCAACTGATATGAGTGATACTACATTAGAATCATGTGATATAACTAATCCTTACCAAATGTGGCAACCAAAACAAAAATAATTATTTTTTATTTTTCTTTTCTTTTTTTTTAAGACTTTCTAAAAGTCTAACTTGTGCTTCTGCTTTTTTTTTAGTTGTACAATATGCCTTAATAGCATTTGTTTCTTTATTTTTAACTCTATAACAATCTTTGTTTCTTACTTTTCTAATAGTATATGGCATATTTATATACAACATTATTAGAAAAATAAATATTATAATTTTGTTAAAATTCAATGATGAATTTTGAGTAAATTTAAATATTATCTGGTCTCAGAACACTAATTTCATCAATAATTTTATAATAACCATTTTGTTTTAGAATTACTATAAAAGTTATCAGCACTAATAAAGTGTCGACCACTTTCAACATTTCCACTAGCTTTAATTGTCATTTTACCACCTTGATTTTCTCCTCTATTTTTTTCAATATATATAGATCTATCAGAATTATCATCTCCCCACCAAGAACCTGTTATTCCCCAATCTCCGAATTGTAATTTTCTATATTGTAATTGAATATCATTTGGAGGACTTATAATTGTACCATCAGCTTTTACAATCATTTTATCACCTTGATTATTTCCAGAAATCTTTTTAAGATAAAATGATCTATTCGTATCATCTGTACTCCAAGAATCTGTAATAAGTTGCCATTGACCAATGGCAATTCTGTCACTTGAAATATCCCCACTAGAATTAAGTTTTTGTGTTTTATTTTTTAAATCCGTAATTTCTTTAACAATATCCATAGTACCAATCATTAATTTATCACTAACTGTTGCTTGCAGAGTATTACCATTATAAATAGAAAGTCCATTTGGTGCTTTTATATTTAATTTATTATCAGATGTTGTATAAATACTTGTTCCATTTGTATTAAATGAGATACCAGTATTGTTATTAGGTATATTACACAATGATCCATCTGCGCACCAAAGACTACTACCCTGAATTAATTGAGACGTAAAATTAGAAGGTATTCTTGCACTAGTTCCATCTAGTAAATTAAAACTAAGTGTTCCAGATGTATCTGTTAATAAAATATTTTTTATAGCTGCTAAACCAATAGGGCCCATTGTACCTGTTAAACCTGTTGGACCAGCTGGTCCTACAGGACCTGTTAAACCAATTGGACCTAATGTCCCTGTTAAACCTCTAGGACCCATGGTTCCTGTTAAACCAGTTAATCCAATTGGCCCTAATGTCCCCATAGGTCCTGTTGGACCCACTAAACCCTGGGGTCCAATGGGCCCCATTGTACCATTTGCTGGGCCAGCTGGGCCAGCAGGTCCTGTAAGACCAGTTAATCCTCTAGGACCCATGGTTCCAATTGGGCCTGTTAAGCCAATTGGACCTTGTGGACCAAGTGGTCCTAAAGGTCCTTCTGGTCCAGGTGGTCCAGGTGGTCCTTCTGGTCCAGGTGGCCCAGGTGGTCCTATAGGACCCACAGGACCAATTGTACCATTTGTAATTGTATTATCTTGTGGTATAGAACCAGATTGTCCCATTAATAATTTTTTAAGTGTATTTATTTATCCTCATAAAAAAAAATTGAATAATTATGAGTCTTTTTAATTATTATGTTAAAGATTAAGATTCCACCTCCACCACCTACACCACCAAAAAGTAAAAAATTAACAAACTTAAAAAAACAAGTTAGATTACAAAAATTTAAAAGACTTTTAGAAGAGTTAGAATTTGAAATTTCTAGACAACCAAATATTCAAGAATAATGTATTGTTTAACTTTTCAATATAGTCACCCTGATAATAAACGCCCCAAAGCTTATTTTCAAGTTTTTCATTTTACAACAAAAGAATTAGCTGATGAAAAATTAAATTTATTACTTAAAGATTATATTTTTGATTTTGATTTAGGACCAGAAGATTTTGGTGATAACTATGAAAATCGATTAATAACAATCAAAGAATTAAAACATTATATAAAAAATGGAAAATTAAACAAGTATATTACTGATAATTTAGGATTTATGGATATGAATGCTATAGAATATAAAATTTTTAAAGTTGAAATTTAAAAAATGAATTCAAATACAAAAAGTATACATATAAAAATGCCTGTTACTACAATTGATCAAATAAACATGTCTAATGCTATAAATCGTGGAGATCTTAGAACAATTATTTATTTAAACAATAAAGGAATTCATCCTGATAGAGGTTCTTTAGATTTTTGTAAAAGAAAAGGCTATGAAGATGTAGTTTATTGGTTAGAAGTAAATGGTTATCATTGAATTACATGTTTGAAAAAAAATTGAATTTTAAATATAAAAGGTAAAATTACCTGCTCTATAACAAAAAATTTTAAAAATGTTTACTAAAACTTTCCAAACTCAATTAAACAAGTTTTCAAAATGGACTGTTCAAAACAATGTCAAAGTCAACTTTGAAAATACCATTTTTACTTTTGATTCATTTATAAATGAAAAAGTTAAAGATTTTACTGAACCTAAAAAATTTAAATTTTCTGCTCTTTTTAGTTATATTTACAAACTTGGTGCTTATTTTGTTAAAAATGATGAAAAAATTACAGATTATTCTTTTTTGTTAGATGAGTACCAAGATCCAATAAAAATAAAAAAAGTATCTTCTAATACAATTGAAAATTTTAAAGTAGATTTTACTTTAGATACAGAATCAATCGAATTTCAAATTTGTGAATGTCTTCCTTATTATACAGATACTTTAATAACTGTTTTAGGTAATCCTGAAAAAACTGGAAAAGAACAAGACATTCATATATACGAATGGAAGATAATATTAAAAAATAATATTATAAGTATTTTTGATTGGAAAGAAGATAACACTGATGATTTAGAAAATAGAGAAAAAAATTGGTATATTTCTTATAATAAAAATTCTATTAACGATTTAAAATATTTATTTGAATCTTTAGATAAAGAAACTTCTGGCATTGAAGAAGAAAACGAATCAAAGTCTAACGAATACGTAAACGATAGTGACTTGGAAGATGATAATGTAAATGAACTATATAATATAATGGATAAAATAAAAGACATAGAAGTTGCTTAAATAACTTATAAAATAAAACAAAAAAAAAAAAATAAAAAACCTCTATTATTCCAGTATTTGGAGTAATAGAGGTTTTTTGTTTTTTTATTTTATAAGTTAATGATATTATTATGTCTTGTTTTATAAATATCTATCAAAAATGGTTAAATTTTTATCGTAAATTATTTATAGATGAAGAATATTTACCCAAGTATACTGAAATAGAATCTTTACCAGAATATACAATAGTTTCTAGTTTAGAATTAAATTTACCAGAATATTAAGTTATTAAAAAAAAAAAATGAATTTTAAACTTAAAAAAATATTACTATAAAATGTTTTGTAGTACCGCTTTTATAAGAGAATTTAATTATTTTAAACAATGGAGTGAAAAAGCTGGTTTATATGTTGTAACAGAATTTGGTACAATCCCTTTTAAAAATTTAAAATTAAATAAAGAATTTTTATCAGTTGACCATTTATTTGATTATCTTTATAATACAATAAGTACTCCATTATTATTAAATGGAGTACTTATCGATGATTATAAAGAATTATGTAAAAGTATTTTGTATCCAGACTACTTTCAAAATACTGTTAAAATAAATTTTTCATATAGTGAAATTGTATCAAATTTTGGTTATTCAAATATATACGACGAATGGTATTTTTACCAAGATGATAAAATTATAAAAATATTTTGTTTAAATATCGAAGATATGCTTATTAGTTATAACAATGATTCTGTATTTCAAATGAGTAATATATTACAACAATTGACAGATGAAGAATTACCAAATTTGTCTTTTCTTTCTTTGTAACAAGCCTTAAAAAAAAATTGAATTTTAAAATATAAAAAGTTAAAATACCTACTTAAACTAACTGATATGTCTCTAAATATTACATTAACAGCTTTCAAACTTGTTCATAAGGAATTATTATCTCCTTATTCAAATTTGTCAAACTTACTCAATAAAAAAATTATTACTATTGAAGAGATTGCTTACGGTGTTTTGTTATTTGATAGATTTTCACAAATGACAACTGAAATAATAGATACATCAAAGATAATATATATTATTTATGTAGCTATTTATATAGCTCATAAAGTTTTAGTCGATGCTTATGCTAGTCTTAAAACATTTAGTAAAAATATCAAAGTAACAAATTATTCTTTACAATTTTCTGAAATAAAATTTTTAAAAACATTACATTACAATCTCGAAATACCATCAGATGAATTTGATGTATCTATGAATATAATTAAATCATTCTTCTTTATTTAAATCATTATCGTTAACAGCAATTAAAGCCAAGAATTTTCTTGGCTTTAATTGCATTAATTAAATTGAAAAAATATTTATTTATTAAATTAAACATGCATTGGTCAAACAAAGATATAGAAACTTTATTAAAAGGAGTTTTAAAACATGGTAATCAATGGTCTTTAATATATAAAGAATCTCCTATTTTGCATAAATTTCAAAAATCTAGTTTACCAGTCAAAATCAATTATCTTAAAAAAAATGCAAAATATGATTATTATATTAATTTAGTTAAGAATAATAAAGATTTACCGGAATTAAAATCTGACTTAACTATTTGGGATGATACTGATATACTAATATTGTCTAAAATTGTTAATGAAAAAATAAATTGGGAACAGATTATAAAAGATAATCCATCTTTATTAAAATACGATATTAAAAATGTTAAAAAAAAATATCAAGAGATATCTCAAAAAAAAGAAAAGTACAATATCATTTGCAAGTGTAATAGAAAACATTCTTGGAAAAAACTTTTAGAAACTCTTGAATGTGATTGTGGCATTTCTATACAAGATTTTATAAACTATATTCAGAAAAATTATAAAGGAAATTTGGTATGGGTAATAGATAACAAAGTATATAAAATATTACCAAAAAATATTTCTTTAACATTCGATAACACTAAACTAATGACTGTTTTGGATTACCATTCAACTGTTATATTATTTGGTCAAAAATTACCAGAATCTCCTAAATTAGATAAAGAAATTCCTAATGAATCTTTTTGTATGAAATTTAATTATGATAATAATTGCAGATGTAAGATCAAATGTTGTTATAGATTAATATATAATAAATTATTAAATAAACCTATATTTACAGGTCTACCTGAAACTAGTGTAGCTAGAGAATATTTAAAGTCTCGTACACAAGAATACAATACTACTAGTAAATGTTCTTTTACAAAGAATTTTTTTGTATCTTTGTTAAAAAGAAATACTACACTAAAAAAAAATTCTATTGTTAGTTATACTTACATTATCAGTAAAATATTCGAATACAATCTACAAGAAGTGATGTGGAATCCATTTTATATAATATCATTAAACTTACCTTATGAAATAATAAGAACTTTTAAAAATATATTGTTCTTGTTATCTGATTGTGAACTGTACCAATTATATGGTGCTAAAAGTTATACAATGAGAGATGAATATTCTCGTGCCAATAAAGTTCATCAAGATTCTAAATTAAAAACTGTACAAAAGAATACTGATAATACTAATTGGTGTTCCGTAAATGATTTAAAAACTGTAATTGACTTGTTAGAGAAAGATTTCAAAAGTATTTACGAATATCAAATGATAGTATGGTTAAAGTTAGAAATATATCTGCATTGTTTACGAAATGAATATTCTACTTTAAAACTATCAGATTATAACAGAGACAATGATAATTTTATTATATTTAACAAAGATTTACAAACTTTTACAATTATACTAAATGACTACAAAACTGTTGGAAATCATGGACAAGTAGTTATAAATATTTGTTCTTCTCATATAGTCTATAATGACATTCTTAACCTATTCAATTACAGATTAAAAACAGATTCTAAATTTTTATTTTTAACTTTACAAAATAAACAGTTCACTCAACCAGAATTTTCAAAATTTGTTATAAGTTTTACTTTTAAATATTTATCTAAACGAATAGGAAGTAGATTAATAAGAAAAATAATTGTAACAGAAACATTAGGTCCAGAAATTTCTTTGACAGAAAAAATAGAACTTGCTCAAAAAATGTTACATACTACGGGGACTCAGCAAACATATAGAAAAATTATATAAACTCATAAAAACATTTCTAAAAATCATTTAAAAATATACTACCATTTAATGAAACCAAGTCTAAAAAGTACCCAAAAATCTCTAAAAACAGTCTAACTACCAGTCTTTAAGAAAAAATTGAATTTTAAAAACCAAGTCTAAAAAGTACCCAAAAATCTCTAAAAACAGTCTAACTACCAGTCTTTAAGAAAAAATTGAATTTTAAAAACCAAGTCTAAAAAGTATCCAAAAATCTCTAAAAACAGTCTAACTACCAGTCTTTAAGAAAAAATTAAATTTTAAAAACCAAGTCTAAGAAGTATCCAAAAATCTCTAAAAACAGTCTTTGAAAATGTCAATCAACTTAGTAAATGAATACGTAGTAGCTATTATTACAGGTTCTAGTACAATTAAACAAAAAACTGATGCAATTACAATTCAAACCGACACAACTCTTACTGACAAAGAAAAATGTGACAAACTTGCCATTGTAATTTCTAAAATGAATTACAATAAAAGATTGGAAACTAAAGTTAAAGATTATGCTGAACAAATTATTAATACTGAAAATGATAAAAAAGAAATATTTAAAAAATTTATTGAATCTTCTTCTGTTAATGGTCTTATTTATGCTCCAACTCAAGTTGGAAAATCAGCTGCCACTATTCGTTTTATTGAATCTTGTTTTTATTTTAATGTTCCAGTTATTGTTAGTACCGATAACAAAAATGATCAACAAGAACAATTATTCAATCGTATCAAAGACAATTTGTTATTAGATAATCCAGTTCTTATAAAAGCCTCTGATAGAGCATTTACAAGAACAATTGAAAAATGTGTCGAAGATAAGTTTAACAATTTTATTATTTTTTGCCTTGATAATTCTTCTCAAATTAAAAAAGTAACTGATTTATTATCTTGTTGTTACACTCAACATAACAGAATGTCTCATGTTAAACAAATAGCAATCATTCATGATGAAGGTGACACAATAACAAAAGACTCTGAAACTAAAATTATTAATGGTGAACAAGCTGCTAGTCATAAAAAATGGTTAAATCTTCATAACATGATAAATACTCAATTAACCAATATTGATTTGAAAAGAATATTTGTAACAGCTACTCCAGAAAATTGTGTTGCATTATATGATATTAAGTGTTTTGATGTTATAAAAATAGAAATTCCAAATGAATATACTGGGTACAATAACATAAAACATATTTCTCTGGATGGTGATAAAAATATCACTGAACTTTTGAAAAAAGAAGTTCAAAGAATCAAATTAGAAAATACATATGAAGCTATTTTGTACTGTATTGAAAGAAAAATTCAAAATGGCCAAAATGATATATTAGAAGATTTAGCTACTAAAATTAAATGTGTTGTCAATACTTACAATGGAAATGGTGTTTTAACTTACATACCAAACAAACTTTCACTTTTTCAAAATGCTTTAGATGAAGAAGAAATAGAATATTCTGTAGATGGAAAATTTGTATCAATTCCTAAAATCACTATAAGAAAATTTTATAGTATTTTAAAATCTATTGAAGAACATTGTGTAGTTACAATTGGTAAAGACCTTATTTGTAGAGGTATTTCTTATGTTGGAGAAGGTGAATCACCACTAACTGCAACAACAATGTTCTACAAACCTGGTGTCAAAATGCACAATGTTGGAATTTGTCAAACTATTGGAAGAATTACAGGATGTGCTATGCCAAATCTTAAAAGACGATTATATTCGACAAATGATATATATACTAACTACATTACTTATAATAAAAACCAAGAAAAATACATTCAAAAAATACAAAATAATTCGACAGATAACATGTTATCAAAAGAACTTATAAACAAATTAATTTTTGACAAAACTTCAAGACCTATAGAACGACCAAAATTAAACAAAAAAATTCTTGAAAACATGAACACTGAAGACTTTTCTTCCGAATCATCAGAATCTGAATCTGAAGATTCTAATGAAATTATTGATGGTGTTAAAATTTCTAAACTTCAAAAATGGATTAATAGTTCAAGACTTATTATTGGTAAATTAATAAGAACACTTTATCATAATGAAACTTTATCATTTGAAGAACTAAAAGATGAAATTAACACAACTAGTAAAAAATTAAAACATCATATTGAATCTGGGTGTAGTTACAGAGCTAATAAAGGATATTTATGGAAATATGAAAATAATATTATTTCTTTAAATCCAAAAATCAAAGAATACATTAATGAAAACATTGAAATGTAATTAAAAATAAAACTTGTATATAATGTATATATTTTGTATATAATAATCAAAAAACCTCTTGGAAGTTTCCAAGAGGTTTTTTGCATTTAGTAATTAGTAATCACTAATTCTTTAGTGTATTCTTTTTTAATACCTCTATATACTTCAAAAGTTCTTATATGATATTCTTTAAAAAGTTTTTTAACTATTTTAGTATTACTTTGAGTCATCATCCATTTTACTCCTTTGTCATCTAATTTTTTAACTTCTTTTAGTAAATTTTCTAAAAAATTACTGTCTAATATTTCTTCTATGTTATAATTAAATTTGTAATCATGTTGTTCAACATAAGGAGGGTCTAAAAATACAAAATCACCATTTTTAGCTTTTTCTAAAATTTTTTGATAACTTTGATTATAAATTTTACCTTTATTATTTAATAAAAACTGTGATATTTCTTTTAATTTATTATTATACATGTCTGTTAAAAAATAATACCTAGTATCTGAAAATAAACCTCTAAAATAAAATTTATTATTAGTTATAAGCGTTGATGTATAATTACAATGTAACATTAACATATATCTAATAGCTCTTGTATAATCAAATTTCATTTCTTCTATTTCTTTAGTTAGTTTTCTACACCATTCTATTTTTTCTTTTTTATCCATTGGTACAAATTTCTTACCAAATTTTTTAAACTCTTTGGTGACTACATCAGGGTGATCTCTTACAGTTTTCCAAATATTAATTAAGTCTTTGTTTAAATCGTTAATGATCCATTTTTCAGGTTGTAAATGTAAAAATAAAGCGCCACTTCCTAAGAATGGTTCTATATAAGTACCTGAAAATTCAGGTATCCATTTTTCAAACTTTTTAATATGTTTACTTTTATTTCCTTGCCAACGTATAAAGGTCTTCATTAATATTAATTATAAAAAATAATTCAATAATTAGTAATTACTAATTCATTTCACTCTTTATCATCTAATTTTTTAACTTCTTTTAGTAAGTTTATTCAATATTTCTCCTTTGTTATAATTAAATTGATAATCATGTTATTCAATATACTAGTATCTGAAAATAAATCTCTAAAATAAAATTTATTATTAGTTATAAGTGTTGATGTATAATTACAAACATTGACATATATTTAATAATTCTTTTATTATAGTCAAATTTTAATTCTTCAATTCCAGATGTTAATAATTTACAACAGCAATCTTTTATCTTTACTCATTTATATCAATCTTTTAAAAAAATTGAATTCTACATATAAGTCTGAAAAAGTACTCAAAAATTTTTAAAAACAGTCTTTAATGTCTTTTGTTATTTTGTCAACAGAAATAATGTTAAATATTTTTGACATTGTTCATGAATCTTCTTTTAACAACCTGCTAAACACTAATAAGTTGTTAAAAAGTTTTGAATCATTTTTTGATAAAAAGTCAAAATTGATAAAATATCAAGTTGATTATATGGATCCAACAAACTTCATTTATGTAGTTAACAATCAAAAACTTGAGAATTTTTATAAAAAT
>JACCDX010033530.1_pt1 | contig 16271 bp, 13 predicted proteins | sample 7449681 | NCBI WGS metagenome assembly JACCDX01 (sample SAMN15323450, study PRJNA562643) | freshwater metagenome | isolation source: river surface water | place: USA:Blue River Watershed | collected 2017-08-18 | reverse complement strand
TGGGCTTCAACGGCGTGCGCAAGCACCAGAAGATCGAGGACCCGCGCTACCTGTACTGGGCCGACCGCCTGGGGCTCTTGGTGTTCGAGGAAATGCCCTCGGCCTATCGCTTCACCCGCACCGCGATCAAGCGCACCATGCGCGAGTGGGCAGAGGCCATCGACCGCGACTACAGCCACCCCTGCGTCATCGTCTGGGTGCCGTTCAACGAATCCTGGGGCGTGCCCGAGCTCACCTCGGTGCAAAGCCACCGGCATGCGGTGGAGGCGCTCTATCACCTCACGCGCACGCTCGACGCCACCCGGCCGGTGATCGGCAACGACGGCTGGGAGTCGAGCGCCACCGACATCATCGGCATCCACGACTACGACGCCAACGTCGACCATATGCGCCAGCGCTATGGCGCCGACCTGCCACCTGACCAGCTGTTCGACCGCCGGCGCCCGGGCGGCCGCATCCTCACACTGGACGGCTACCCGCACCGCGGGCAGCCGGTGGTGCTGTCGGAGTTCGGCGGCATCGCCTTCCAGGCCCTGCCAGCGGCCGAGGGTTCGACGGCCTGGGGCTACACCCGCGCCACCGACGCCGAGGACTTCGCCCGCCAGTTCGAGCGGCTGCTGCACACGGTGATCCACACAGCCCTCTTCAGCGGCTTCTGCTACACGCAGTTCACCGACACCTTCCAGGAGGTCAACGGTCTCCTCAGCGCTGACCGCAGCCCCAAGATCCCGCTGCAGCGGATCCGCGCCGCCACCAGCCGCTCGCGCACCTACATCCCTGGAGGTGTGTGATGCACCGCCTCGAACTGGCCAAGCCCGATGGCCGGGCGCTCACGCTCTATGCCCGCACGCCGCTCGATGCCGCGGCCTACCCCGGGCTGCGCGCGCCCAGCCCCTTCGACACGCCGCTTGCGGCGGCGCCGCACCTGCGCTGGCACCCGTTGCGTGGCGAGTGGGTCGCTTACGCCGCCTACCGGCAGGGCCGCACCTACCTGCCGCCGCCCGAGTACAACCCGCTGGCGCCCACACGCGATGCCGATCACCCCACCGAAGTGCCCGCAGGTGACTGGGACGTGGCCGTCTTCGACAACCGCTTTCCCGCGCTGGCGCCGCCCTTGCCAGGCTTGGATCCACCCGTGCTGGCCCTGCCCACAGCGCCGGCCGATGGCGCCTGCGAGGTGGTGGTCTTCACCCAGGACGCGACGGGCAGCCTCGGGCATCTGCCGCTGCCGCATGTGGACCTGCTGCTGCAGGTCTGGGGCGACCGGCTGCTGCGTCTTGGGTCGCAGTCGCGAATCGCCTACGTGATGCCCTTCGAGAACCGCGGCCCCGAGGTCGGCGTCACCTTGCACCATCCGCATGGCCAGATCTATGCGTACCCGGTGCTGCCGCCGGTGCCGGCCCGCATGCGCGAGGTGGCCGACGGCCACTGGCGGCAGACTGGCCGCGGGCCGCTCACCGACCTGATCGCCGCCGAGCGGCACGCTGGTACCCGGCTGGTTTACGAAGGCCCGCACGCGCTGGCCTTCGTGCCGGCCTGCGCGCGCTATCCCTACGAGGTGTGGGTGGCGCCGCTGCGGCCGGTGGGCGCCTTCGGCGACCTCGCACCGCCGGAGCGCGAGGACCTGGCGCGCGCGCTCAAGACCGTCCTGCTGAAGTACGACGGCCTCTGGCGGCGGCCCATGCCCTACCTGATGGTCTGGTACCCGGCGCCCACCGACGACCGCCCCGACCCGGGCTGGCACCTGCACGCCCAGCTCTGGCCGCCGTACCGCACGCCAGACCGCCTGAAGTTCCTCGCCGGCACCGAGCTGGGCGCCGGGCTCTTCGCGATGGACGCCCTGCCCGAGGACAAGGCCGCCGAGCTTCAGGCGGTGGAGGTGTTGCTGTGAGCGCAGCGCCGAGCCGCCTCAAGCAAGCTCGCGCCCCCTCGGGGGGTAGCGAAGGACACGAAGTGCCGAGACTGGGGGGCAACCTGTGACCGGGATGGCCGTCCCCGACTTCCGCGGCATCTTCGGCGCCGAGCCCGAGGCCCTGGCCAGCGCCCCGGGCCGGGTCAACCTCCTGGGCGAGCACACCGACTACAACGACGGCTTCGTGCTGCCGATCGCCATCCCGCAGCAGACCCGGGTGGGGCTGAGGCGCAATGGCGGCAGCCGTTTCCGGCTGCATGCCGCCGACCTGGGCGAGACGGTGGAATTCACCCTGGATGCGCCGCCGGCAGCGCAGTTCGCGCGCTACGTGTTCGGCTGCCTGCGCGAGCTGCAGGAGGACTTCAAGTCGGCCGCGCCGCCCGCGCTCGACATCCTCGTGGCCTCGCAGGTGCCCATGGGCGTCGGTCTTTCGTCCAGCGCCGCGCTCGAGGTGGCGGTGCTGCGCGCGCTGCGCCAGCTGCTGGCCTTGCCCCTGGACGACGTGCACATCGCGCGCCTGGGGCAGCGGGCCGAGATGCTGCACGCCGGCGTGCGCTGCGGCATCCTGGACCAGATGGCGGCCAGCCTGGCCGACACACGGCGCGCGCTGCTGCTCGACACCCGCAGCCTCGCGCGCCGCTTCGTGCCGCTGCCTGCAGGCGCCGAGGTGATGGTGCTGGACTCGGGCATCGCGCGCAGCCTGGCGGCGTCGGGCTACAACCAGCGCCGTGCCGAGTGCGAGGAGGCCGCGCGCCAGCTGGGTGTAGCCAGCTTGCGGGACGTGACGGACCCGCAGGCCTGGCAGGCGCTGCCACCGCCGCTGGACCGCCGGGTGCGCCATGTGCTGACCGAGAACGAGCGGGTGCAGCAGGCCGTGCACTGCAACGGCGCGTCCGCCTTCGGCGCACTGATGAATGCGTCGCACGCCAGCCTGCGTGACGACTACGAAGTGTCGGTGCCCGCGCTCGACCAGCTGGTCGAGCTGCTGCAGCGTCATCCCGCGGTCTTCGGCGCGCGCCTGACCGGTGCCGGTTTCGGCGGCGCCTGTGTCGCCCTGTGCCAGGCGGGCGCGATCGACGCGGTGGCCGCCGGGGTGCTGCAGGACTACGCCGCCGCCGGCGGCAAGGGCATGCTCCTGGTGCCGCCCATTGGCGTGGGCACGGGCCCGGCCACGAGTTCCGAGACCTCGTCCGGCGCCTGATCCGCCAGCGGAAAGCGCCGCGCCGGCGGCGGCCGCGCCAGGTCCAGGTCCCGCAGGTAACGTTCCAGCGCCGACTGCAGCGGCGTCATCAGCTGCCCGCGCTCGCTGCCCAGGACGGCATAGCGCGGGCGCGCGGCCAGCTGCCCCAGGGCCGCCGCCGGCAGCGCCTGCACCTGCGCCGGGTCCAGGCCCGCCGTCCACGCCGCCAGCCGCGCCAGGTCGGCCCAGCTCACCGCGTCGGGATGCGCCAGGTGCCATAGCCCGGTCTCGCCATCGACCAGCAGGTCCAGCGAGGCGTTCACCAGGTCGGGCACGTAGGTGGGCGAGACCATCTGGTCCTCGGCGGCCAGCACCGGCTCGCCGCGCCGCAGCGCCTCCAGCGACAGGGTCACGAAGTTGTGCCGGTCCCAGGGCCCGAAGAAGGCCGCGGTGCGTATGACCAGGGCCTGTCCGTCCGCCTCCAGCACCTGCCGCTCGGCGGACAGCTTGCCGCGGCCGTAGGCGTTGAGGGGCTGCGGCGCGTCGCTCTCCACATAAGGTCGCAGGGCCTGGCCGTCGAACACCTGGTCGCTCGAGAACGCCAGCAGCCGCACGCCCGCCCGGGCGCAGGCCCGGGCCAGCACCGCGGGGCCCTCGGCGTTCTCGCGCCAGTGGCGGGGATCGTGCTCGGCCTCGTCCAGGCGCACGAAGCCGGCGGCGTTCACCACCGCCCAGGGCCGCCAGTGCGCCAGCACCGCCTCGACAACGCCCGGCGAGGCGATGTCCATCTCGGCGCGTGACAGCAGGTGATACGGCAGCCCGCGGACTTCGCACAGGCGGGCAAAGGCCTGCCCCAGCGTCCCCGTCGCGCCCGCGATCAGGAGCGGCCGGCCCCGGACTGGCAGCACCTCGAGGCTGCCGTGGCAGGGCCACGCGAGGCGCAGGTCCCGCTGCCACCAGCCGGGGCCATTGAGCACCGGGTGGTCGGGCGTCTCGCCACGCGCGAGTTGCGCCGCCAGCGAGGCCAGCGCCGTCGGCCGCGGCGGCTCGCTGCGCACATCCCACAGGCCCGGCTCGTAGTGGCGCTGCTCGCGCGTGACCAGGCTGTCCCAGTCGTAGGTGCCGAAGGCCGCCCACACGGTCACCGCGCGCACGTCGACGGCCTCGGTGCGCAGCGCTTGCGCGGCCTTCCACGCCTGGTGCAGCCACCGCATCTGCTCGTCGCGCGTGCACCCCAGGTGGACCTCGGTGATTGCCAGCGGCAGCCGGTAGCGGTCCCAGGCTTCGCGCAGCCGCGCCTCGAAGCCGCCGACCTGTGCGCCCATCACCCGCGCGGTCTCGACGTCCACATAGCGCTGCACGCCGTTGCCGCCATGCAGGTGCGAGGGGTAGAAGGACAGCCGGTCGTCCAGGAAGCGTTCGCTGGTGACGTAGCTGTTGATGCCGACGATGTCCGGCGGGCATGGGTGGGCCGCGAGCACCCGCAGCGCCGGCTCTGGCATCCCATGGGCCAGCAGCCAGTCCCATAGAGGGTGTCCCGGGACGACACGCCCACAGAGCAGGTCCAGCGACAGCCAGCGCCGGTGGTTCTCGTGATCGGCCTGGGGCTGCAGGAGGGGTGAGGCGGTCCGGGTCAGGCCCAGGTCCTCGGTCTGCACCAGGCGCGCCTGCGGATGGATGGCGCGGATGGCCGCCATCGCCGCCGCCGTCGCCTGCACCTGGTGCAGCAGCGCACGCAGGAAGCTGCGCGCGTCGCTGCGGTGCGGGTACCACAGGCCATACAGCGCCGAGAAGCGTGCGGTCGTCAGCGGCTCATTCACCGGCGTCCAGTCCTGGACGCCCGGCAGGTGGTGGGCCGCCGATGCGGCAAAGCGCGCCAGGTGAGCGGGCAGGGCCGGGTCCAGCAGGTCGGTCCCGCGCGGCCCGCTGCCGTGGTGCATCAGCCCGCCGATCACCCGGATGCCAAGTTCACGCAGCCGCCCCACCCGCGCCCGCGCCCAGCCCCAGTCCGGCTTGTCGCCCAGCCTCGCCACATGCCGCTCCCACAGCAGCGGCAGCCGCACGGCGCGCACGCCCAGGCTGGAGAGGCGGTCGATGTCGTCCAGGCGGCGGTCGAAGCCGTTGCGGGCGATCTGGTCGGCGAAGCGATCGGCGACCCGGTTGACGGTGCATTCGGGGCCAGCCCAGAGTTCGGGCGCTCCGGCCGCGGCCGTGCCACCGGTGGGCGGCTGGCCCGGCGAACCCTGCCCGGCGCTCAGCATGCGGTCCCTTGCGTCGGCCCGGCCCGGCCGGCGATCGCGGCGCGCGGCGCCGCCAGCGGCCGTTCCATCACCGCGCGGTGGCGCGGCATCAGGCGCCGGAACGCCGCCAGCGCCTGCCCCACCACCTGGTCCATGTTGTAGTAGCGGTAGGTCGCCAGTCGCCCGACGAAGGTGACGTCGTCGAGTGCCTCTGCCTCGGACTCATAGCGGCGGTACAGGTCGAGGTTCTCCGCTCGCGGCACCGGGTAGTACGGGTCGCCCTCGGCCTGCGGGTACTCGTACACCACCGAGGTCCAGGGGTGCTGCTGCCCCGTGATGTGCTTGAACTCGGTGATGCGGGTGTAGGCGTAGTCGTTGGGGTAGTTCACCGTCCCCACCGACTGGAACTGCCCCTGGGGCAGCGTGACGTGGCGGAACTCGAGGCTGCGATAGGGCAGCTGGCCATGCCGGTGGTTGAAGAAGGCGTCGATCGGTCCGGTGTAGACCATGTGCCGCCAGGGCAGCAGGTCGGCCACCTCGCGATAGTCCGTCGAGAGCATCACGCGGATGTTGGGGTGCGCCAGCATCCGTTCGAACATCCGCGTGTACCCCTGCAGGGGCATCATCTGGAAGGTGTCCTCGAAGTAGCGGTCGTCGCGGTTGGTTCGCGTGGGCACGCGGGCGGTCACGCTGGCATCGAGCTCAGACGGGTCCAGCCCCCACTGCTTGCGGGTGTAGCCACGGAAGAACTTGTTGTACAGGTCGCGCCCCACCCGGCTCACCACCACATCCTCCGAGGTCTTGACTGCCTCACGGCTCTCGGCCACCGACGCCAGGAAAGCCGGCATCTCGAATGTGGTGAGCGACAGCCCGTACAGCCGGTTGACCGTGTCCAGGTTGATCGGGATCGGCAGCAGCTGGCCGTCGACGCTGGCCAGTACCCGGTGCTGGTAGGGCCGCCACTCGGTGAACTGCGAGAGGTACTGCACGATCTCCGCGCTGTTGGTGTGGAAGATGTGCGGCCCGTAGGGATGGATCAGGACCCCCGCGTCATCGTGCCGGTCATAGGCGTTGCCGCCGATGTGGGGCCGCTTGTCCACCACCAGCACCCGCGCATCGAGCTGTGTCGCGAGGCGCTCGGCCATCACGCTGCCGGCAAAGCCCGCGCCCACCACCAGGTAGTCGAAGCCACGCTGGCCGGGAATGGCCGCCGACGCGGCCATGTGCAATCCTTCGCTTGCCTTGTCCAAGACCTGCTCCCCGTTGTGGCGGCCCGCGCGGCGGCCGGCACGCAGGGCCGGCGCGTTGCGGCGTGCCGCGTTGTTGAAGGAACGAGATTTGTCGCCGGCCCCTGGGCGATTTGTCGTCGCAGGCCGCAGGGAGGCGAAGGACAAGGCCCTGCCCGCGAGCGGGCTGGACGCCGCCGCCGTTCGGGCGCCGGCGCCGCCTCAGAGGCTGGAGAGCGCCCCCCGCACGTCGGCCGGGGACAGGATCTCCGACAGCACAACGGGCGCGCGTCCCGGGGCCTGCAGCACATAGACCGGCACGCCGCTGCGGCCCATGGCGTTGAGGGCGGCGGTGATGGCCGGGTCACGCCGCGTCCAGTCGGCACGCAGCAGCAGCACCTGGCGCGCGCGCAGGTCGGCCAGCACGGCCGGGTCGGACAGCGTGGTCGCCTTGTTGTACTGGCAGGTCACGCACCAGGCCGCGGTGAAGTCCACGAACACCGGCCGGCCCTGCGCCAGCGCCTGCTCGACGCGGGCCGGCGACCAGGGCTGCCAGCCCTCGCCGGCATCGGCCGTGGCCGATGCGCCGTTGCCGTCGGCCACTGCATCTGCCCGGGTGATCCAGGGCCCCAGCGTCCATGCGGTCGCCACCAGCACCAGGGCCGCGAAGACGCCCAGCGCGACCCGCGCGCGCCCGCGCAGCGACAGCGCCCAGGCCAGCCAGGCCAGGGCCACCAGCAGCGCCAGCAGGGCCGCGGCGCCGTGGATGCCCGATTGCTGCCCCAGCACCCAGAGCAGCCAGACCACGGTACCGAACATGGGGAAGGCCATGAGCCGCCGGAAGGTCTCCATCCAGGCCCCGGGCCGCGGCAGCAGGCGGCCCAGCCCGGGCCAGGCACTCAGCACCGCATAGGGCAGGGCCATGCCCACGCCCAGCGCCGCGAAGATCGCCAGCGCCTGCGCCGCGGGCAGCGCGATGGCCAATCCGAGCGAGGCACCCATGAAGGGCGCGGTGCAGGGTGACGCGATGGCCACCGCCACCACGCCCGACCAGGCCGCATCGGCCACCGGGTGCCGCAGCCGCAGCCCACCCAGGCCTGCGGGCAGGAAGGTGCCGACCTCGAACACGCCCGCCAGGTTCAGGCCGATCAAGGTGAACAGCGTCGCCAGCGTGGCCACGACCGCCGGCGACTGCAGCTGGAAGCCCCAGCCCAGTTGCTCGCCGCCCGCGCGCAGAGCCAGCATCAGCCCGCCCAGCGCCATGAACGAGGCCACCACGCCGCCGGCATAGGCCAGCCCCGCCAGGTGCCGGGTCCGCGGCGTCGCTGCGTGCTGGGTGAAACCCACCATCTTCACCGCCAGCACCGGGAACACGCAGGGCATGAGGTTCAGGATCAGGCCGCCCAGCAGCGCGCCGAGCAGGGCCGCCGCGAGGGATAGCGAGGACGCCGGTGCCGTGCCCGCGCCCGCCGCGTTGCGTCGCAGGGCTTCGGCCAGGGCCGGCGACACATCCGCCGGCAAGGCGGCGGCGGGCCATGTGCCCGCGACCGGCAACTCGGCGCGCCAGCCGCGGTCGCCGTCGGCCAGCACCACGGCGAAGGTGGCGGGCGAGGCGCTGCGCTGCGCCGACAGCGGCGCCTCGGCCGTCCAGGTCGCGCCGCGCCAGGCCTGCGTCCAGCGCGCGCCGCTGTCCACGATGCCCGGTACCTCGGCCAGCACCTCCAGCGTCCGACCGCGCACGGCGACCGGCAGGTTGTTCACTTCGAGATGCAGTGATTGACCTTCGACCCGGGCGGCGCTGCCCGCAGGCAGCCCGCCGCCGACGGGCACCGCCCGCGGTGCCGCATCAAACGCAGCCTGGAAGGCGGCGCCATGCAACGCGGTGCTGCCTTGCGTGGGCAGGTTCAGCTCGAACTCGCCATCCTCCGGAATGCACTCCGTCTTGCACACCAGCCAGCTGGCCTTGAGCTTGATCGTGACTGCTGTCGAGAAAGGCGAGGCCTTGAACTCCGGCCCGACGGTGACCGGCACCGGCAGCAGCACCGTCCCTTCGTAGCCGTAATTGACCAGCGGCCCGACCGGGATCTTGCGCGGCACCGGCCAGGCGATTTCGCCGGCGCTGAGCCCCGGCGGCAGCGTCCACGCCAGCGTGGTCGGCAGCCCGGAGTCCCCGGGGTTCATCCAATAGGTGTGCCACTGCGGCTGGTGGGCCAGGCGCAACCCCAGCCACACCGGCTTGCCCGGCGCTACGCCCTCGGGCGCATGGGCCAGGAGCTCGGCCCGCACCCGCTCCGTGGTCACCACCGGACGGTCGGCGGCGTGGAGGGAGGGCCACAGCCCCAGCAGGAGCAGGGCGGCCAGCAGGTGTCGGATCGCGCGCATGCCCCGATTGTCGCGTTTGTCGCCATGCCCCCGGGCGCCGCGTACCATTGGCGCCATGAGCACCCCCTCCCGCTTCTGGGCCGACCTCACCGCGCGCGAGTTCGCCGAGCGCCAGGCCTCGGGCCTGGCCGAACAGACCGTCGCCGTGCTGCCGGTGGCCGCCCTCGAGCAGCACGGCCCGCATCTGCCGGTCAGCGTCGACACCGCCCTGGTCGAGGGCGTCGTCGCCGCCTGCCTGCCGCACTTGCCGGCCTCGCTGCCGGTGCTGTTCCTCCCTACCCAGGCCGTCGGCAAGAGCGACGAGCACATTCGCTTCCCCGGCACCCTCACGCTGTCGGCCGAGACCACCATCCGCCTCTGGACCGAGATCGGCGAGTCGGTGGCACGCGCCGGCGTGCGCAAGCTGGTGCTTTTCAACTCCCATGGAGGCCAGGTCAGCGTGATGGACATCGTCGCCCGCGAGCTGCGCACCCGCTGCGACATGATCGTCTTCTCCACCAGCTGGTACAGCCTGCCCCTGGGCGACGAGGTCGACGGCCTGTTCTCTCCCGCCGAGCACCGCTTCGGCATCCACGGCGGCGAGATCGAGACCTCCATGATGCTGGCCCTGCAGCCTGACCGGGTCGACATGGCACGCGCGCGCAACTTCCGCTCCAGCTCACAGGACCGCGCCGAGCGCTTCCCCATCCTCGGCAACGGCCGCAGCGCCAAGCTGGGGTGGCAGATGCAGGACTACCACCCCGCCGGCGCCGCCGGCAATGCCGCAGCCGCCACCGCGGACCGCGGCCGTCGCGTCCTCGACGCCGCCGGACGACAGCTGGCTCGCCTGCTCGAAGAGGTCGCGCAGCTGCCGCTGTCGACGCTGGTCGACCGGCCCGACCTCGGCGCCTGAGATTTCTCGCCCGACGTCCTACGCCATCTTCCGCGCCGACCGACGGCGCGCTGCGGGCTGCTGCCTAGATTGCTTGCCAGGCCGGCATCCCGCCGGCACCGCAAGGAGAGCACCAATGACCACAGTGGCAGATGTCATGACCCGCGGCGTGCGCAGCATGCGCCCCGACGACAACCTGGTGGCCGCCGCCCAGGCAATGGAGGAACTCAACGTCGGGGCCGTCCCGGTGTGCAGCGGCGACAAGCTCCTGGGCATGCTCACCGACCGCGACATCGTCGTCCGCGGCGTCGCGCAGGAGCTCGATCTCAAGCAGTGCAAGCTGTCCGATGTCATGAGCGGCCATGTCCGCACGGCCCGCGAGGACGACGATGTCCAGGACGTGCTGCGCGAGATGGCCGATGCCCAGATCCGCCGCCTGCCTGTCGTCGACAGCCAGGACCGGCTGGTCGGCATGGTGTCCCTGGGCGACATCGCCGCCAAGCAGCCCGAGGGCCAGCAGCAGGTCGCCCAGTCCCTGGGCGAGATCTCCACCCCCGCCGAACCGGATCGCTCCAGCCAGTCCCAGGCCAGCGGCGCCCAGGGAGGGGGCAGCTCGCGCTCGCAGCACCAGCCGGGTTGATCGCCCCTTACGCGCCGGGATAATCGGCGCATGCAGATCGATACCCTCCGCCAGCGACTCCGTGCCCTTGGGGCCGGGCCGCGGCATGAGGCGCGCGTGCTGCGCCTGTGGTCGCAGGCCCTGCCGCAGGACAGCGGCAAGCGCGAGCTGCAGCACTTCATGCCGCATGTGCTGCTCGCAGAGCTGCCTCGCATCGAAGCCGACTTGGATGCCCTGGCTCGCGTGCGCTCCGCCCACCCCGCCCAGGACGGCTCCGAGCGCCTGCTGGTCGAACTGGCCGACGGCCAGACTGTCGAGAGCGTGCTGCTGCCGCGTGACGGGCTGTGCATCTCGTCGCAGGTCGGTTGTGCCGTCGGCTGCGTCTTCTGCATGACCGGCCGCGACGGCCTGCTGCGTCAGGTGTCGAGCGGCGAGATGGTGGCCCAGGTGGTCCTGGCCCGCCGCCGCCGGCCGGTCAAGAAGATCGTCTTCATGGGCATGGGCGAACCCGCCCACAACCTCGACGCGGTGCTGGAGGCCATCGACCTGCTCGGCACCGCCGGCAACATCGGCCACAAGAACCTGGTGCTCTCGACGGTGGGCGACCCGCGCGTTTTCGAGCGCCTGCCCCATCAGCGGGTCCGGCCCGCCCTGGCGCTGTCCCTGCACACGACGCGCGCCGACCTGCGGGAGCAGCTGCTGCCCCGCGCCCCGCGCATGACGCCCGAGGCCCTGGTCGAGGCCGGCGAGGCCTACGCGCGCGCCAGCGGCTACCCGATCCAGTACCAGTGGACGTTGATCGAAGGCGTGAACGACGGCGACGACGAGCTCGAGGCGGCCGCCCGTCTGCTCCAGGGGAAGTACGGCGTCCTGAACATGATCCCGTTCAACCGCGTCGATGGTCTGCCCTACCGGCGGCCGTCCTGGGAGCGGGCCGCGGAGATGGCGCGCCAGTTGCACCGGCGCGGCGTCCTCACCAAGCTGCGGCAATCGGCCGGCCAGGACGTGGATGGTGGCTGTGGCCAGCTGCGGGCCCGCGCGCAGCAGCCCCCGGCCCCGGTGGTGCTCCCCTGGCCCGGAGCCGCGGCGTCGGGCGCGCGCTCAGCGTCCGCCTGACTTGTTGGCCCGGTTGTTCTGGCTGCGCGCCTGGCCGCCCTTGCGGCCAGCCTCACGGGCCTCTTCCGAACTGAACTCGTGCGCCGTGCCCTTCTCGTGGGCCGCGCGCCCGCCCTGGCTCGCGATCTCTCGCTGGCGCTGCGGATCCATTGAAGCGAAGCCCCGGTTGGAACTGCCGCTCTTGCCCTGGTTGCTGGATGCCATGGTGGAAACTCCTTGTGAGCGATGGCAAATGAGGAATGCATGGCCAGCACCCCGCTGGCCACGCATCCATTGAGGGCCCGCACCGGCGCGGCACTCGTCAGGATGGGCACTAGAGCTTTGTAGGACGGGGTGCCGCCGTCAGAGCGCAGGCAACCCGGCGGCTTCCAGGCGCTCGAGCAGGGCGTCGGCTTCGGCCGAGGCGTTGCCCGACCGCGGGTCCTCGCGCAGGCTCTCCAGCAGCCGCCCGACCGCAGGCGCCGTCGGCAGCACCGGTCCCAGGAAGCGCGCACGCGCGCCCTGGGCGATCAGCAGGGTCGGGAAGGTTTCAATGTCCAGGTCGCCGATGGCGTCCGCCTCGTCCTCAACATCCACCCAAGCGAAGCGCACGCCAGGCATGGTGGCCGCTTGCGCCGCGAGCTGAGGGCGCCACTCGCGGCAGGTACCGCACCACTCGGCGCACAGGCAGATCACCTGCCAGGGCTCCTGGGCGGTGGTGGCTGTCGGGGTCGTCGCGGGGGCAGTCATGGGCTGTGCGGCAGTGTAGCCCGGCGTACCGTTGACACCCGGCTCGTGACGGCCGTCGCCTGCCTGCGGCTCAGGCGTGGGTCACCCAGTCGCGGTGTTCCGCGTTGTCCAGGTGAGGCACCGTGTTGAAGGTCACCAGCATGTGCCGCCTGGGCGTGAAGGTGAACTCGGTGACCGAGCTGTTTCGCATCCGCAGGTTCAGCTCGATCGTCACCTCGGGTGGCGCCTGCAGCACCTGGCCCACGGCGGTCGAGATCGGCCCGCCACTGCTCACCACCAGCACGTTGGCGCCGGCGTGATGGGCGCGGACATGATCCAGGGCGTCGGTGACGCCAGCCACGAACTCCTTGTAGCTCGGCATCCCCTCCGGGGCCACGCGCTCCGCCATCCACTGGGTGAGACTTTCACGCAGCAGCCGGAAGTGGTGCCGGTACGCCTCGGGCGTGTCGGGCTTGGCCAGCGGCTCGGGGTGGATGGTGCGGATCAGGGCCAGGCTGTCGTATTCGTTGAGCCCTGGCCACGGCTGGTGCGTCGCCGCGGTACCCATCCCCTCCAGGATCGCCTCGAGCGTCTGCACGTGACGCCGCAGCGTACCCGCGAGGATGGCGTCGAAGCGGATACCTCGCTCGGCAAGGTAATGCCCCAGCCGCACGCCCTGGCGCCGCCCGAGGTCACTGAGCTGGTCATAGTCATCGGCCCCGAACGAGGCCTGGCCGTGGCGCACGAGGTACAGGTGTCCCATCGGCGCATTCTGGCTCGGGCGTGCCGGCAGCGCGGTCCCTCGGGTGACTGCCGCCTACGTTCGCCGACCGATCGCACCTCTATGGGCCGGCGTGCGTGCTCGTCTCTACACGGTGAGCATCCAGGCGCCCGTGAGCGCCAGCACGCAGGCCAGGCCGCGGTTGAACCACGCCAGCCGGCGCCCCTGGGCCAGCCAGCCCCGCAGCATCGATCCCGCCAGCGCGTAGGTGAAGTTGCTGCTGAAGGCAAAGAACACCATCACCGGCACGACCACCGCCAGCCGCTCTCCGGGGTTGGGCGCTGGCGCCCCCCCGGCATTGACCACCCAGCCCGCGGTGACCGTCAGCGCCAGCATCCAGGCCTTGATGTTCACGAACTGCAGCCCGACCCCCTGCAGGAAGGTCACCTGCAGCGAGCGCCCGTCTGCCGTGGCCAGCGTCGTCTGCCTCAGCAGCCGAAACGCCAGCCACCCCAGGTAGCCGACGCCGACAGCCTTGATGCCCCAGCGAAGCACCGGCACCTCCAGCACCAGCGCCCCCAGGCCGAGGCCGCAGGCCAGGGTCAGCACGCTCCAGCCCGTCGGCACCGCCAGGCAGAACCGCATCGCGCGCCGCAGGCCCAGGTTGGCCGCGAGTGCGGTGGACAAGGTCGTGTTGGGCCCCGGCGAAAACGTCATCGCCGTGGCGAACAGCAGGAGGGCGGCCAGTTCGCTGGCGCTCATGCCGGAAGTCGGGGCGGGCAGTTCATCGCAAAACTGTAACCGCCATTGCCGGGCTTCACCGGGCGCCCAGCTGTTCCCAACGCTCCAGTGCGGCCATCAGCTCGTCCTCGATCGCCATGCTGCGCGAGGCCATCTGCGCCGCGCGGGCGCCGTCCTCGCTGTACAGGTGGCCGTCGGCGAGGGCGGCTTCGATCTCCTTCTGCTCCTTTTCCAGGGCCTCGATCAGCCCGGGGAGCGATTCCAGCTCGCGCTGCTCCTTATAGGAGAGCTTGCGCGGCTTGGCCGCCTCGGCAGAGACCGCCTCCGGCGATGCCGCGGCTTGCATGCGATTCGGTTCGGTAGCGGCCGTGGCGCGGGCGGGCCGCTCCCGCGCTGCAGTCCCCTCAGCCAGCGCCTGGGCCCGGCGCGACTGGGTCAACCAGTCCTGCACCCCGCCTTCGTACTCGCGCCAGCGTCCGTCGCCCTCGAAGACGAGGGTGCTGGTCACCACGTTGTCCACGAAGCTGCGGTCGTGGCTCACCAGGAAGACCGTGCCCTCATAGGTCTGCAGCAGTTCCTCCAGCAGCTCGAGGGTGTCGATGTCGAGGTCGTTGGTCGGCTCGTCCAGCACCAGCACGTTCGCCGGCCGCGCGAACAGCCGGGCCAGCAGCAGGCGGTTGCGTTCGCCACCCGACAAGGTGCGCACCGGCGAGCCCGCCCTCGCCGGCGAGAACAGGAAGTCCCCCAGGTAGCTCTTGACGTGCTTGCGCTGGCCGCCGATCTCGATCCACTCGCTGCCAGGGCTGATGAAGTCTTCCAGCGTTGCGTCTAGGTCGAGTGCGTCGCGCATCTGGTCGAAGTAGGCCACCTCCAGGCGGGCCCCCTGGCGCACCTGGCCGGCATCGGGCGCGAGCTCGCCCAGGATCATCTTGAGCAGGGTGGTCTTGCCCGCGCCGTTGGGCCCGATCAGGCCGACCTTGTCCCCGCGCAGCAGCGTGGCGGAGAAGTCGCGCACCACCACCCGGTCCGGCCCGCCCGCCGCGTCCGGGAACGCCTTGTGCACCTCGGTCAACTCGGCGACCAGCTTGCCGCTGGCGACACCGGTTGCGACATCAAGCTTGACCCGGCCAACAGCCTCGCGCCGCGCCGCACGCCGGGCTCGCAGCGCCTCCAGCCGGTTGATCCGGCCCTGGGCGCGGGTGCGCCGTGCTTCGACGCCCTTGCGAATCCACACTTCCTCCTGCGCCAGCAGGCGATCCGCCTTCGCGTTGATCACCGCCTCCTGGGCCAGCTGTTCTTCCTTCAAGGTCTGGTAGCGGCTGAAGTTGCCCGGGTAGGAGCGCAGCTGCCCCCTGTCCAGCTCAACGATGCGGGTGGCGATGCGGTCCAGGAAGGCGCGGTCATGGGTGATGGTGACCACGCTGCCCTTGAACTCGAGCAGCAGTTCCTCCAGCCACTCGATGGCGCCCAGGTCCAGGTGGTTGGTGGGTTCATCCAGCAACAGGACGTCGGGCTTGCGCACCAGGGCCTGCGCCAGTGCCACCCGCTTGCGCGTACCGCCGGACAGCGTGCCGATCCGGGTCTGTGGGTCGAGCCGCAGCCGCTGCAGCGTCTCTTCGACCCGCTGCTGCCAGTTCCATCCGTCGCGCGCTTCGATCTCTCGCTGGAGCGCGTCGAGCTCGCCATGTCCCTGCGTGTAGTCCTCGATCAGCGCCAGTACCTCGGCCAGGCCGGCGCGCACCGCCTCGAACACGGTGTCCTCGGCGGCGAGCGGCGGCTCCTGCGGCACATAGGCCAGTCGCAGTCCCTGCTGCACCTGAAGCAGCCCGTCATCCGGCTTCTCGAGGCCGGCCAGGATCTTCAGCAGCGATGACTTGCCCGTGCCGTTACGGCCGATCAGTCCGACACGTTCGCGCGTTTCCAGGGTGAAGTCCGCATGGTCCAGAAGCGGCACATGGCCGAAAGCGAGTTGGGCGTTGGAAAGAGTGAGAAGGGCCATGTCGTGGGCGATTCGGGGCGCCGCAGGTTAGCACCTGCGGCTGCCGCCCCTCGGCGGCGGCCCGCATGGAGTCATGACTGACCTGTTGCGGCAGGTGCCGGACGCGGCGCATGTAACTTCGTGTATCGGTGCTGGATGTCCCGTTGGGCGCCCCGATAATGACGCCCTCGCAGCAAGCGCTGCCCTGACGCCCCTCTCCGGAGGGCGCGCAAGACGGCGGCGCCGGAGCGGCTGAAGAGCTTGGAGCACGCAAGTGGCCGGCCTCAGCAGCCCCAAGAAGTTTTTCGTTGTTGCGCTGAAAGACGGAAGTTTTTCGGTATAGAATCGAGGGCTTCGCTGATTGCAGCGAGTCGCAGCAAGAGCAAGCGGATGGGCCTGAGAGGGCTGATGGCTGATCTTGCTGGCGGATCCCGGGAGGGGTTCGGCCTGGGTCGAAAGACGAAGGCGGCGAAAAAAAGTTTGACCGGGTCTTCAAAACTGTGTCATAATCGAGGGCTTCGCTGATCGCAGCGGGCAGGGCAAGAAAAGAAGCCGAAGACGCCAAGTGGTGCTCTGA
>JACCDX011753888.1_pt1 | contig 16276 bp, 15 predicted proteins | sample 7449681 | NCBI WGS metagenome assembly JACCDX01 (sample SAMN15323450, study PRJNA562643) | freshwater metagenome | isolation source: river surface water | place: USA:Blue River Watershed | collected 2017-08-18 | reverse complement strand
TATCAGAACTCTCTGACTCTTTGAAACTTTTATCCAAACTACTCTCCAACCACAAAACTGAATCCGGAATCCCCTGCACCGGTGACGACATCGTCAGAGTCTGCGCCGTCTGAATACGAAACTTCTTAATAATCACATTCGAAGCCAAAATACCTGAAACCAGAATACCAATAATCAGAATTACTACCGACAACTCGATCATTGAGAAAGCTCGTCTTTTGACTTTTTTCTTAAAAAGATTTTCTGACTCTCTAGATGTTCTGTTCATTACACTGGGTTAAGATTCGTAGCTGGAATACATGTAAGATGTGACTGAATCAAACTCAGCTGCACAAGAATCAACACGCTTGTAAGATGGATGAACTCCAGCTTCACGGCGTAATTGACGAACTTCTTTTTCTGTTAATCCACTCAATTTTCCCAAACGTTTATCAGAAAAACCCATGCGTTTCAAGTTCAAGAGATCTTCTCTATTTTTTGGTAAACCTTCTTTTTTGACTTTATTTTCAACATCTAAAGCACCTTTGATTTGCTCCAAGAACCATTTGTCATATTTGGTAATTGCTGCTACTTCCTCAACTGACATGCCTTCGCGCAAAGCTTGAGCAATCAACAATAAACGGTTTGGCGCCGCAATTTTCATTTTTTCTGTGATAATTTTGATGCGTTGCTCTTTGTCTTCTGCAGCAATCACGATATCATCCATACCACTCAAATTTGATTCCATTGAACGCAAAGCTTTTTGGAAAGATTCAATAAATGAACGACCAATTCCCATCACTTCGCCAACTGATTTCATCGAGCTGGAAAGCGCGGTTTCTGAGCCTTTAAATTTCTCGAAAGTGAAGCGTGGAATTTTGGTGATTACGTAATCAATCGTTGGTTCGAATGAAGCTGGAGTAACGCCACCAGTAATGTCATTTTTGATTTCATCCAGCGTGTATCCAACCGCCAACTTCGCCGCAACTTTAGCAATTGGGAAACCAGTTGCTTTTGAAGCTAAAGCTGAAGAGCGCGAAACTCGTGGGTTCATTTCGATCACCACCAAATTTCCGTTGGCAGGATTTACAGCGAATTGAACGTTCGATCCGCCAGTTTCAACGCCGATCTCACGAAGCACGGCAATTGAAGCGTTACGCATTTGCTGATATTCTTTGTCAGTCAAAGTTAAAGCCGGAGCAACTGTGATCGAGTCACCAGTATGAACACCCATCGGATCAACGTTTTCAATTGAACAAATGATAATTGCATTGTCATTTTTGTCGCGAACAACTTCCATCTCATATTCTTTCCAGCCAATGATTGACTCATCAATCAACACTTCGTTGGTTGGAGAAATTGCCAAACCATATTCAACAATATTACGATATTCTTCTTTAGTGTAAGCCACACCGCCACCAGCACCGCCCATGGTAAATGAAGGACGAATGATTGCTGGCAAGCCAATTGTTTCTAAGGCTTTCATACCATCTTCCAAAGTTTGCACGATAGCATTTCTTGGAGTTTTAAGACCAATTTTATCCATAGCTTTTTGGAAAAGCGCGCGGTCTTCAGCCTTGTGAATTGCTTCAATTGAAGCGCCGATCAACTCTACTCCATATTTTTCAAGCACACCATTTTTCGCCAAACCAATCGCACAGTTAAGCGCAGTTTGACCACCAACTGTTGGAAGTACTGCATCTGGACGCTCTTTAGCAATAATTTTTTCAACGATGTCAGGATTGATTGGCTCAATGTAAGTACGATCTGCCAAGTTCGGATCAGTCATAATTGTCGCCGGATTTGAGTTGATCAAAATCACACGATAGCCCTCTTCTTTCAAAGCTTTGCAGGCTTGCGTTCCGGAATAATCAAACTCACAAGCTTGACCGATAACAATTGGTCCAGCACCAATAATTAGTACTGACTTAATGTCTGTTCTTTTAGGCATTTTTTGAAGGAAAATTTGAAATGAAAACTGGCGAAAAAATTTTCGCGAGATTAAAAATCCGCCGCTAATAAGTCAACGAACCGCCTTCATAAAAAATCAAATGAATTTACAACCAAAAACCAAAACTAAAATTCCTGCCCCAACCTATCGCAAGCGTACTTTAAGTCGTCTTATTGCTATTCAGATTTTTTACCAATTCGAGTTTCACGAGGAAAAAATCGAGTTAGAAGAAATTAAAAACACCATCATCGATAATTACGTTTTAGAATCAGAAGAAAATATCAGCTCTTATCGCAAAAAAATTGATCAAAACCTCTTGAATTCGCTTCTAGCTGGCATTGCTCTCGGCATGAAAGATATCGATTCTGAGATCGAATCATGCTTAAAAGATAAATGGGAATTGCAAAATTTACCTGACGTAATGCTTTATGTTTTGCGTCTTGGTGCTTTTGAATTGCGCTACATGCATGATGTTCCAGTAAAAGTTGTCTTAGGCGAATATGTTGATATCGCCGCCAGTTTTTTCGAAAATAAAAAAGTTACCTTCGTCAACGCGACTCTGGAAAGCATCGCAAAAAAGCATCGCGCCGACGAATTACAACAAGCTAAAACTGCGAAAAATGTCTAAAAAAATTCTTATCGCTAAAATCAATTCTGTTTTCGGAATCAAAGGCGAAGTCAAGATTGTAGTATATTCACAAGATCCACTACAAATCGAAAAATATCAGATTTTTGACGAAAAGGGAAATCCAGTTCAAATCAAAATTACCAACAAAAACAAAACCATAGTTGGCCACAGCGGTTCTGGAGATCCGATTTTAATTACAAAGCTGAGCACAATTTCAAACCGCAATGAAGCAGAAGCAGCGCGTGGTGCCGAATTTTTTGTTAATCGCGAAGATTTACAAGATACCGCCGATGATGAATTTTATTACGCCGATTTAATCGGTTTGGAAGTACGTGATGCCAATACAAGAATCGGCAAAGTTGTTAATGTGCAGGATTTTGGCGCAGGCGGAATGTTAGAAATTGAATTTGAAGATTCATTTCGCAAAACCACGAATGGCAAAAATTTCGAAAAAATCGAGAATTTCCCTTTCAGCGGAAAAATCTTTTCCGAAGTAAATTTATCGCAAAATTTCATTAAAATTGAGTTACCCGAAATCTTAAAAGAATAACACCATGAGCATCATTCGTAAAATTTTTTACAAACGTCATTTTTGTCTCGACAAGTTTGATCGCAAATATCCTTTCAATCTTAGGCAACAACTAAATGGCTATCTGAAAAGCTTCGGCGACAAAAATCCGGACAAAACATTTTACGTAATTTGGCGCGATTATTTGGGATCGGGATTTTTTTCTAACTTCACGCAAGTGGTTTCCCACATTCAGATGGCCAAAAATCTTGGTATGATTCCTGTGGTTGATTATCAAAATTTCAAAACTCTTTATAACGAAAAAGAACCAATCAATTGCACGCAAAATGCTTGGGAATATTACTTTAAACAGCTTTCAAATTATTCTTTGGAAGAAGTTTACCAAAGCAAAAGAGTGTTTTTCTGCAATGGTGAGCCACCTTCTAATGCAGCATTTTCAGAGCTTCCAAAAGAATATAACGAAGTTTTTGACAATCACGATATGTACAAAAAATTTCTCAACGAAAATATTGAGTTGCAAGATGCGGTAAAAAATGAGCTAAAAAAATACGATCATTTCTTTAATCAAAGAATTTTAGGTGTGCACTTCCGCGGTAAAGAATTAAACGTTGCCCAACTTCACGCTTTTGGCCCGACAGTTGAACAAATGTTTCGCTACACCGATGAAATTTTAGAAAAATATAAAATCGAAAAGATTTTTTTGGTGACCGAAGAAAAAGATTATTTCGATTTATTCGTACAAAGATACGGCAACAAAGTTTTGTCTTCTGATGCTTTGCGTGTTTCAAAGGTCAATGCCTACAATCTAAAAAATTATCGTCCGCAACACCGCTATTTACTTGGCATGGATGCGCTAGTCGACGCCATACTTTTATCAAAATGCACCGGACTTCTTTGGGGTATGAGTGGACTTTCACAACATTCTTTCCGCAGCGGAAATCACGAATTTTCTTATCGTATTCATAACGGAATTAATCACAAAAAATGGTACATCGCCAAATTTGCTTTCCGTGTCAAAAAACTTTTACCTCCAAAACTTGGTGGATTGCTTGATGAAGTTACAATCACAACTCGAAAATAAGGCAAATCGATGTCTCATCAACTAAGTGAAAAATTTCGCCAAGCCAAAGCTGAATTCCTTGATAGTTTGCAACCTGATGACTTCAGAAATGGCGCAAGTTTCAATCAAGCTGAGCAGATTGTTGATCAACTACATAAAGCTCTTCTGCAACATGCCAAAAATCACGACAATCACAAAGAATTTATTACCAAAGCTTTAGCAAATTTATTCCGCGAAAATTCCGCTGCAAAAACCAAAGCGTTAGATTTAGCGCAGCTTTATCTTAAGCTGAATTTGTAGGTCTTACAACAAACTGTCATCCTGAATAAAGCGAAGGATCTCTTGAGTTTGGCTTTACCGAATAACCTAACGAGATCCTTCACTTCGTTCAGGATGACAATATAGTTCTAAAAAAAATTCGAAGATATTTTTCACTCCCAACGTAAAAGAGTTTGTAAGAAATTTTAATTAACCAAACTCACTAAAATGTCGCTTCTTCCCCATGAACATTCCGACGAAGAATTGATGCGAATGATTGCTGATGGCAATCACGCCGCTTTTAGTATTTTGGTTAGAACACATGTCAGCAAATTTTATAAAACTGCTTTCATGCTTTTGAAATCAAAGGAAGATGCTGAAGATGTGGTACAAGAATGTTTTCTGAAATTGTGGAAAGATCCGCAAAAATGGCATGAAGAAAAAGGTGTAAAATTTACCAGCTGGTTTTCACGTGTTGTCACCAACAGATGCTACGATTTTCTAAGAAAAAATCGGGAAGAAATTTTAAGTGAAGATTTTGACATCGCCGACCCTAATGCTTCAGCACAAGATCTTATCGAGATGAAGCACAAGCATGATACTCTACGCCAAGCTTATTTAGAGCTTAGCGAGAAACAGCAAGCCGCAATTACTTTATCATTTTTCCAAAATCGTAAAAATAGCGAATCTGCTCAAATGATGAATTTAACTTTGAAGGCGTTTCAGTCGCTATTGATGCGCAGCAAAGAAACTCTGCGCCAAAATTTTAAAAAACTATCGTAACGTATGACTACGAAAAATTCGCCAGTTTTATATCAAGAACATCGCGCTGATCTTGCCGATTTAATCATCGCAAAGTCACGATCTATAAAACAGGAAAAGACCAACGAAATTATTTACTTTTTTATTAACCAACCTCTTGGACGCGCTTTAACTTTGGCAATGTTGTTATTGGCATTTATTGCCGGATTTAGCAGCGCATCCAACCAATCTTCAAACCAACAGGCTTCGATGATTGAAGAGATTTATTATCCCGACTCTAAAATTTTATGAAAACCAACTTTATCAAAAATAATAGCAAAATCATTTTAGCTACTTCGCTGGCCTTAAACGTTATTTTTATTGGCTATCATCTTGGTCACGCTTTTGGCGCTTTTCATCATAAGCCGAAAGCTCCTTTTGAGCGTGAAGAAAAAAAGATCATCTCAATTTTACCGCAAGAAAAACAAGAAAATGCACGTCAAACTTTTGCGAAAATTCGTGAAATTCACAAAAATAATTTTGAGCAAATGCACTCACATATGACTCAAGTTGAGGAAATTGTCACAGCAAAAGATTTCAACTCAGCAGAATTTTTAAAAGAGTTCGCTAAATCTGATGACATGATGACAAAAATGCGCCAAGAAACTAATGTAGAACTCGCAAAACTCTTGAATGGTCTGAATCAAGAAGAACGCCAAAAAATCGTACGTGAAATTAAAACTGGTCATCTATTTGGTAAAAAACTACCTCACCTTGGTGAAAAAAAACCACCTTTAACAGAAGGTGATAAAGATAAAAAACCGGCTGAGCCAAATTATAAATCAAGCAATGATGATTAGGAAAATATCGTCTTAATCGTCTACTTCGTCATCCTTGAATTTACGCAGTAAATTCGAGGATCTCTTAAAGTTTACAGAAAGAACTTAAAGAGATCCTCGACGCTTCGCATCAAGGATGACGGTGTTGTGTAGATAGATAAAACGATGTCACAAGAATTTGCTAAAAAAATTTAGCAAATGATTCGAATAGCTGGTAAGAATTTTTTAGTCTGATCACTTTATTTATTTTCTTCCGGCTATTCGATTCAACAACAAGAAGCACTTAACTCAAAATAAACCAATTTATTTTCCTTCACAGTTGAGGTCACCAAACGCGAAGTACTTGCAGCCCAAGAATAAGTCAAAGATGCGGTGAAATATCGAGAATTAAACAAAGTCTTCAAACCAGCGCCAGAAAGCCTTCCATCTGCTCCTTGATCAACATATTTATTTTTGATGTAGCCGTAATCGTAAAATGGTTCGAAAGAAATTTTGCTGAAATGTGCTAAATTTTTACTCAAAAATCCGGAATTATCTTTTGTGAAAGGCACTAGCAAAGAACCGAAATTTACGTTCACTTTATTGCGCAAATAATATCCCGAATCGCCGTTGATATAGTTTTCGCGGAATCCACGCACCGAATAATATCCACCAACTGAAATTTGTTCTGAACCAAAAAGCGTTTGTTTGGCATATTGTCCCGTCACTTCACTTACAAAAGTCAGCGGCAATTCAATTTTTGGAATCGTAATTTTTTTCGAAAAATTAGCATAAAGTTTAAAAACATCGAACTGCGCTTTTGGTGTAGTATTGGAAACATTAGCTTCATCTTGTTTTGCGTTCATAATCTTCAAACCCTTTGAGTAAGAAGGGCTGAGATAAATGCTAGTTGTGTTATCAAGGTAAGATGAAACAGCAAAACCGGCGTTCAAAATTGAAAGTTTTCTTTCTGAAGTCGTAATTTTTTCACCGTTTAAATAGCTTGCTGAAGATTTGTCAGTCAGGGAAGTATTAACCGAAAGTCGTAAATTTGTTTGATTTAACAGCACGCGATCAAAAGTAATTTTTGATGATTGCGAAAAGCCAGTAAGCGTTGTCGCACCGCTATTTCCAGAATTTTGTCCTTTAAATTCGCTGTGCGAAAAATCGTAAGAAAATGTGTTGTGCTTAAATGGAATTGAAAGACTTCCCGAAAATGATTTGATGTCTTTCACTTGGCTATCGTCGTGTAAATTGGTGGTGTAATTCAGATTCAGATTGTCGTTGAGAAATAACAAATTGTCGAAATTTCCCGAAAAATTATTACGCTGCACGCCGGTAAATTGATTGCCTAAATTATCTTTTCCAATGGTAAATTTTGCCGGAAATTTTTTGGTGTTCTCGATCTTCACAATACTGTCGCCACTCGCACTTCCCGGTTCAATTTTCATCACCGCCGAGTTTGATTGCAGACGATTAATCTGATAAATTCCTTGATTGATGTCATTAATATTTAGCACCTCGCCTTCAGCATTTCCAAACGCTGTAAATTGCTGCAATTTTTCAATCGCACGATCTTTCCCGAACGAAATTTTCTCAACTCTTCCATCAATAATTTGCAGTTCAAAAATTCCACTTTGTAAATTTTGTTTCGGTACTTTCACCTGAGTTGTAAGGTAACCCTGACTTTGGTAATAATCGTTCACCGCTTTAATAACGCTGGCCAGAACTTCTGCCTCCATACATTTTCCGATGAAAGGTGCGACAATTTTTTTGCGACGAAAACTCGACAACGACTTGGCTTCGAGCAAATGAATTTCTTTAATCACCACACAATTGCCGTTGATTTTTCCAGTCACTAAAGCGTTGGATTTTGTTTCTTCTTGCTCTTCTTTTTTCTTACGCTCGTGCTCTTTTTTGATAGTATCGAACTCTAAATTACGCTTCTGATCTTCTAAAATATTTTGCTGCTGACGCGTGATCCAATCCTGTTGATTAACTGCATCTTGATCTGTAGTGGCAGCGAAAGAAAGCGTCGGCAAAAATAAAAAAAACAGCGACGCGAATTTGATAAATCTGGTAATCATAAAAATTTGTGATGGTGAACACACTGACTTTGCTTTGTAAAAAAAGCTGTGAAGAAATTATTATATTGAACCGCGGTAACAAGATTTTTTTGGCAACTGCGTAGAAAAATTTTGCACTATTTAGCTTCTTAATCATTCAACTGAAGATTGATTTCAGAAGAAGAAATGCACATCGGCGAAGTTAATAAAATGCTCAGAAAATCTGGCGATATCGGAACTTACGCGAAGAAAAAATAATAGTGCGGATTCAGGCGGTAGAATTTTTTATCATCAAAATTCTGGCTTGTCGTGATGATGAATTAATTTTCACCATCACGAACAAACGTAAAAATCGTACAAACTAGAATTTATAGCTCATGCCAACTTTCACAATATTGTTATCCACTTTGATTCTGTTGCTCTCGCCAGCAGCAGCCAAAGAATAGGTTTGAGTTTGATATTCCAAAAAGAATGAAGTTTTTTTCGAATATTCGTGGCTAATACCAACGCCATAGAATGGAGCACTTTTAGTGCGATGAGAAATTGTACCTTCTTGAGTAACAGTTTTGGTGTTCATGAATGCCAATCCACCGGTTAAATAAACTGCCAAATCATCTTCGATATCATAACCAACGTCGGCTCTGAATCCGTAACGATATTTTAAATTAACTTCATCCACATCGTTGATTGAAGATTTGATATTGGTTCTTTCGCCAAACACACCCGGTGCAACGAAAATTCCGTCAAAATTAAAAGCGTGTTTGTAACCAAGACCCATACCTGCAGAGTTTGTAGTCTTAGTGGTATTGCTGGTTGAAGTTAATTGACCCAACTCAATTCTGTTATACAAAACCGCAACAGAACCGTAGTTTCCTTCAGTTTTAGCAAAAGCTGAAGACATAGAAATGATCGATGCCGCAGCTGTAATAAAAATAATTTTTTTCATGATGAATGATGTTTAAAGGTGAAGAAGCGCTAGCGAAACACCACAAACACATGAAATAGAAATCGTGAGGAAAAACTTTGGAAGAAATCCGGGAAGAAATCTGATTGTCAAACTGCTTGTGATGAAAACACTGACGTTGCTTTGTAAAAAAAGCTGTGAGGGAAATTATTTTGTCAAACTGTGGTGGCAAGATTTTTTTGGCGACTTCATGAAAAGAAGTTGGGTTGTTGTAAGAATTGAGCTTTAGTGATAATTTTAAGTTACAGTTACAGCAATCATTAAATAATAAAGAAAGCCGTTCGTAATTTTTTACGAACGGCTTCAATCTAATTTAGAAACTGCGAAAACTATAGAAAAAAAATCTAGAATAAATTGGTAACTCTAGCTCATTTTAGCTAAACTATTCGCCGTAAACAATCACACAGTATCTCCGACTCATTATCCCAGTAATAGAATATGAGTGATCAACCATTTTTACTTTGGTGATTCCACCAAGTTTTGTTGCAGTCGAGATTGAGGCATCACCACTCTTATCAACAAGTAACCAATTAAAGAATTCATATTTATCAGCACCCTCATAAAGAGGATTGTTGGAAATTGAAATTTCAGAAAATCCATAAGTAACCAGCGCTGCTATAGCCCTAGTCCACCCAATAGAACCATCTGAACAACTTTTTGATTCTTTAATGTCTTTTATATTGTTGAAAGAAAGATTGCCCACATCTGAGCTAATTGGAGCAGCGTCAAACTTGTTGCTTGTTCCAGAACAAGAAAACGTTAGTGCAAGAAGCACTAATACAAAAAGTTTAGTGGTCATTATAAGATATCTTTATTTGTTAAAGACTAAAGACCGTGTACAATAGTACAAACCTTTGTAGAGAAGAAGTTGTTAGAAACACTACCATCAATCATTTTAATTTTAGTGATATTACCATTTTTCATTGCATCAATTACTGAAGTGCTAGCTTCAGTCGGCGGAAAACCAAAAACTTTTGTGATACAAGCTTCACCAGTTTTTAACTTACTTAAGTCACCAATTTCATAATTAGTTACATTAATCATCGCACTAGATGTAGGAGTATATTTGTAGGTACAAGAAGTCGCAGCCAACAAAAGAAGGGATAGAGTAATTAAAGATTTTCTCATTTTTTTAGTTAGAGGTTGTGGTTAAAATATATAAGTAAAACATGCTACTACAAAATCTTTTAAGACTTACAGCAACATAGGCCAGTAAATGTCTTTTTGACATTATTATTATTCAAGTTTTTTGTGGATAATATTGCAATAGAATCAATTTTTGTTCACTGAAATCGGGGACAGTATACTAATTAATTTTCGGTCTTCCTGATTTTTTAGTTTTTAGAGCCCTACCTATAATTTTTTCTAAACCTTCTAGAAAATTGTTACTTCCCAAAGGACGACCAGTTTTGGTAAACTTCCTAATCAAATCAATTTCTCTGGGATCTTCTAACAAAAACTTTTTCCATTCTTCATCATTGTAAAACCAATCTTCCTGCGTCAGCAAAATATCATGTGACTTTATTCCAACGCGATATTTAGCACTAGAAAAATCATAGTCCCAAGCCTTGTCACACATCTTAGCTCGAACAGGATTTCTTTCAATATAACTAGCAGTAGCAACATAATGAGATTCATCAAGAGGACACGAGAAGAATCTTTCTTGAAATAAATGACCTCTGACATTTTTCCTAAAATTTATCATTCTTGTATAAAGACGATGAGTTTCTCCTATTACCTTCCTCAAACTATCTTCTTTCTTAGGCACAACTAATAAATGCACATGGTTGTCCATCAAACAATAAGCGTGAATTTCAAGCTGCTCTTCGATTGATAATTGCGACAAAATTTCAATGTAGGATTTTTTATCTTTCGCATCGTCAAAAATATTAATGCGACGAAATCCTCTTTGAGTTATATGGTGCGCTACTTCTGGTATTACTACCCTTGCTATTCTCGCCATGGTGATGGTGGTGTGGTGGTTATAAAGTTAATGGTGTTGGTGATTCGATTATCTTGGTTAATTGGTATACTGTCCCCAGATTTCGTGCTTCCGCCAACAATGTTTGTGTTGTTCTCAGTATTAATTGTGACGGAATTTGTTCCAATTATGCTTGAACATTATCTGTCCAAAGCCTGTCCTGACTGCCGTCTGAATTGTTAAACCCAATATTTCCACCAAATGAATAAGAATTTGATTCTGAGTTTGATGTGAGTTTCGATTGCAGCGATTCCACATTTAAATTGTTAGTAGTGATTGTTACATCTTTGCCTAACACACTACTTCCAACCACATTCGTATCTTCCTTCGCATTGATGTTAATAGTTCCGTTATTTGCTGTAAGTATTGAAGATAAATAACTCGTTGAGTTTAGATCACTCGAACTGCTCGAAGTAGAAATCGTTGGAATACTCACAAAAATTCCTCCACCACTTACTGAAATGATTTTTTTTCTGACTTTTCCTTAGATGTTAACTTTTTATTTACACAACCATAAGCGTTAAAGCAATAATCAGAGTGGGTAGCTTTATAATCTCTCTCAAATTGTGCAGCTTGTTTAGATATTTGTCTCTCTTCTTCATTAGCAAACAAAATACCATGAGGAGCTACAAACATTTTTAGATCGTCTTGAGTCAAATAAAAATTAACGAATGGCAACTTTTTTTGATCAAAATCTGGTAGATGATCTCTTGTAAACTCTATCTCTTTTACAATTTTTTCTTTCTTGGCATTTAGCCATTCGATACGAATTGGTCCGTAGAGATGAGATCTTTTTTGTAAGATAAAACTTTGTCCTGCGCTTTGCCCTGGAATGTATCCGTAATAATAACCTTCATTTAATCTATAACCATTCCAACTAAATTTAGTAACTTTGATTTTGTCTTTACTGGCGTTTTCTACATTTATACTCGGCGAATAAATCGGATAAGAACAAGAGGTTAAAGTTATAAAAATCAGCAATGAACAAACTTTAAACAAATTATTTTTCATACGGTATTTAGTTTTGCTTTATGTCACTGAAAAGCGGAGTTAATGCCTTATTAGGATAGTGAGTTTCTCTATCTCCAAAACTCCAATGAGCTGGATGATATTGCTTCACGCTATCATGAATGTACTTGTCTTGAAGTATTGATTTTGCTGATTGGGCTGTAGTTTGATCATTATTTGCTTTTGCTTGCAAATATGTGTCCATAATAACATTCAAATAAGTTGATGGTTGCCACTCTGCAGCTGGGGTATTAAAGATTTTTTCTCCTGCTAATCTATTAACATCATTCACCACTGAATTCAGAACATATTTAGAAATATCATTTGATTTACCTTGGAAACCATCTGCAAAGCTTCCTCCAATATCCGAGTGAACACCTGGGAAAGATTGTTCAATCCAATTTGATGGTAAAAGCGCTCCTGCATAAGCTTTAATAGATTGCAAAGCAAAATTGGTTCTCACTTCATCTTCAGCAGTTGGATGAACCACTATTGTATCCAAATTCGTTTCAAAGTTTTTACCAATATCCACGCCATTCCAAGGCGCACCAAATGAACTTACCGTGTCAAATGGTGTGACTGAGCGAAGAATTATTAACTCTGGCATAATTGAACCATAACTGCTAGTCACACCATCATTCAAAAGAATATTTGCAAAATCACGAGAAGTTGCAGCACCTCGACTAAAACCAACTGTATCAGTAATTATAAATGGCTGATTATTAACACCTGAAACCATTTTATAATAGGCTTGAGCAAACTTATTCATTCCTTCCTGTTCTCTTAAACTAGCTCCACAACCAGTTGCTTGACAGAAAGTATCACCAAATTCGTTGTTACTTCCTACACCTTTTATATATTTAGCCTCACCATCATAGATTGTAGATAACCTCCAAACATTACTTTCCTCACCTTTAGCTAAATCACGTTCAGCATTATTGTCAGTTCCGTCAAAAAAGATTCCGATTTTTTTTGGCTGCACCAAAACCTGTCTTTCTTCATCCGTTAAACTCGCCAAAAACTTATTACCTCCAACTTCACCTTCAACTTTCTGTCTGATTTTTTCTTTCATCGAATCAGTAAGAGTAATGCCTCTCTCCTCAATATAAGCATAAACCTTCTCAAGTTTTCCAGATGCAATAGCTTGATTAAATTGCTCTTGCTGTTCAGGAGTAAATATCAACCCAACTTCACGATAAATTTCTTGAGCTGTTGTTGCAACAACCTCATAAGCTTTCACCGCTGCATCTCCATACAACTTAGCAGTTCCTCCAAGATTCGTTTTAGCTTCTTGCAACAACTGACCATTTTGATGCAACTCATAAGCTCTGCTTAAAACCGCAACACTGATGTTTAAATCAATATTATATCCGCCTTCGTAATGAGTTCCGTTGTTAACTTGGTTGGTTGTGATGTCTCTGTTTAAGCTTGAGATTCTTGAGTCTTTTGATGCAATGGTTTCTGATCCTGTAATACTCGTCACTTCCCCAGTTGTTGCGTCTCTCGTGATTGTGCTATTTAGATTAATCGTTCCATTGCCAATTGTCGCTTTAGTTTCTCCGCTCTGATTAGATGAATTCGCAGCATAACTCATCCCAAGTGTCGTATTCTTAATATCAGCAACCATCATCAATCCACCAGGAGTAACTCCAAATCCAACTGGAAGACCAATGTTAATCCCAATCGCATTCGTTTCAGAATTATTGTGATCCTGAAGATTCGAGTAAGTCAGAGTCTTGGTGTTTATTACTAGATTATTTCCATCAGTCGCGCTTGATCCGATTAATCCATTCGTCGAATTAGCAATCACTCCACCAACAATATTAGTGTTGTTCTCTGTGTTTATCGTTACTGAGTTTGTTCCAATTATGCTTGCGATATTGTCTGTCCATAATCTGTCCTGACTGCTGTCTGAATTGTTAAACCCAATATTTCCACCAAACGAGTAAGAATTAGATTCGCTGTTTGAAGTTAGTTTAGATTGAAGTGATTCAACATTCAGATTGTTAGTCGTGATTGTTACGTCTTTACCAAGCACAGAACTTCCAACTACATTCGTGTCGAGTTTTGTGTTGATGTTAATAGTTCCATTAGATGCGTTGAGATTTGACGAGAGATAAGATGTCGAACTCAAATCACTTGAACTGCTTGAAGTAGAAATCGTTGGAATACTCACAAAAATTCCGCCGCCACTCACCGAAACAGTTTCAGAAATTGAATCAGTCCTGCTGCTTGAAGATGAATTTACACTATTCTGCGCCGCAGTTATGTTGACGTTTCCTTCCTTGCTTCTCAGATTAATATCTCCGTCTTCTGAATAAACATTACTGCCTTTGATAGTTAGATCTGAATTAGAAATTAATGTTATATCGTTCGTAGCATAAAGATTACTCGCCGCATTCGTTATGTAATCTGTCTCTGAAGTTGTAGTAGTCCTAGAAAGTGTGTCCGTAACCGCACCATAAAATCCATAACTCGGGGCCGTCACAATCGCCTGTAACGCATTCATCCCAATCTGGGCACCAGCAGCAGTCGCATTCGCAGCCTTCGCCTTATCATCAGTCTGTGATCCGCTGCTATCAGAAATCCTTTGAGCAGATTGTACCGTGCTATCTGCCAAACCTAACCACGCATTTCCTACACTCAACGTTATCGTGTTTCTCACATCTGAAGAATCATTCACCACCTTCGCAACCTCTTCCACAGATTTAATATTCAACTCATCATTAGCCGTGATATTAATCTGATTATCCGCACTCAAAGTTGACGCCAAAATATTCGTGCTTCCACCTTCAGACGCAGATAATAATGACGAGCCTGATGAAATATTAATATTATTCGCCGCAGACAAAATAGAAGAAGCCATTGAAGTTTGAGTTATAGTCGTAGTGCTCTCATTCCCAGTTTGAGTAAAATCCATCCCAACCGAGGAATGAGTATGTGAAAAGCCAATCGCATCAAAATCGCGATTACTGCTGGAAGAAACCGTAGTGCTTGAATTAATCCCAGCCATAACATTCACATCACCAGTTTCAGAAGTTAAATTAATATCGCCAGTTCCAGTCGTTTGAATGTTTGAGGCTGAGATGTTAAGATTTTTTGATGATAACAAATTAATATTTCCAATCGAGTTTAAATTTGAAGCAGCCTGAGTTTGTGTGGTTGTCGAGGTAGAAGATGATCTTCTTTCTGTTGATGCGGCAGCTGCGCCATCAACCATAGATAAACTCGTTCCCGCCATGCCAGCGTAAAACATAACATTACCTAAGTACTGCCCCATTACTTCTCCACCAATCGCAGTTCCAATATAATTTCCACCAGCCTGCCCCGCAGCTCCAACCGCCATACTCATTCCAGCAACTGCAGCTGATGTTGCAGCCACCGCTAAATAATTAGCATGAGTTTTTTTGACCGAAGATTCTTTGATGTGAATATCAGCAATTGTCGCAATATTCAAATTTGCATTTGAATTGATGGTTTGTAGATCGCCATTTTCATCGGTGATTTTTCCAGCGTTAATCGTGATTTGGTCAGCATTAAAATTCGAAGAGATAATGTTGGTATCTGATCCAGATTCAGTTTTTAAATTTCCTGCGAAAGTTAACTCAGATGCTTTTTGCACCGCATCATAAGTCATTTCAGTTGAGGTGGTCGATTTTTTAGCACCAGCTCCAATCATTGCTCCCGAAGCGCCCGCCATTGCAATAGTTCCAATCCCGCCAGTCATTGCTCCAACTGCTGCAGCTGATAACATTCCAACCGCAACTGCTTTGTAATCTGTACTAATTTTCTGATTCATTACGTAATGGAATTTCTCATCAGTTGCAGAAATTACATTCAAAGTTGCATCGGAATTATAGATAATATTGTTGCTCGAATCTGTGTATTTACCAGCTGTCAAGTGACCATCACCAGAACCAGTAATATTAGAAGCAATCACGTAAGTATTACTTCCACTGGCGGTTGTAATATCATTACCTGAGATTTCCGAAGAAACGTTAGTGCTTGATGAATCAATTTTTAGATTAGTAATCTTACTCGAAGAATTTTTCTTACCCGACAAGCTTTTAGAATAGCTGGTGTCTAAATCTGAAGAAATTATCAGATTATTCCTCGCAGTTAAACTAATATCGCCACTTCCTGAGTTATTTGAAGAATCATTGTCTGTGTCTGAAGTTGTAAGTTTGCTGGCGATGATGTTGATATTGCCAAAGGCATTGTCTGATCCAACAGTATCGGTGTTTTTGTAACCAGAAGTAATCGTGATATCACCATTGTTGGTGGTTGTTAAAT
>JACCDX010348789.1_pt1 | contig 16279 bp, 12 predicted proteins | sample 7449681 | NCBI WGS metagenome assembly JACCDX01 (sample SAMN15323450, study PRJNA562643) | freshwater metagenome | isolation source: river surface water | place: USA:Blue River Watershed | collected 2017-08-18 | reverse complement strand
GCGCTTGCGGCGTGGCGCGGTCAGCTACAGAGATTGTAGCAAGCCGGGCTATCTCGGCGGCTTCCCGCCAGCTGTCCAGCGCTTGCGCCTGGTCGGCGCCAATGACGAGGAACAGGTCCGCGCCGGGTTGCTCGGCCCGCAACTCCCGCAGGGTGTCGATGGTGTACGTGGGCCCCAGCCGCTGCAGTTCGCGGCCATCGACCACGGCGCCGTCCACCGGCGCGAAGGCCAGGCGGGCCATCGCCAGCCGGTGGTCGCCGGGGGTCAGGGCCCGCGCCTTGTGCCAGGCCTGCCCCGTGGGAAACACCCGCAACTCGTCCAGCCCCAGCTGGGCGATGGCGCAGCGCGCCAGGGCCACGTGCGCCCGATGCGGCGGGTCGAAGGCCCCGCCGAACATGCCCAGGCGCCGGGGGGGCCGGGCGCGCGATTCGCTCAAGCCCACTCCCGGGGGACGATGAACTTCGTGTACAGGTCGTGCTCGGGCGAGCCTGGCTCGGGCTGCCACTGGTACGCCCAGGTCGCATGCGGCGGCATGGACAGCAGGATGGACTCCGTGCGCCCGCCAGACTGCAGGCCGAAATGCGTGCCGCGGTCCCACACCAGGTTGAACTCCACGTAGCGCCCGCGGCGATACAGCTGGAAATCGCGCTCGCGCTGGCCGTGGGCCATGCCCTGGCGGCGCTCCACGATGGGCAGGTAGGCACCCAGGAAGGCGTCGCCCACCGAGCGCATCATGGCGAAGCTGCCCTCGGGCCCCAGATCCGCGAAGTCGTCGTAGAAGATGCCGCCCACGCCGCGCTGCTCGCCCCGGTGCTTGAGGGTGAAGTACTCGTCGCACCAGGCCTTGAAGCGCGGGTACTTGTCCGCGCCGAAGTCCGCCAGCGACTGCTTGCACGCCTGGTGGAAATGCCGCGCGTCCTCCTCGAACCCGTAGATGGGGGTGAGGTCCATGCCGCCGCCGAACCAGCACACCGGCTCGCCGCCGGCCGGGCGGGCCATGATCATGCGCACGTTCATGTGCACCGTAGGCACGTAGGGGTTGCGCGGGTGGAACACCAGCGACACGCCCATGGCCTCGAAGGGCGCGCCCGCCAGCTCCGGCCGGTGCTGCGTGGCCGAGGGCGGCAGCTGCGGCCCGCTCACGTGCGAGAAGCCGCAGCCCGCGCGCTCGAACACGGCGCCGTTTTCCAGGATCTTGGTCAGGCCGTCGCCCTGCAGCCGCTCGCCCGCCGGCTTGCGCCAGGCATCGGCCAGGAAGCGGGCGGACCCGCCGGCCTCGGCCTCCACCTGCTCCAGGGCGGCGGTGATGCGGGCCTGCAGGTCCAGCAGGTAGTGGCGGACGTGGTCGGTGGTGGGTTGCATGGCAGGAAGGCGGTTCAGCCGCGGGCGGCGCGGAAGCCGATGTCGGTGCGCCACTGGGCGCCGTCGAAGTGGATGCCCTTGACGACCTCGTACACGCGCGCCTGGGCCAGCTTGACCGAATCGGCCAGCGCCGTCACGCAAAGCACCCGGCCGCCGGAGGTGACGACCTGGCCGTCCTCGCGCTGCGTGGTGCCCGCATGGAACACCATGGCGTCAGCCGCCTCGGCGGGCAGGCCGGCCACCACGTCGCCCTTGCACGGGCTCAGCGGGTAGCCGGCCGCGGCCATCACCACGCCCAGCGCCACGCGGCGGTCCCACTCCAGCTCCACCTGGTCCAGCTGGCCCGAGGTGGCGGCCAGCATCACCTCCACCAGGTCGGACTTCAGGCGCATCATGATCGGCTGGGTCTCGGGGTCGCCCATGCGGCAGTTGAACTCCAGGGTCTTCACATGGCCCTGGGCGTCGATCATCAGGCCGGCATACAGGAAGCCCGTGTAGGGGATGCCGTCCTTCTCCATGCCCTTGATGGTGGGCAGGATCACCTCGCGCATGGCGCGGGCGTGCACGTCGGGCGTCACCACCGGCGCGGGCGAATACGCGCCCATGCCGCCGGTGTTGGGCCCCTGGTCCGCGTCCAGCAGGCGCTTGTGGTCCTGGCTGGTGGCCAGCGCCGTCACGTTCTTTCCGTCGCACAGGACGATGAAGCTGGCTTCCTCGCCCTGCAGGAACTCCTCGATCACCACGCGGGCGCCGCCCTCGTTGTGCGTGACGCCCAGCTTGTTGTCCAGGAGCATGAAGTCGATCGCCTCGTGCGCCTCGGCCAGGGTCATGGCCACGACCACGCCCTTGCCCGCCGCCAGGCCATCGGCCTTGACGACGATGGGCGCGCCCATGCGGTCCACGTAGGCATGGGCCTGCACGGGATCGGTGAAGGCCTCGTAGGCGGCGGTGGGAATGCCGTGGCGCTTCATGAAGGCCTTGGAGAAGGCCTTGGAGCTTTCCAGCTGCGCGGCGGCCTGGGTGGGGCCGAAGATGCGCAGGCCGGCGGCGCGGAAGGCGTCCACCACGCCCGCGGCCAGGGGCGCCTCGGGGCCGACCACGGTCAGGTCCACCTTCTGGGCCAGGGCCCAGTCACGCAGTTGCGCCACGTCGGCCAGGGGCAGGTTGACAAGGCGGTCGTCGAGCGCCGTGCCGCCATTGCCGGGCGCCACGTAGACCTGCTGCACCCGGGGGGACTGCGCCAGCTTCCAGGCCAGCGCGTGCTCGCGGCCGCCGCCGCCGATGACGAGAACCTTCATTCCGAGATTTCCGCGTTATGAAACACATCCTGGACATCGTCCAGGTCCTCCAGCACGTCCAGCAGCTTCTGCATGCGCTGCGCGTCCTCGCCGGCCAGCTCGATGGTGTTTTCCGGGCGCATGGTGACCTCGGCCACCTCGGGCTTGAGGCCGGCGGCCTCCAGGGCGTTCTTCACGGCCTCGAACTCGCCGGGGGCGGTGATCACCTCCACGGAGCCGTCCTCGCCCACCACCACGTCCTCGGCGCCAGCGTCCAGCGCCACTTCCATGACCCGGTCCTCGTTGGTGCCCGGCGCCAGCAGCAGCTGGCCGCAGTGCTTGAACTGGAAGGCCACCGAGCCCTCGGTGCCCATGTTGCCGCCGTACTTGCTGAAGGCGTGGCGCACCTCGGCCACCGTGCGCACGCGATTGTCCGTCATGGTGTCCACGATGATGGCCGCGCCGCCGATGCCGTAGCCCTCGTAGCGGATTTCCTCGTAGGTCACGCCCTCGAGGTTGCCCGTGGCCTTGTCGATGTTGCGCTTGATGGTGTCGGCCGGCATGTTGGCCGCCTTGGCCTTGTCCACGGCCAGGCGCAGGCGGGGGTTGGCGGACAGGTCGCCACCGCCCTGGCGGGCCGCCACCATGATCTCGCGGATCACGCGCGTCCAGATCTTGCCGCGCTTTTCATCCTGCCGGCCCTTGCGGTGCTGGATGTTGGCCCATTTACTGTGTCCAGCCATGGGGGAGTCCTTTTAGAGTCTTGTTCAATTCGTGTGTGCCGGGGGCGCGCTTGCGCTACGCTTGCACGCCAGAGCCCACCATTCTACTTTTGACCCCATGGCCCACCCCCTGCTCGTCGCCCGCAACGCCCAGGCAGACTGCCACCTGCTGCCCGCCCTGGCCAACCGTCACGGACTCATCACCGGCGCCACGGGCACCGGCAAGACCGTCACCCTCCAGTGCCTGGCCGAGCACTTCAGCCGCATCGGCGTGCCGGTCTTCCTGGCCGACATCAAGGGCGACCTGACGGGCATCAGCCAGGAGGGCCAGCCCTCCCCCAAGCTGGCCCAGGCCATCGCCGAGCGCGGCCTGCCCACGCCCGAACCCCTGGCCTGCCCGGCCACGCTGTGGGACGTGTTCGGCGAGCAGGGCCATCCCGTGCGCGCCACCGTGTCGGACCTGGGCCCTCTGCTGCTGGCCCGCATGCTGAACCTGAACGAAACCCAGGCCGGCGTGCTGAACATCGTCTTCCGCATCGCCGACGCCCAGGGCCTGCTGCTGCTGGACCTGAAGGACCTGCGCACCATGCTGCAGTTCGTCGGCGACAACGCGAAGCAGTTCACCACCGAGTTCGGCAACATCAGCGCCGCCAGCGTGGGCGCCATCCAGCGCGGCCTGCTGCAGATCGAGTCCCAGGGCGGCGACCGCTTCTTCGGCGAGCCCATGCTGGACATCCAGGACTTCCTGCAGACGGATGCCGCCGGGCATGGCGTGGTCAACATCCTGGCCGCCGACAAGCTGCTCAATGCCCCGCGCCTGTACGCCACCTTCCTGCTGTGGCTGCTGTCCGAGCTGTTCGAGCAGCTGCCCGAGGTGGGCGACCTGGACAAGCCCAAGCTGGTGTTCTTTTTCGACGAGGCCCACCTGCTTTTCGACGAGGCGCCCAAGGCCCTGGTCGAGCGCATCGAGCTGGTGGTGCGCCTGGTGCGCTCCAAGGGCGTGGGCGTGTACTTCGTCACCCAGAACCCGCTGGACATCCCCGACAGCGTGCTGGCCCAGCTGGGCAACCGCGTGCAGCACGCGCTGCGCGCCTTCACGCCCCGCGACCAGAAGGCCGTCAAGGCCACGGCCGAGACCATGCGGCCCAAGGCCGGCCTGGACATCCAGGCCGCCATCACCGAGCTGGCCGTGGGCGAGGCGCTGGTCAGCTTCCTGGACGCCAAGGGCCGCCCCTGCGAGACCGAGCGGGCCTACGTGATCCCGCCGGGCAGCCAGATCGGCCCCATCACCCCGGCCCAGCGCCAGGCCCTGCTGCAAGGCTCGCTGGTGGCGGGGGTGTACGAGAAGGCGGTCGACCGGGAGTCGGCACACGAGATCCTCAGGGGCCGCGCCGCCCAGGCCCAGGCGGCCAGTGACGGCGCGGCGGCCCCGGCGGGGAGTGGCGGCGCGCCAGAAAGCGGATCGGGCGGCATGCTGGGTGGCCTGGGCGACCTCCTCATGGGGTCCACCGGCCCGCGCGGCGGACGGCGCGAGGGGCTGGTCGAGATGATGGCCAAGTCGGCGGTACGGACCGTCGGCAGCAGCATCGGCCGGGAGATCATGCGCGGTGTGCTGGGCAGCCTGGTGGGCGGCCGGCGGCGCTGAGGGCCGGGCCACCCGGGGGCAGCCCCCTCCCCGCAACGCCCCACGGGCTGCTACATTGGGGCAGCCATGAACGCGCAGGACTTCTCCATCAGTTTCCTCGACGAACGGGCCGAGGCGCAGTCCGCTATCGCCGAGTTGCGCACCACCCACGCCATCCGCCAGCGTTGCGGCCTCCTGCTCCAGCGCGCGCGCCGTGGCGAATCCGGGTGGTTCGAAGTCGACGGCACGGCGCTGGAGACCTGCGCGCAGCAGGTCGCCCACACCGTGCGGCAGCGGTACCCGTCCCTGCGCGTGCCCCTCCACAGCTTCTGGCGCCACCTCCAGGCCGGCGGCGTCGACCGCAAGGGCCAGCTCGAGCGCCGGCTGGCGGGCCTGCCCCGGCCCACCCGGGTCCACGCGCTGCTGGACCTGGCCGTCGTCGGGGTGATGCTGGGCACCAGCGCCAGCCCCCGCTGGAAATACACCGAGTCCGCCACCGGGCAGGCGCTCGGGCGCTCGGAAGGCCTGGCCGTCGCCACCGTCCATGCCTTCACCGCCGGCCTGTTCTCCAGCGACAAGGACCATCCCTGCCAGGTCGACGCCCGGGGCCTGCGCGGCCTGTCGACCGACCACCTGGCGCGGGCCTTCCAGTCCACCCCCGCGAACCCGCTGCCAAGCCTGGAGGACCGGGCCATCCGCCTGCGCCGGCTGGGGGAGTCGCTGGCCGAGCAACCCGAGGTCTTTGGCGAGGACGGCCGGCCCGCGGGTTTGTTCGACATGATCATCAGCCCCTTCGGCCACGGCGTGCCGCACACGGCGGATGTCGACGCGCACGACATCCTGTCCCAGGTGCTGGCCTGCCTGCCGGCGGTCTGCCCGGTGGACCAGCAGCTGGGCGGGCAGCCGCTGGGGGATTGCTGGCGGCACGCCGCCGTGGGTGGTGGCGGCCTCACGGAGGGCTGGGTCCCGTTCCACCAGGCCGCCCAGTGGCTCACGCTGTCCCTGCTGGAGCCGTTCCAGTGGGCCGGCGTGCGCGTGCGCGGGTTGGAGCGGCTCACCGCACTGCCGGATTACCGCAACGGAGGCCTGCTGATCGACACCGGCGTCCTGCGGCTTCGCAACGCGCACGCGGCGGCCACCCCCTGGCGGCCCGGCGACGAGGTGATCGTGGAGTGGCGGGCGCTCACCATTGCCCTGCTGGACGAACTCGCGCCCCGGGTGCGCCGGCTGCTCGCCCTGGACGAGGCCCACCTGCCGCTCGGGTGCATACTCGAAGGGGGCACCTGGGCCTGCGGCCGCGAACTGGCGCAGCGCCTGCGCGGCGGCCTGCCGCCCCTGCGCATCGCCAGCGACACCGCCGCCCTCTGAGCGGCCGGCGCCTGGCGCCCCCAACACGAACACACCAAGAGGAACAGAAACTTGAGCAACGTCCACGTCGTCGACCACCCGCTGGTGCAGCACAAGCTCACGCTGATGCGCAAGAAGGAGGCGTCCACCAACAGCTTCCGCCGCCTGCTCAATGAGCTGGCCACGCTCATGACCTACGAGGTCACGCGCGACATGCCGCTGCACGACGTCGAGATCGAGACCCCGCTGGAGACCATGCAGGCCAAGATGATCGACGGCAAGAAGCTGGTCTTCGTGTCCATCCTGCGCGCCGGCACCGGCATCCTGGACGGCATGCTCAACGTGGTGCCCGGCGCCCGCGTCGGCCACATCGGCCTGTACCGCGACCCCCAGACGCTGCGGGCCGTGGAGTACTACTTCAAGATGCCGCAGGACATGGCCTCGCGCGACGTCATCGTCGTCGACCCCATGCTGGCCACCGGCAACAGCGCCGTCGCCGCCATCGACCGGATCAAGGCCCTCCAGCCGCGGTCCATCAAGTTTGTCTGCCTGCTTACCTGCCCCGAGGGCGTGAGGACCCTGCAGGCCGCCCACCCCGACGTGGCCATCTACACCGCGGCGATCGACCGGGAGCTGAGCGACCACGGCTACATCCTGCCGGGCCTGGGCGACGCGGGCGACCGCATCTTCGGCACCAAGTAAGGATCGTGGGAACCGGGCCCGTGGGCACGAGGACCAGGGGACAGGGCCTGCGTGCCCTGGGCCGGGGCGCGGCCCTGTGCCTGGCCGCCTGGCCGCTGACCGCCGCCCTGGTCGCCGCGCTCGCCGCGCCGTTCACGCCGGCCAGCGATGCCGAGGTCGTCGAGCGCCTGCCCGGCCGGGCCGGCCAGGACCCGGCGCTGCGAAGCGTGGAGGCGCTGCGCAGGCAGCTGGCGGCGGCCCCGGGCGATGCCCGCCTGCGGGTCGAGGTCGCCCGGCGCTATTTCGACCTGGCGCTGGCCCAGGGCGACCCCCGTTACGCGGGCTATGCCAGCGGCGCCCTGGCGCCCCTGGCCGCCGACCCGCCACGCGAGCCGGCCACCGCTGCCGCCTACTGGACGGCCCGGGGCATCCTCGAGCAATACCTGCACGGCTTCGAACCGGCACTGGACAGCCTGGCCCGTGCCGCCCAGCTGGACCCGCGCGCGCCCGAGCCGCCGGGCTGGCGCGCCGCCATCTTCATGGTGCAGGCCCGCTACGCCGAGGCGCTGGGCGAATGCGAGCGGCTGCAGGCGCTGGCGCACCCGCTGTGGGCGGCGGGCTGCCGCGCCTATGCCCGCGCCGCCACGGGCCACCTGGCGGACGCCTACGGCCAGCTGGCGCATGCCGCCGCCACCGCGCGCGACGCCCCGTCCGGCCTGCGGCTGTGGGCCCAGACCCGGCTGGCGGAGATGGCGCAGCGCCAGCAGCGGCACACCGAGGCCGAACGGCACTTCCGGCTCGCGCTGGACACGGGGGTCACCGACCAGTTCCTCCTGGCGGCCTACGCCGACTTCCTGGTCGACCGCGGCCGGGCCCGCGAGGCCCTGGCCCTCCTGGGCGGCTGGGAACGCTCCGACATCCTGCTGCTGCGGCTGGCGCTGGCCGGCCAGGCCGTGGGCGATGCCCGCGCGGGCGGCTGGATCGCCCAGTTGCGCGAGCGCTTCGCCGACGCGGCGCGCCGGGGGGACGCCCTGCATGAATGGGAGGCCGCCCGCTTCGAGCTGGACCTCGCCCGCCGCCCGGACCGCGCCCTGCCCCTGGCAGTCCGCAACTACGCCGTGCAGAAGGAGCCACGGGATGCCTTCCTCCTGATGCGGGCGGCCCTCGCGGCCGGCCGCCCGGCCGAGGCCGCGCCGGCCCTGGCCTGGCTGCGTGCCAGCCGCTACGAGGACCCGGCCTTCACCCGGCTGGCCGGCGAGCTGGCCGCGGCGGGGGGCGGGCGCTGATGCGCGGGCCTGTTGGGCGGATGGCGCCGTTGCCCAGGGCCGGCGGGTTGCCAGCAGCCTGTCGCCGGCTTGCCGCTTGGGCCCTGGCGCTCACCCTCGCGCTGGCCGGCACCAGCCCGGCCTGGGCCCACAAACCCAGCGACAGCTACCTGCACCTGCGCGCTGTGCCCCAGGACCGCGTGGAAATGCGCTGGGACCTGGCCCTGCGGGACCTCGAGCTGCTGCTGCAGGTCGACCGCGACGGCAACGGCGAGATCACCTGGGGCGAGGTCCGAACCCGCTCGGACGACATCGCCGCCCTGGCCCGCCAGGCGCTGGTGCTGCGGTCGGGCGGCCAGGCCTGCACCTGGGAGGCGCCGCAGGCGCTGCAGCTCGATCGCCACAGCGACGGCACCTATGCGGTGCTGCGGATGGACGCGCGCTGCCCGCCCCTGAAGGAGGCGCTGGCGGTCACCTACACCCTGCTGTTCGAGGTGGACCCCACGCACCGTGGCCTGGTGCAGTGGCAGCCCCCGGGCGCGGTGGCGGCGCAGGCCCGCATCTTCAGCGTGGACTCGCCGCAGCAGCCGCTGACCCTGGCCGCGCCGGGCGCCTGGGACACGCTGCGGCAGTACGTGGTCGAAGGCGTCTGGCACATCTGGATCGGGTTCGACCACATCCTGTTCCTGCTGGCCCTGCTGCTGCCGGCGGTGCTGCGGCGCGAGCGGGACCACCGCCGGCTGCAGCCGGTTCCCCGCCTGGGAGGAGCCGCCCTCGAGGTGGCCAAGGTGGTCACCGCCTTCACCGTGGCCCATTCCATCACCCTGAGCCTGGCGGTGCTGGGCATCGCCACCCTGCCCTCGCGCCTGGTGGAGTCCACCATCGCCGCCTCGGTGGTCGTGGCGGCCCTGGCCAACGTACGCAGCGGCGACATGCACCGGCGCTGGGTCATGGCCTTCGGATTCGGTCTGGTGCACGGCTTCGGCTTCGCCTCCGTGCTGGCCGACCTGGGCCTGCCCCAGGGGGCGCTGGCGCTGTCCCTGGTGGGGTTCAACGTGGGGGTGGAACTGGGGCAACTGGCCATCGTCGCGGCCTTCCTGCCCCTGGCGTTCTGGCTGCGGCGCACGGTGTTCTACCGGGTGGGCATCCTCACCCTGGGATCGCTGGCCATCGCGGCGATCGCAGCCTGGTGGTTCGTCCAGCGGGCGTTCGACCTCTAGCCCGGGCCGGCGTGGCGCTCAGGACTTCGGCCGCTGGTTCTGGATCCAGTTGGCCAGCTGGCGGGCCTCGGCCTCGCTCACCTGAGGACGCTCCGCGTCGTTGGGCATCTTGGCCGCGCCCCAGTGCGGGCCGCCGGCGGCCTCGCTGCCCATGCGGATGGTCTTCACCATCACGCGCACGGCGTCCTTGTTGCCCTTCCACTTGACGGCGATCTTCTCGAACGACGGCCCGGCGCCGTCCTTCTTGACGTCATGGCATCCCATGCATTGCTTGTCCTGGGCCAGCTTCTGCCCGAGCGGCACCTTGTCCGCCGCCAGGGCGGGGACGGCTGACGCGAGGGCGATGGCCCACAGGGCGACGGTCTTTACATGCATTGCGTATCTCCTCTATCCAAAGGTCGGCGAACTGCCACTTTCAGGTTAGACCCTGCGGCCCGCGGGGGCAAACGCCAGGATTGACCTGGATCAAGGCCGACACGTTTTCGTGCAGGGCGCACAAGGCCGGTGCGCGCCCTCACCGCGAACAGGCGCTGGGGCCCGGCCACCGTGGCCGGCACCCGCCCCGCAGGGCCGAAAAGGGCTGGCACACGCCTTGCGTAAACCCTCCCACTGAAAAGCGGCGCATGACGAGGTGCGCTGAGCGGGTGCACAACGCCGTGCCCCTACCCGCCCCGCCACCCGGGGCCGGCCCTGCCTGCCAGGGCCGACTCCACGCCCCCTATTTTTTGCAGGAAGATCCCATGAAGATCGTCGTCATCGGCCATGGCATGGTCGGCCACAAGTTCCTCGAGAGCCTTGCCGAGGCCGGCCTGGCGCACGCCCAGGTCACCGTGCTGTGCGAGGAGCCGCGCCCCGCTTACGACCGGGTGCACCTGTCCGAATTCTTCGCCGGCAAGACCGCCGAGGACTTGTCCCTGGTCACGCCCGGCTTCTTCGACCGCGACGGCCTGGTGCTGCGCCTGAACACCCGCGCCACGGCCATCTCGCGCGACGCGAAGACGGTCACCACGGCCTCGGGCGAGGTGCTGCCGTACGACAAGCTGGTCATCGCCACCGGCTCCTACCCCTTCGTGCCGCCCGTGCCGGGCAAGGACCGGGCAGACTGCTTCGTCTACCGCACCATCGAGGACCTCGAGGCCATGACCGAGTGCGGTGCCCGCTCGAAAAGCGGGGTCGTCATCGGCGGCGGCCTGCTGGGCCTGGAATGCGCCAAGGCCCTGCGCGACATGAAGCTGGACACGCATGTCGTCGAATTCGCCCCGCGCCTGATGGCCGTGCAGGTCGACGACGCCGGCGGCGCCATGCTTCGCCGCAAGATCGAGGATCTGGGCGTGGGCGTGCATCTGTCGAAGAACACGGTGGAAATCACCGACGGCACGCAGGCCCGCCACCGACTGGCATTCGCCGACGGCACGCACCTGGAAACCGACATGCTGGTCTTCTCAGCCGGCATCCGCCCGCGCGACGAGCTGGCACGCACCTCGGGCCTGACGGTCGGCCCGCGCGGCGGCATCGCCATCGACGACCGCTGCCGGACCAGCGACCCCGACATCTACGCCATCGGCGAATGCGCCCTGTGGAACGGGCAGGTCTTCGGCCTGGTGGCGCCCGGCTACGACATGGCGCGCACCGCGGCCCGCCACCTGGCCGGCCAGGACGGCGTCTTCCAGGGCGCCGACATGAGCACCAAGCTCAAGCTCATGGGCGTGGACGTGGCCTCCATCGGCGATGCCATGGGCAAGACCCCGGACAGCCGCAGCTACCAGTACACCGACGAACGCAAGCAGGTGTACAAGAAGATCGTCACCTCCGGGGACGGCACGCGCCTGCTCGGCGCCGTTCTGGTGGGTGACGCCGCCGAGTACGGCACGCTGCAGCAGATGATGCTCCATGCCCTCGCGTTGCCGGCCGACCCCGAGTTCCTGATCCTGCCATCCTCGGATGGCAAGGTCCGGCCCGGCCTGGGCGCCGACGCCCTGCCCGACTCCGCGCAGATCTGCTCGTGCAACAGTGTCTCCAAGGCCGCCATCTGCGGCGCCGTGGCGCAGGGTGCCTGCGACATCGGCACGCTCAAGTCCTGCACCAAGGCCGGCGCGACCTGCGGGGGCTGCGTGCCGCTGGTCACGCAGGTCATGAAGGCCGAGATGAAAAAGCGCGGCATGGCGGTCAACAACCACCTGTGCGAGCACTTCCCCTTCTCCCGCCAGGAGATCTTCCACCTGGTGAAGGTGGGGCAGATCCGCACCTTCGAGGAACTGCTGGCGCGCCATGGCCAGGGCCTGGGCTGCGACATCTGCAAGCCGGTGGCGGCCAGCGTCTTCGCCTCCGTCTTCAACGACTTCGTCCTGGGCAGCGCCCGCGCGGCGCTGCAGGACTCCAACGACTACTTCCTGGGCAACATCCAGAAGGACGGCACCTACTCCGTCGTCCCCCGAATGGCCGGCGGCGAGGTCACCCCCGAAGGCCTGATCGCCGTGGGCCAGGTGGCCAAGAAGTACGGCCTGTACACCAAGATCACCGGTGGCCAGCGGGTGGACCTGTTCGGCGCGCGGGTCGACCAGCTGCCGGCCATCTGGGAGGAGCTGATCGCCGCCGGGTTCGAGTCCGGCCATGCCTACGGCAAGTCCCTGCGCACGGTGAAGTCCTGCGTGGGCAGCACCTGGTGCCGCTACGGCGTGGGCGACAGCGTGGGCCTGGCTGTGGCCCTGGAGAACCGCTACAAGGGCCTGCGCGCGCCGCACAAGATCAAGTTCGGCGTGTCCGGCTGCACCCGCGAGTGCGCCGAGGCCCAGGGCAAGGATGTGGGCGTGATCGCCACCGAGAAGGGCTGGAACCTCTACGTGTGCGGCAACGGCGGCATGAAGCCCCGCCATGCCGAGCTGCTCGCCAGCGACCTGTCCCAGGCCGACCTGGTGAAATACATCGACCGCTTCCTGATGTTCTACGTGCGCACCGCCGACCGCCTGCAGCGCACCAGCACCTGGCGCGAGAGCCTGGAGGGCGGGCTGGACTACCTGAAGTCCGTGGTGCTGGACGACCACCTGGGCATCGCCGCCGAGCTGGAGGCCGACATGCAGCACGTGGTCGACACTTACGCCTGCGAGTGGAAGGAGGCCGTCACCAACCCCGAGACGCGCAAGCGCTTCCGCCAGTTCGTCAACAGCGACAAGGCGGACCCCAACGTCATCTTCGTCCAGGAGCGCGGGCAGATCCGCCCCGCCACCCCCGAAGAGCGCCGCGAATCCCAACCCGCATGACCCCACAGGAACAGGAGCCCGCCATGACCCGAGCCCACGACTGGACCCCCATCTGCCATGTGGACGACATCTTGCCCAACACCGGCGTCTGCGCCCTGGTAGGTGACCGCCAGGTCGCCGTCTTCCGGGTGGCGGCCAACGACGAGCCGCGTGTCTTCGCCATCGACAACCTCGACCCCAACGCGCAGGCCAGCGTGCTCTCGAGGGGCCTGGTGGGCAGCCTGGGCGAGCGCATCGTCGTCGCCTCGCCGATCTACAAGCACCACTTCTGCCTGCAGACCGGTGAGTGCCTGGAGGTGCCCGAAAAGTCCGTCAGCGCCTACCCGGTGAGGCTGGAAGGCGGAAGAGTGCTGGTCGCGGCCTGAGCGTCGGGGGCCGGCGCGCGCACGACGCGGTTCTTGCCCGCGCGCTTGGCCTCCATCATGGCCCGGTCGGCTGCATCGATCAGGTCGTCGACGGTGGCCCCGGGGTGGTGCAGCGCACAGCCGATGCTGCAGCCGATCCCGAAGCCAACCTCCGCGACCTGGGCCAGGATGCGCTGGGCAGCCTGGTCCGTGATGGCCTCGACCGCGCTGCGCGGCGCCTCCAGGCAGACCAGGAACTCGTCCCCGCCATAGCGGCCCACCAGGTCCAGGTCCCGCACGCTGTGCACGAGGGCCTGGGCCACGCCCTGGAGCACCTTGTCGCCGGTGTCGTGGCCCATCCGGTCATTGACCTGCTTGAAGTTGTCCAGGTCCACGAACAACAGGGCCAGCGCCTTGCCCGGGGCGGCCTCGACCCGCGCGACCTGCTCGCGCGCCAGCTCGAGGAACAGGGCGCGGCTGGCCAGCTGGGTGACGGGGTCCCGCCGCGCCTTGCGAAGCTCCAGCGACTTGGCCACGTAGTTCTGCCGCATCAGGGTCAGGGTGTCGAAGAGCTGGGCCACCTCGGCCACCACGATGCCATGTTCGTCCTGCGCCTGGCCGCGCCGGTAGCGGTACACCGCCTCGTCGATGCCCGAGGCCATCCATCGGGCGATCCACGCCGCCACCAGCAAGGCCAGCGCCAGGCAGGCCAGCCCGCCCAGGGCGGTGTGGATCACTTCCCGGTGCAGGCCGCTGTCCAGGGCCTGGAAGGGCCGGCCTACCGTGACCGTCCATGGCGTGCCCGGAACGGGCGTGGCGCTCATTCGCAACCACCGGCCGTCCAGCGCCAGGGCGATGAAGTCACCGGGTTGCGTGCGCAGGGAGTCGATGGACGCGTCCGGCAGGCGCCGGCCCACATGCTGCTCGGCGTCGTGGGACCGGGCGATCACCCGGAAATCCTGGTCGGTCAGGGTGGCCACCCACCCGGGGGGCCAGGGCGTGGCATTCAACCGGGCGGTGAAGGCACTGGCCAGGACCGCGGCACGGATCTCGTGCGTGACGGCCGAGCCGCTGGTCCCCAGGGGGGCGGCGATCTCCACCACCCGCTGGCCACGGGTCGCGCGATCCAGCAGGGCCGAGGCGCCCGCCTGGGCATCGTGCGAGACCAGCAGCCGGCCGGTCGCCCCCTCCGCGCCGATCCACGGCGCATTGAACGCATACAGCGTGGAGAAGATCCGCGTACCCCGGCTGTCGACGAGGCTGATGGACATCAGGCGGGAGTCCCCCTGGGCGATCCGGTGCGCCAGGTCGTGCAGGGCCATGAAATCCTGCTGGTAGGCACTGTCGACCTCCGCCATGGCCGCCAGGGTGCTCTTGATGCCCTGCACCTGGTTGCCCACGGATTGGGCCGTCACCTGGCTGCGCAACTGCAGGTCCTGGCGGTCCATGTCTCGCAGGATCTGCGCCTGGCGGTAGACGGAAAAGGTAGCGAACGCAACGACAGGCAGCACGGCCAGCACGCACACCGCCATCAGCCAATCCGCCAGCTTCAGGCGCCGGCGCCCCAACAACCGACGAATCAGAACCATCGCAAGCCCCCCAGGTGAACCACGGCTTCCATCGATTCGAAATTCAATCCTCTCCCGATGACGAAATAACGATTTTTAGATGATGCTAATTTAAATTTTCATATTGCCCATCGTTTCACGGATAAACAACGCTTAGCCCCTCGTTGCAAGCTTTCTGCAAGCAAGGAAATCCGCGCGCGCCCAAAGAAAAGGCCGCCCGAAGGCGGCCTTGTTGCGGCGAAAACCGACCGGCTTATTGCCCGTCCGTCCCCACTTCCTCCGGCTCGGGCTTGGCCCGGCCTTCCTTCTTGGGCAGCGGCTGGATGTCCAGCAGCACCTCGTCCTTCTCGTCCAGGTCCACCGTCAGGCGGCCGCCCTCGGTCAGGCGCCCGAACAGCAGTTCGTCGGCCAGCGCCCGGCGGATGGTGTCCTGGATCAGGCGCTGCATGGGGCGTGCGCCCATGAGCGGATCGAAGCCCTTCTTGGCCAGGTGCTTGCGCAGCTTGTCGGTGAAGGTGACTTCCACCTTCTTCTCGGCCAGCTGCTGCTCCAGCTGCAGCAGGAACTTGTCCACCACGCGCAGGATGATCTGCTCGTCCAGCGGCTTGAAGCTCACGATCGCATCCAGGCGGTTGCGGAACTCCGGCGTGAACAGGCGCTTGATGTCGGCCATCTCGTCGCCCGCGGCGCGCGGGTTGGTGAAGCCGATGGTCGCCTTGTTCATGGTCTCGGCGCCCGCGTTCGTGGTCATGATGATGATCACGTTGCGGAAGTCGGCCTTGCGCCCGTTGTTGTCCGTCAGCGTGCCGTGGTCCATCACCTGCAGCAGCACGTTGAAGATGTCCGGGTGCGCCTTCTCGATCTCGTCGAGCAGCAGCACGCAGTGCGGCTTCTTGGTGACGGCCTCCGTCAGCAGGCCGCCCTGGTCGAAGCCCACGTAGCCGGGGGGCGCGCCGATCAGGCGGGACACCGCATGGCGCTCCATGTACTCCGACATGTCGAAGCGAATGAGCTCGATGCCCATGATGTAGGCCAGCTGCTTGGCGGCTTCCGTCTTGCCCACGCCGGTGGGGCCGGAGAACAGGAACGCGCCAATCGGCTTGTCGCCCTTGCCCAGGCCCGAGCGCGCCATCTTCACGGAAGATGCCAGCACCTCCAGCGCCTTGTCCTGGCCGAACACCACGGACTTGAGGTCACGCTCGATCGTCTGCAGCTTGCTGCGGTCGTCGTTGGACACGTTGGCGGGCGGGATGCGCGCGATCTTGGCCACGATCTCCTCCACCTCCACGCGGGAGATGGTCTTCTTGCGCTTGCTCGTGGGCAGGATGCGCTGGGCCGCGCCGGCCTCGTCGATCACGTCGATCGCCTTGTCCGGCAGGTGGCGGTCGTTGATGTACTTGGCCGACAGCTCGGCCGCGGCCTGCAGGGCGGCGGCGGCGTACTTGACGCTGTGGTGCTCCTCGAAGCGGCTCTTGAGGCCCTTGAGGATCTCCACCGTCTGTTCCACCGTCGGCTCCACCACGTCCACCTTCTGGAAGCGGCGGGACAGGGCAGCGTCCTTCTCGAAGATGCCGCGGTACTCGGTGAACGTCGTCGCGCCGATGCACTTGAG
>JACCDX010364458.1_pt1 | contig 16284 bp, 16 predicted proteins | sample 7449681 | NCBI WGS metagenome assembly JACCDX01 (sample SAMN15323450, study PRJNA562643) | freshwater metagenome | isolation source: river surface water | place: USA:Blue River Watershed | collected 2017-08-18 | reverse complement strand
GGCCAATGCCCGCCCGCCTCCGAAGCCGGCCAGCCGGCCGTCGCCCGCGGCCGCGATCAACCCGGCGGATTGGATCCGTGCCCCCGAAACCGACTCCCCCGCCCCGGACCGACCTGGCGGAGTCGCGCCCACGGTCGCAAACTCGGCGGCCGGTCCCCGCTTCGCGGCGCCGTCATTTGCCGACGGCGGCGGCATATCGCCCGGAGCGGACGGCAGCGCGTCGACCCGCGCCGGCCCGGCCGTCCCCGCGCCCTGGACCTGCGCCAGCAAACCCAGCGCTCCGGATGCCGGGTCGACGGTCGGAGCCGGCGCGAAGACCGGCAGTTGCACCTCGACGGTCCGCACCGCGTCGCGCCGCTCCATCGCCAGCCGCAGCGTCTCCGCCCGCACCCGCTCTTTCGCGTCAAAGGTATCCCGATACAGGGCCACCATCACCGCGAGGCCCGCCGCGGCGAGTCCGCCGGCAAGATAGTAGAACCGCGGGAACGTGAAAAATGTCGTCCGGCGGCCGCGGCCGCCGCGCCGGGCGGCGCTCCGCGGCTCGTAGCGCCACGCGTCGCCGTCGCCCGCTTCGCTCCCGGCGCGGTCCGGTTCCGGCGCGACCGCGACCTGGCCGTTGATGGGCACCACCGGGGCAAGCGCCGGCCCCGCGGCGGACGCCTCCTCCGCCTCCGCCGCCAGCGCGGAAGCGAGCAACGCCGCGGTGGCGCGCAGTTCTTCGACCTGGGCCCGGAGCGCGGGATCGCGGCGGAGCGCGGCCTCGACCGCGGCTCGGTCCGGCCCCGCGAGCTCGCCCACCGCATAGGCGGTGAGACGGGGATCGTCGGGCAGGAGGCGGGGATGGTTCATGGTGCAGTCTCCTTACGGCCGCCGGGCGGCAAACTCCGTGCGTAGTCGGCACACGGCGGTGTGGATCAGGAAACCCACGTTGCTCACCGAGAGTTCGGTGATCCGGGAGATTTCCTTGTAGCTGAAACCGTTTTGGAACTTGAGCCGCACGACTTCCTGCTGGTTCGGCGGCAGCCGCTCGATCAGCGCCAGGATCGTCGACCGCGTCTCCGCCTGTTCCAGCTCGCGTCCCGGCCGCGCGTCGCCGGCCGTGACCCGCTCCGCCTGTCCGTCCTCGAACCGCCGCATCCGGCCTTCCTTGCGCAGCACGTCGAGCGCCCGGTGCCGGCAAACGGTGAATAGCCACTCCACGGTGTGCCCGTCGATCTGCTCGCGGGGCTGGGCCATGAGTTTGACAAAGGTATCCTGCACGACATCGCGGGCCCGCTCCGGATCGCCCAGCAGCCGGGTCGCGAAGCGCAGCAGCGGCGCCTGATGCTCCGCGACGGTGCGCTCCAGAAATCCGGCTGTTTCCGGCAAACTGTCCCGGTCACTCGCAGGGGTGGTGAGCATGCGGAATCACCGGTTAGACGCGGCCCGGCCCCGATTCTTAGAAAAAAAGATGCGGCACCGGCCGCCGCCGCGCATCACCGGTCTTCCGGGGGCTCGCCGCGCCGGCTCCGCGCCGCGTCGCCCGGCGAGGGCCTTCGCCGGACCCGCCGGGCCTCACCCCTTCGGTCTGCCGCCGAAGAGTCCGCGCAAACCGGCGAGCAACCCGCCCGACTTCTTCGCCTGCCCCGCCGCGGAGTCCGCCGGGTCCAGGCGGATGCTCTCCCTTTGTTTCTGGAAAAACGCATCCCGGTGCTCCGCACTGATCCACTGGCCCTTGTAATGGGTCATTTCCCGCCGCGGACAGCGTTTACCGCTGATTGCGCAGACCTCCGTGCCGTCGTCGTCCGCCCTGGGCGCGTCCGCCGCCGGCTGGACCACCACGGTGAAATACGGCTGCCACGCCGCCATGCCCTCGCGCCACACGAGGGTATCGGCCATGATCGTGCCCTGCGCCACGAGTTGCTCGAATTGCGCCGGGTCCACCGGACCGACCTGCTGACCTTTGATCGCGTAATACCACTTCATCGCACGCGCGGAAGCGCGCCCGCACCGTTTCGGCCCGGCGCCGTGCGCGCAATGCAAATGCCCTGTTTGCCGTGCAAAAAAACACCGCCCCTCCCGCCCGGCCGCAGGTGCTGCCGCGCGCAATTCCGCTTGGCCGCCCGGCGTCGCCCGACTTCGCTGCCCGCCATGTCCGCGCCCGCCGCCGCCTGCTCCCTCCGCCTCGCCGCCGCGCTGCTCGCCGGCCTCGCGCTTTTCTCCGGCGGGTGCGCCAAGCGCGAATCGCCCGCCGCCGCCGGACTCCGCACCCGCACGCTGCTCCTCGGCAACGCCGCCGAGCCCGGCGACCTCGACCCCCACCTCGCCTCGATCCTCAACGACCAGATCGTCGTCAACGCCCTCTTCGAGGGTCTCACCGTGCTCGACGAGCGCACCACCGCACCGCTCCCCGCCGCCGCCGAATCCTGGTCCGCGTCCGCCGACGGCCTCACCTGGACGTTTCGCCTGCGCTCCGGCCTGCGGTGGTCCGACGGTTCCCCGCTCGTCGCCGCCGACTTCGTCGCGTCGTGGCGCCGCGTGCTCGATCCCGGCTTTGCCTCCGACAACGCCAGCTACCTCTTCGTCCTGCGAAACGCCGAGGCCTACGCCACCCGGAAGATCGCCGATCCCGCCGCCGTCGGCGCCGCCGCACCCGACGACCGCACGTTGATCCTGTCCGTCGAAAACCCCGTGCCCTACCTGCCCGCGCTCCTGTCGATGCCCGCCTGGTTTCCGGTCAACCTCCGCGCCATCGCGGCCCACGGCGCCCCCGACCGCCGGGGCACGCCGTGGACGCGTCCCGGGCGGCTCGTCGGCAACGGCGCCTTCACCCTCGCCGAGTGGCAGCCCAACGCCCGCCTCGTGCTGGCAAAAAACCCCCACCACCGCGATGCGGCCGCCGCCGCGCTGGACCGCGTGATCTTTTTCCCCATCGAAAGCCCCGACGTCGAGGAGCGTGATTTCCGCGCCGGCCAGCTGCACGTCACGTTCAACCTGCCCGTCACCAAGGTCGCCGGTTGGCGCGAGCGCGATCCCGCCCGACTGCGCGTCGACGCGACCTCGCAGATCAACTTCATCCGCTTCAACGTCACCCGTCCGCCGCTCGACGACCCGCGCGTCCGTCGCGCGCTCTCGCTCGCGATCGACCGGACGCTGCTCGCCAAGGCCGTGCTCCAGGGCAGCCGCGCCCCGGCCGTCGCGTTCACGCCGCCCGGCACCGGCGGCTACACCGCGCGCACGGCCGTGCCGACCGATGTCGCCGCCGCCCGGGCGCTGCTCGCCGCGGCCGGCTTCAAGGACGGCGCCGGCCTGCCCGTCCTCGATCTCCAATGCCGCAACGACGAGATCATGCCCCGCCTCGCCGAGGCCCTGCAGGCCGCGTGGCTGCGCGACCTCGGCGTGCGCACCACGATCTCCCAGGTGGAGCAAAAGACCTGGGTGCAGAACCAGCAGTCGCTGCATTACACCCTTTCCACCGCGGCCTGGACCGCCGACTTCCCCGATCCCGTCACCTTCCTCGGCCTCTTCGCCGGCGACGGCTCCTACAACTGGACCGGTTGGAAACACACCGACTACGACCGATTGCTCGGGCAGGCCGCCCGCACCGCCGACGCCGCGGCGCGCTTCGAGCTCCTCCAGCAAGCCGAAGCCTTGCTCCTCGACTCCGCGCCGATCGCCCCGGTTTACCTCGGCGCCCAGACCTACCTGATCGATCCGGCCGTGAAAAACTGGGAACCCGCGCCCCTGGTTTTCCGTCGGCTGCAGCGCGTCGAGCTGCGGAATTGAGGCGTTGTCGCCGGCCTCCGCACCGCCCAGCGTCCGTTTTCCACCCTCTTCCTCCGTTCCATGCGCGTCGCCTCCGTTCTTGTTGTCGCCACCCTGCTCGCCGCCGGCGCCGCCCGTGCGGCCGACGCCGAATTCGTGCGGGTCTGGCCGTCGTGGCGCTCCGCCGCGTCGTTCGAACGCATCGGCGAATACTTCGGCCGCGGCGAAGTCCCCGCCGGCCAGATCGTCGTGCGCACCCAGCCCGCCGCCCGGGCCGGCTACTATTTCCTCGTGCGCGTGAAACAACCCGCCGCGCCGGCCGGAGCCCGCTTCGTCGTCGACGTCATCCGCCCGGACGCCCCCGACGCGAAATCCTTTTCCTTTCCCGCGGCCGCTCCCGCCGGCGAGGTCGTTTTCCAACTCGGCCTGACGGGGACCGATTGGCCGGGCGGCGAAAAAGCCCAGCCGGTCGCCTGGCGGCTTGCGTTGGTCGCCGCCGACGGGCGCACGCTCGCGGAACACAAGAGCTTCCTGTGGGAAAAGCCGGCGAAGTGACCGCCTGGTCGGCGTGGGCGCCGCTGCCCGGCGTCCCGGCGCTGCGCGGCGACGTGCTCGCCGAAACGCTCGACGGCGGCCAGGCGTTCCGCTGGCACTCCGTCGACGCCGGCACCTGGCAAGGCCAATGGTCGGCGCAGGTCGTGCAGGTGCGGAGCGCGCACGACGGCACGACGCTCGAATGGCGCGCCCCGGCTGCGCTCGTCGCCGCCGCTCCCGCCGCGCTCGCGCGGTATTTCGCGACCGACCTCGACTACGGCGCCCTCGCCGACCGCCTGCCTTGGCGCACCGACGCCCACCTCGCGCAGTGCCTGGCGGAGTTTCCCGGGCTACGCCTGCTGCGCCAACCCTTCGGCGAGACGCTGCTCGGGTTCCTGTGCAGCGCCACGAAGCAGATCGTGCAGATCAAGCAGATGATCGCCCTGCTCGCCGCCCGCCACGGCGCCGTGATCGCGCCCGGCCTGCATCGCCTGCCGACGTGGACGGAGCTCGCGCCGGTGCCGGAGTCCGAGCTGCGCACCTGCCTGCTCGGTTTCCGCGCGCGCTATATCGCGGAGACGGCGCGCTGGCTCGCCGCCCGCCAAGGCTGGCTCGAGGAAACCGAAGCCCTGCCCTACGCCGCGGCCAAGGCGCGCCTCTGCGGATTGCCGGGCGTCGGCGAGAAGGTCGCCGACTGCGTGCTGCTGTTCGGCGCCGGCCGGCTCGAGGCGTTTCCGGTCGACGTGTGGATCCTGAAGACGCTCGCCCGTCGCTACGACCTGGCCGGCTGGAAACCCGCCCCGCTGGCCCAGTTCGGCCGCGCGCACTTCGGTCCGCTGGCCGGCCTGGCCCAGCAGTATCTCTTCGCCTACGAACGCCGCCTCGCCCGCCGGCAATAGGACGCGCCCGAACCTACCGCAGGTCGCGCAGCGACTCCGGATCCGCCGGCACCGCCCGGTGCGCCAGCACGAAGTGCCCTTGGAACATCATCGGGATCACGGCGGCGACAAACGGCAGCGCCGCGACCGGCGCCAGCAGCATCCACTTGGGGAAGAGCCACAGCCCGATGGCGCCCAGCGCCACCGGCAACGCCCACAGGAACGCCGTCAGCGTGTTGACCGCAAACGACACCATGATCGCCGTGATCAGCACCAGCACCGCCAGCACCGGCGGGAACACCACGACCACCGTCGCGAACAGATAGGCAAACGGCAGGTGGAACCCGGCCTCCGCGCGGCATGCGACCGTCTGCACGATCAGCCCCACCGCCAGCACCCCGGCAAAAACAAACGCGGCCGTCTTCGGGATCGGCTCGCTCGAAATCGGCACGATCGCAAAGGCCGCAAGGAGCAGCTTCACCCCGGCCACCGAGCGGGCGAGGTCCAGCCAGTGCCAGGGGAAAAACACCGCTTTCCACCGCAGTTTCGACCAGGTCCGGTCGAGTTCGCGGAACTGGCCGCCGAGGCCGAACAACAGCGGCAGCGGAAACAGCAGCAGGACACCCGCCGCGACGAGCAACGGCAGATGGAGAGTGAAATTGAGGGACATGCTGGAAAGGGACGGGGTGGAGACGGCCGGCCGGAGCGCCGGCGAAACGGGCGGAGACTCAGCGCTTGGCGCGCTGGATGAGCTCCACCTCGTAGCCCTCGGGGGCGTCGATGAAGGCGATGGTCGAGCCGCTGCCGGTGGGCGTCGGTCCGTCGCTGAGCTTGAAGCCCTTCGCCTCGATGCCGCGCGTGAACTCCGTCAGGTCCTCCACCTCGAACGCGAGGTGCATCAGATCCGGCTGCACCTGCACGCCCGGGCTGTTCGGCAGCTGGCAGATCTCGATCTCCTCGTCGCTGTTCGGCGTCGCGAGAAACACGATCTGCGCTCCCCGCGGCGAAATGCTCCGGCGCGCCACCGTCAGGCCCAGGGCGTCCTGATAGAACTTCACCGTGCGCTCGATATCGTTCACCCGCATGCGGGTGTGGAGCAGTTTCTTCACCATTGCGCGAGTTTGCACCGGCGACTCCGGACACGCAAGCTGCCGCTCGATGTCCCTCGACCTCGCCACCATCCGCGCGGCCCACGCGCGCATTTTGCCTCACATCTTCCGGACCCCCGTGCTCACCAACGCCCGCCTCAACGCGACCTGCGGCGGGAAACTTTTTTTCAAATGCGAGAACCTCCAGAAGATCGGCGCCTTCAAGGCCCGCGGCGCGGCCAACGCCGTCTTCTCGCTGGGTGACGCCGAATCCCTCCGCGGCGTCGCCACCCACTCGTCCGGCAACCACGCCGCCGCCCTCGCCCGCGCCGCCACCCTGCGCGGCATCCCGGCGCACATCGTGATGCCGAGCAATTCCGCCAAACCGAAGATCCGCGCCGTCGAGGCCTACGGCGGAAAAATCACCTTCTGCGAACCCACGCAGGCCGCGCGCGAGGAAGCCTGCGCCCGCATCCTCGAAACCACCCTCGCCACGCTCGTGCACCCCTACGAGGACGAAAGGGTCATGGCCGGCCAGGGCACCGCCGTGGTCGAGCTGATGGAAGACGTCGCCGACCTCGACATCGTGATCTGCCCGGTCGGCGGCGGCGGCCTGCTCGCCGGCACCGCCATCGCGGCCAAGGCACTCCGGCCGTCCCTGCAGGTCATCGCCGCCGAACCCGCCGGGGCCGACGACGCCGCCCGCTCCTTCCGCGCCGGCGAACGCCAACCGCTCGGCCCGGTCGACACCATCGCCGACGGCCTCCGCACCAATATCGGCGTGCCCAATTTTGCCGTCGTCCGCACCCACGTGGACGACGTCGTCACCGTCAGCGAGGCCGCCATCGTCGCCGCGATGCGCATCGTCTGGGACGCCGTCAAAATCGTCATCGAACCGTCCGCGGCGGTGCCCTACGCCGCCATCCTCGAGAACCGCATCGACGTCGCCGGCAAGCGCGTCGGGCTTATCCTCACCGGCGGCAACATCGACCTCGACACGCTGCCTTGGCTGAAGACCAAGCACTGAGGTTTTCCGCTCCCCGCCCCTTTTTCTCTCGGCCGCGCCGGCCGTCACCCGCCGATCCCTTTTCCCATGCCGCCCCGACTGTCCCGTCTCGTTCTGCTGTTTCTCTCCGTTGCCGCCCTCGCCGCCGCCGCGCCGCGCGTTTACCTCGCCGGCGACTCGACGATGGCCAACAAGCCCCTCGACCTGCCCGAACGCGGCTGGGGCATGGCGCTCGGCGATTTTCTCGTCGATCCCGCCATGGTGCAGAACCACGCGATGAACGGCCGCAGCACGAAGAGTTTCATCGACGAAGGACGCTGGGAAAAAATCGCCGCCGCGCTCCGGCCGGGCGACTTCGTGATCATCCAGTTCGCGCACAACGACGAAAAGAAGGAGGACCCGAAACGCTACGCCGATCCCGCGACGACGTTCCGCGAGAACCTCCGCCGCTTCATCCGCGAAACCCGCGCCAAACAAGCCGAGCCGATCCTTGCCACGCCGGTGTGCCGCCGGAAATTCGACGCCGCCGGCCAACTCGTCGACACCCACGGTGCCTACCCCGACGCCGTGCGCGCCGTCGCGCGCGAGGAGAAGGTCGCGCTGCTCGACCTTACCGCCGCCACGGCCGCGTGGCTGCAGGCCGCCGGCGACGAGGCGTCGAAGAAATTCTTCATGTGGATCGCCCCGGGCGCGCACCCGAAGATTCCCGGCGGCCGCAAGGACGACACCCACTTCGTCGGCGCCGGGGCCGAAGCGGTCGCCGGCCTCGCCGCGCAGTCGATCCGCACCCAAAACCTGCCGCTCGCCCGCTGGCTGAAGCCGGCCGCGGCCAAGTGACCGCGTTCCGCCGGCCCAACGCATCGCGTCTGCCGGTTTGAAACAAAAAGCCCGGCCGGTTCGGGCCGGGCTGCGAAAAACCGGGCGACCGCGCGCTCGCTCAGCCGCGGTAGGGCAACGGATACTTCCCCGTCACGGCGGCCACGCGGACCTTCACCGCCTCGAGCGCGGCGGCTTCGCCGGGCGTGCCGATGGCGGCGAGCACGGTGTCGATGCAGTCCGCGATCACCTCCATGTCGGCTTCGACGAAGCCGCGCGTCGTCACCGCCGGCGTGCCGAGACGGATGCCGGAGGCCTGGAACGGGCTGCGCGTCTCGAAGGGCACGGTGTTCTTGTTGCAGGTGATGTGGGCGAGATCGAGGGTCTCCTGCGCCTTCTTCGCGGTGAGCTCCGGAAACTTGGTGCGGAGGTCGACGAGCATGAGGTGGTTGTCCGTGCCGCCGGAGACGATCTTGTAGCCGCGGGCGGTCATCGCGGCGGCGAGCGCGCGCGCGTTCTTCACGATCTGTTCCGAGTAGGTCTTGAACTCGGGCTTCAGGCACTCGCCGAAGCACACGGCCTTGGCCGCGATCACGTGCATCAGCGGGCCGCCCTGGCCGCCGGGGAACATGGCGGAGTCGATCGCCTTCGCGTGCGCCGCCTTGCAGAGGATCAGGCCGCCGCGCGGACCGCGCAGCGTCTTGTGCGTGGTCGTCGTGACGAAGTCCGCGTGCGGCACCGGCGAGGGGTGCACGCCCGCGGCCACGAGGCCGGCGATGTGCGCGATGTCGGCGAAAAGGTAGGCGCCCACGCTGCGGGCGATCTCGCCCATGCGCGCGAAGTCGATCACGCGCGAGTAGGCGCTGGCGCCGACCGTGATCATCCTGGGCTTTTCGCGCTGCGCGACCGCGGCGAGCTCGTCGTAGTCGATCAGGCCGTTGTCCTCGCGCACGCCGTATTGGACGAAGGAATACTGCTTGCCGGAAAAGTTCGCCGGGTTGCCGTGCGTCAGGTGGCCGCCGTGGCTCAGGTTCATGCCGAGGATCTTGTCCCCGAGCTGGAGCACCGCGGTGTAGACGGCGAAATTGGCCTGGGAGCCCGAATGCGGCTGCACGTTGGCGTGCTCGGCGCCGAAGAGCTTCTTCGCCCGCTCGATCGCGAGGTTCTCGACCTTGTCGACGTGCTCGCAGCCGCCATACCAGCGCTTCGCCGGGTAGCCTTCGGCGTATTTGTTGGTGAGGACGCTGCCCTGCGCCTCCATCACCGCCGGATAGGTGAAGTTTTCCGACGCGATCAGCTCGATGTGACTCTGCTGGCGGGCGAGCTCCGCGGAGATGGCGGAGAAGATTTCGGGATCGAGCGTGCGGAGAGGAGCGGCGTTGAGCATGGCGTGATTCGGATTGCGGAGAGCGGAGGAAAAAACCCCGCAAGGCCACCCCGACGGGCCCGAATCCGCAACCAGAAATCCGCCCTCAGGCCGGCGGCGGCGGCGCGATCAGCGTCTTAAGGTGCGCCACCAGCGAAGGGATCGCTTCCACCATCTCGTCGCGCGTGGCTTCGTAGAGCCGGATGGGCCCGCCGAACGGATCGCCGATCTCCTTGTCGGCCGCGTCCTTCATGAACTGCCGGAAAAGAAACAGGTTCTTCGGCACCGGCTCCGCCTGCAGCTCGATCATCGCGCGGTGCGATTCCGTCATGCAGATGATCGCCAGGGCCTCGTCCAACATCCGCTGCGTGAGCGGCTGGCTGCGGTGATCCGCGATATCGAGGCCGACCTTCTTCAACGCGGTCACGGAGTTGTCCGAAACCGGTTCGCCGTTGCGCGCCGCGACGCCGGCCGACTCCACCCGGATCGACTTCAGCGGCTCGGGCTCCGCCTTCAGCGCGTGTTGCAGCAGCGCCGCGGCCATGGGACTGCGGCAAATATTGGCCGTGCAAACGACGATGATGGTGCCGGAAGCGGACACGCCGGGGAAAGGGCATGGATTGGCACGAAACGCAAAGCCGGAGTTCGGCGCGAAGCGCGCCGATGGCGCCCTGTCCGCTCAAAGCTTGCGCAGGGCCTGCAAGGACCGATGCAGGTGCACCGCCCGTTGCAGGGTCGCATCGACGGGCGGGGCGGCTTTGCCGGCCGGGGTGGCGGTGTCGCCGTTTTCCGCCGGGGTCTCCGCGGCCGATCCGCGCGTGAGGCTCGCTTCGTCGTTGCGCACCTTGCCGGGGTTGTCGGCGAGGAGTTTCGCCAGGCCCGTGCCCTGGTCCAACGCGGCATAGGCGAGCTGCTCGTCGTCCGCCGTGCCTCGCACCGCCACATCCGGCGCGAATCCCGGCGCCGCGATGCCGACGACCGCGATGCCCGAGCCGCGCCCGCCCGCCGTGATGGCGCGCAGGAGGTCCGGCGCGGTGGCGTGGTTGGCCAGGATAAACACCGGCGTCTTGTTCGAGGCGCGCTTCCGCAATCCGGAAAAAAATTCCGTGGCCGCGCCGCTGTCCGCGTTTGCGTAGCGCAGGTCCACGACCAGTGCCGCGGACTTGTTGGCCAGCGCGAGCGCGCCGTCGGCCGGCAGCGCGCGCAGCCGCACATACCCGAGACCGGCGCCGAGATCGATCTCCAGCGGTCCGCCCGCGAGCCGGCTCGCCCAACCCGCGAACAGCAGGCCCGCGAAAGCCATCATACGCACCCACCGGCTCGCGCGGTTCATCGACGGTTCAATTGCCGGGCACCGATGTCGCGGCGGAAATATTTGCTCGGGCAGCCGATCGCCGCGCATGCGGCGTAGGCCCGGTCGGCGGCGGCCCGCAGCGTCGGCGCGATCGCCGTCACGCCGAGCACGCGTCCGCCGGCGGTCACGATGTCACCCGCGGCGTTCCTGGCCGTGCCCGCGTGCAGGATCGCCACGCCCTCCGGCAGCGTCGCCGGCAACGCGATCACATCGCCCTTCGGATACGCGTCGGGATAGCCTTTCGCCGCGATCACCACGCACATCGCGTGCTCCGGCCGCTCGACGAGACGCGTGCCGGCGAGCGCACCGCGCGCCGCGGCCCACAGCAGCGCGAGCACGTCGTTGCCCACGCGGGGCAACACGACCTGGGTCTCGGGATCGCCGAAACGGGCGTTGTATTCGATCACGCTCGGTCCGTCGGGCGTGAGCATGATGCCGATGAACAGCGTGCCGCGGTAATCGATGCCTTCGGCGGCGATCGCGTCGACCGACGGGCGCACGATCTCGGTGTCGATGCGCGCGAGCAGGTCCGGTGTCACCACTTCGGCCGGCGAATACGTGCCCATGCCGCCGGTGTTCGGCCCGGTATCCCCGTCGCCCACGCGCTTGTGGTCCTGCGAGGTCGGCAAAATCACGTAGTCGCGGCCCGAGACGACCACAAGGATCGAGGTCTCCTCGCCGAAAAGGCAGTCCTCGATGAGCAGCTGGCGGCCGGCCGCGCCGAACTTCCCGCCCGCGAGCATGTCGCGCACGGCCGCCTCGGCCTCGGCCGCCGACTGGGCGACAATCACGCCTTTGCCGGCCGCGAGGCCGTCGGCCTTGATCACGATCGGGACCGGCCGTGTGCGCAGGTAGGCGAGCGCCGGCCCGACCTCGCTGAAAAAAGCCGCCGCCGCCGTCGGGATGCGGTGTTTCAGCAAAATCTGCTTCGTGAAAATCTTCGAGGCCTCGAGCCGTGCGCCGTCGGCCTTGGGGCCGTAAACCGGAATGCCGGCTTCGGTCAGCCGATCCGCCAACCCGAGCGAAAGGGGCACTTCGGGACCGACGACCACGAAGTCGACCGCCTCGCGGCGGGCGAGCGCGACCAGGCCCGCGACGTCGTCGGCCGCCACGGCGTGGCACGGCACATCGAGCGCAATGCCGGCATTGCCGGGCGCGCAGATCACCCGCGGCTGCGCCGGCGAGGCCCGCAGGGCGCGGACGAGCGCGTGCTCGCGGCCGCCGCCGCCGACGACGAGAACCGACTTGGGCAACGCGGCGGAGGGCGACGGTGACTGGGAATGCGAAGACACAGGCTGCCGACGTGGCGACTTTCGCCCAACTTTCAACCCTCAACTCACGGTCGCGTTCACAGCACCTGCAGCTTCTTGCGATAGAACGCGACGACCTCGTCGGGGTCGTCGGTGAAGAGCACGTAGTCCGCCATCCAGGCCGGCGCGCGCTTCGTCTGGATCATCGTGCGCAGCTGGCGGCGCAGGTCGGTCCAGAACTTCGCGTTGAAAAACACATACGGCACGCGGGGCCGGATCCCGAGCTTCAGGTTGCACATTTCGATGCCGACTTCCTCGAGCGTCCCGACGCCGCCGACGTTGAAGATGCAGAAATCGGCCGCCTCGAACCATTTTTGGCGGAAGTGGCGCGACGACTCCTGGAACGTGTTGAAGAAATCGACGCCGAGCTCCGGCGGCTGCGCCTCGAGTTCGAGGAAGCACGCGCCGGTGAGCGCTCCCTTCGCGCGGGCCTGGTCGGTCGCGAGGCGCATGACGCCGCCGCCGCCGCCGGTGAGCACCCCGAGGTTGTGGCCGATGAAGCTGGTGAGTTTGTCGACGAGCGACGAGATGCGCTCGGTGTCCTGTTGCTCCAGGCCCCAGGCCGAGCCGTAGAAGGCGAGGATGGTGGCTTCCTGGAATTTCCGCGCGGCCTCCTCCCGCACGAAGAAGCCGTGGTCCTTCTTGTAGGTGTGCAGGTAGATGTCCTTCGTCATCTCGTCATACCAGTAGACCTGCAGGCCGATGGCGTTGAAGGTGTCGAGCCGCGCGTGCGCGTTGCTGGAGAGGAAGTAGCCGTGGGTGCGCGAGGCCTTGCGGAAGACGATGCGCTTGAGCTTCAGGTCGCCGATGCGGGTCAGCAGCTCGATCTGCTCGAGCAGATCGGGGAAGTAATCGAGCACCAGCGTGTCGGCGTGGTCCGGCACGTCGTCGAGCGCCTGGATCATTGTGCGGCTGCCGACCGGGCAGGCCTCGCCCTCAAGGTATTTCTTCAGGTCGTCGTTGGCCCGCACGAGCACGGCGCGGTTTTCCATCGCGCCGCTCTGGCCGCGGACGGTGATCTTGGTGCGGGGCTTGGCCTCGGCCGTGACGACGGGCGGATTCTCGTCGAGGCACTTGTAGAGGCCGGAAGCGGTCGCGAGCAGGCGGGCGCGCTTCTTCGCGAGCGATTTCAGCTCGGGATCGACGGCCTCGGGCGCGCGGAACACCTCGACGGAGACGACCGGATTCACGATCGGCTGGTCGCCCTGGTTGTAGATCTCGAGCATGACGTTCGTGCCGAAGGTCTTGATCGGATCCAGCAGCACGGCGCTGGTGTGGATGCCGAAATTGCCCGCGCCGGGATTGAGCACGACGAAGTGCTCTTTCAGATACATCGAGCAGCTGGTGAGGATGCCGGAGCGCGGCGCGATCGCGAGCAGCGCCGCTTCGTGACGGAGCTGCACCCGGTCGAGAAAACCGCGGCCCGCGTGGCCCGCGACGATGCGCTCGAAATCCGCGCGCTGCAGGCGCTGGCTGAGCGTGTAGCTGAGCTGGTGCGGCGTGAGGAAAACCCTTCCCGCGGAATCGATGCTGATGGTGTTGGGCAGCTTGATGCGGTTCTCCTTCAGCGCCTCCCAGATCTCGGCCGTCGAGAGCTTGGCCGCGGCCGGCGCGTAGAAGAGCCGGCCCACCGGGGCGCCCACCCGCATGAGTTTTTTCCAGTAGGAGGCGTTGGGGAAGCTGGCGTCGTAGATGAACGCGTCCGCCTCGAGCTCGAGGCGGTTGCCCTCCACCCGCGGCTGGCCGTGCACGAGCATCTCGATGCCGATGCGCGCCATGGAGCTCCGCTCGGTGAACTTGAGCACGGCGAGATGCTGCTTGAGGAACTCGAACTCGGCCGGGTGCCGCGGCCAGAAGCCCAGCGTCAGCGCCACGCTGTGGTCGTCTTTGTTTTTTACCGTCAGGATTTGGCCGTCGAGGCTCGTCCAGAATTGATCGGGGCTCATGTCGAAGGGGCACACCGATGCCCTAAGCCGGGGGGCGACACAAGCGGGGAGAACGGGATTGCCATGGCCGGGGGCCGCTGGCACTCGTCTCGGTTTTTGCGGCACAAAAGCAGCGCCCGCGTTTCCCTACCAAATCCCGTCCACGAATGAAATTGAAGCACATCGCCACGATCTGCCTGCCTTTCCTCGGCCTTGCCGCGGCGAGCGCCCAGGAGGTCAAAGTCAATCTCCCCGGCCAAACCGCCCCGGCGGCCGCCGCTCCCGCCAAGCCGTCCTTCACCGACGCCCAGCTCATCGAGGAGTTCGGCTGGTTCATCGGCAAGCGCGTCGGCCTGACCGAGCTCGAATTCACCAAGGAAGAGCTCGATACCCTCGTGAAGGGCTTCCTCTCCGCCGCCTCCGGCAAGGACTCGCCGTTCGAGCTCGAGAAGATCGGGCCCCTGATGGACGAGTTCATGCAGAAGAAGCAGCAGGCCTATCTCGGCAAGCTGAAGAACAAGAACATGGCCGTGAACACGGACTACTTCGCCAAGCTGAAGGAGAACAAGGCCGTCGTCGAACTGCCCAGCGGTCTGCGCTACGAAATCGTCGCCCAGGGCACCGGCCCGGCGCCGAAGCCGACCGAGACCGTGAAGGTCCACTACACGGGCAAGCTCATCGACGGTTCCGTCTTCGACAGCTCCGTGCAGCGCGGCGAGCCCGCCGAATTCCCGCTCGACCAGGTGATCCCCGGCTGGACCGAGGGCATCCAGAAGGTGACCAAGGGCGGCAAGATCAAACTCTACGTCCCGCCGCACCTCGCTTACGGCGACGACGGCCGCCCCGGCATCCCGCCCGGTTCGACTTTGATCTTCGACGTCGAGCTGCTCGACATCAAGGCCGCCGCCGCGCCGGCGCCGATGCCCGCGCAGCCCGCGAAGAAGTAAGCACGCACCGCGTGCATTCGCTCAGCCCCGGCCGACCCGCCGGGGCTTTTTCGTGCCCGGAGCCCGCGGCCTACCGGCCGGATCCCGGCGCGCGTCACCCGCGCGCCGCTTTCGCGTCGGCGACAAACGCCTCGACTTCCGCCGCCGTCGTCGACCACGAGCACATCAGCCGGTAGCCGGCCTCGCCAATAAACTTGTAGAAATGCCAGCCGCGCGCCTCGAGCCGCGCCACCGTCGCGGGCATCGCCTCGAAGAATACGCCGTTCGCTTCGACCGGCACGAGCAGCCGATACCCGGCCCCGGCCAGGCCGGTCGCGAGGCGCCGCGCCATCGCATTCGCGTGCGCGCCATGGCGCAGCCACACGTCGTCGCGCAGCACCGCGTCCCACTGGGCGGCGGCAAAGCGCATTTTCGACGCGAGTTGGCCGCTCTGCTTCACGCGATACTCGAATTCCCGCGCGAGCTCCCGGTTGAAAAACACCACCGCCTCGGTGTGCAGCAGGCCGTTCTTCGTGCCGCCGAAGCACAGCACGTCCACGCCCGAGCGCCACGTGAAGTCCGCCGGCGTCCATCCGCGCTCCCGGGCCGCCGCCGCGGCGTTGCCGAAACGCGCGCCGTCCATGTGCACCGCCAGCCCGCGCGCCCGTGCGAACTCCCCCAGCGCGCGCACGTCGTCGGGGGTGTAGAGCGTGCCGAGCTCCGTCGATTGGGTTATCGAGATCGCCCGGATTTTCGGAAAATGCACCCCGTGTCCGCGGTGCATGACCGGCTCGAGCGTCGCGACCTCGAGCTTGGCCCCCGCGCCCGGCAGCGGCAGCACCTTGGCCCCGCCCGTGAAGAACTCCGGCGCCCCGCACTCGTCCGTCTCCACGTGCGCCACTTCGTGGCAGAGCACCGCGTGGTGCCGCTGGCAGAGCGCGGCGAGCACCAGCGCGTTGGCCGCCGTGCCGTTGAAAACGAAGAACACGTCGCACGCACACTCGAACACCTCGGCGAAGCGCGCCTTCGCCGCCGCCGTCGCCGCATCGTCGCCGTAGCTCGGCACGCGGCCGGCATTGGCGGCGTTCAGGGCGGCGAGCGCCTCGGGGCAGAGGCCGGCGGTGTTGTCGCTGGCGAAGGAGTAGTCGGCGGAAGCGCCTGTCATAGCGGTTTTCGGATTTGGCAAGGCGCGCGGCGCGCGGTTCGATGCAGCGCACGCGATGGATGCAGCGGACGTCAACCTCTACCTCGTCGGCTTCATGGGCACCGGGAAAACCACCGTGGGCCGCGCGGTCGCGCAGAAAATCGGCTTCGCCCTGCTCGACAGCGACCACGAG
>JACCDX011868990.1_pt1 | contig 16292 bp, 14 predicted proteins | sample 7449681 | NCBI WGS metagenome assembly JACCDX01 (sample SAMN15323450, study PRJNA562643) | freshwater metagenome | isolation source: river surface water | place: USA:Blue River Watershed | collected 2017-08-18 | reverse complement strand
AGCCAATCAAAAGAATTGGAGAAAAGCTTTAAAAAATCAGATAAAATTGGTAAACTTGTAGTTAATACAGAAGATACAGAGGCAGCTAAAGCTGAACTGAAGAAAAAGTTAGACGAATATATAGTAAGTATAGATCATTGTATTGAGCAATTACGCAAACCATGAGTACTAAACTACCTTGCAATCTCCTTTTAGGCATTCAAAATGTCGCGCTAAAGGTTAGTGAAGAGGAGGAGTCCTGTGTGCGGAAAGCAGCAAATTTAGTTAACCGCCTCGTAAAATATTACGAGAAGAAGACAAATAGTTCAGATCCAAGTAAGATTATGGCCCTTGTGGCGTTGGATTTAGCTATGTGTGGATTTAAATTCGAGACGGAAACGAAATCATTAAACAACAATGTTCAATCAGAAAACGAGCAATTACTAGCGCTCGTAAATGAATTTCAACTATAAATCCCCTATCATTCAGTCGTTTTTGGAGCCGATGTTCATAAACTAACAATTTATATGACCATTATATCCATTATTATTTCCATTGTTGCGGCAGCAGGAGGATTGTTTATTGGGAAGTCCTTTTCTTCCAAATCAACTAAAAATCACGAAGAAGAAGCTCAACGAAAAGCCGCAGAAATTCTTAAAAATGCTGAATTTGCAGCGGAAAATCTAAAAAAGGACCGCATGCTGGAAGCAAAGGAAAACTTTTTGCGTTTGCGTGGTGAATTCGAGGAAGAGACTCAAGCAAAGAAGGGAATCCTGATCGAAAACGAACAAAAATTACGCGAAAAAGAGCGCGTTTTGACGCAGCAACAAGAGCAACAACGGATTGCTGACCAAGAATTGCAATCTCAAAAACAAAGCATTCAATCGAAGGAGGAAAACTACCGCAAGAAATTTGAAGAGGTAGAAAAGAAACGTGAGGAAGCGGAAACGATGCTTGCAACTCAAATCAATCAATTAGAAAAAATCGCTAATCTCTCAGCAGATGAAGCACGCCAACAATTAATCGATGCCTTGAAGGCGGAAGCAGAATCAAAAGCAAGTTCCATCGTGAAACAAGCTATTGAAGAGGCGAAATTAACCGCAACAAAAGAAGCCAAAAAAGTAGTCATTGAAACCATTCAACGAACTGCGGCTGAGAATGCAATCGAAAACTGTGTTTCTGTTTTCAACATCGAATCAGATGACATCAAGGGTAAGATTATTGGTCGGGAAGGACGAAACATCCGTGCGCTAGAAGCAGCTACGGGTGTGGAATTCATTGTCGATGATACCCCAGAAGCCATCATTATTTCTGGTTTCGACCCGGTTCGTCGGGAAATTGCCCGTTTATCTTTGCACCGTTTAGTACAAGATGGCCGCATTCACCCAGCACGTATTGAAGAGGTTGTAAACAAAACGAAGAAGAACATAGACGACGAAATCATTGAGATCGGAGAGAAAACGGTGATCGACTTGGGTATCCATGGCCTACATCCTGAATTAATTAAGATGGTAGGACGTATGCGTTTCCGTTCATCTTACGGGCAAAACTTATTACAACACTCTCGTGAAGTAGCTAAATTATGTGCTACCATGGCTGCGGAGTTAGGCTTAAATGCTAAGCTTGCGAAACGTGCTGGCTTACTTCATGATATTGGTAAGGTTTGGCATGAAGAACCCGAATTACCTCACGCATTGTTGGGCATGGAATTAGCTCAGAAATACAAAGAGCATCCAGAGGTTTGCAACGCGATTGGGGCTCACCATGATGAGTGCGAAATGACATCGATGATCTCACCAATCATCCAAGTGTGTGATGCAATATCAGGTTCACGCCCAGGCGCACGTCGCGAGATGATGGAATCGTACATGAAGCGTTTGCGCGATCTAGAAGATTTAGCAACATCTTTCCAAGGCGTTCAGAAATGCTATGCAATCCAAGCCGGTCGTGAATTACGTATCTTAGTGGATTCAGAGCATGTTAGTGACGATAAAGCTTCGAAGCTATCCTTTGACATCTCACAAAAAATCGAAAAAGAAATGCAATATCCGGGCCAAATCAAAGTAACGGTTATCCGTGAAATGCGTGCCGTGAATTTTGCAAAATAAACTTGCTTGAGCATTTCAAAGCGTTAACAATCAATTAATTTGCAAACGCTGCCGGAGTCATATACCCGGCAGCGTTTACTTTTTATGGAACTAAGAACCCCACTGACCGAAACCGACTGGCAAGCCTATTATGCGCTTCGCTTCATCGTATTGCGCGAACCTTGGAATCAACCACGAGGTTCTGAAGTACTTGCCGACGAGCAAGGTGCCATACACATCATGGCCATAGAGAATGAAATCGCAGTGGGCGTTGCCCGCATGCATGAATCCGCGCCTAAACAAGGACAAGTTCGTTGTGTGGCGGTGGCAACCGACCAACAAGGTAAAGGGATAGGAAAAGCGATTATGCACGCGTTAGAAGCGCAAGCACAGGCAAAAGGCTGGAATGAAATTGTATTAGAAGCACGAGCGAATGCAGTCCCTTTCTACAAAAGCCTTGGCTACCAAATTGAACAAGAATCCTATTTACTATTTGGGGAAATTCAACATTACCGCATGAAAAAAGCGCTAAGCCTTTCGGAATAGCGCTTCAGTATTAATGCTTGTGTTCAAGTCCTTGAGCACTCGGGATCTGATTAAATTCTATCCCTTGTTTCTTTTCATCCTTAAAGGCTTCTTTGGGCTTGATGTTCAGAATCTGAAACAACTCTTTGTCGGACTTCGCATCTGGGTTAGGTGTCGTTAATAAGACATCCCCGGAGAAAATCGAATTAGCACCTGCCATAAAGCAAAATGCTTGCCCTTCGTAATTCAATTCCAAACGACCGGCCGATAAACGTACGGCTGATTTTGGCATCATGATGCGCGCTGTGGCAATCACGCGAACTAAATCCCATACCGAAGCTGTTTGTTGGTTTTCAAAAGGAGTACCCTCAACTGGCACCAAATTATTCACGGGAACAGAACCTGGATGCTCAGGCAAATTCGCCAAAGTCAACAACATCCCAATCCGGTCTGCAGCGCTCTCCCCCATTCCAATAATACCGCCAGAACATACAGACAATTTAGCCTTACGTACATTCCCTAAGGTTTCTAAACGATCGTCATAGGTACGCGTTGAAATCACATCATCGTAATACTCTTCACTCGTATCGATGTTGTGGTTATAGGCATAAAGACCCGCGTCTTTTAGTTTTTGAGCTTGGTCCTCAGAAAGCATTCCTAGGGTACAACATACTTCCATGCCGAGAGAATTTACGCCCTTCACCATGTCTAAAACACGGTCAAAATCTTTGTTATCACGCACCTCGCGCCAGGCAGCTCCCATGCAAAAACGAGAACTTCCATTATCTTTCGCACGAACCGCTGCTTGAATTACCTCCTCATAAGGAAGAAGTTTTTGAACTTTTACGTTCGTATGGTAGCGCGCTGCTTGTGAGCAATACGAACAATCCTCCGGACATCCCCCTGTTTTGATTGACAACAACGTACTAATTTGTACCTCATTCGGATCATGATAGGCACGGTGAACCGTAGCAGCCTGGTAAACTAAATCCAAAAATGGTTGGTTGAAAATCTGCTCAACCTCTTCGCGTGTCCAATTATTTCTAATCTCCATATCTATAATTACTATTCCAATTCCATCATAAACGGCATCAATGCCAAAAACCCTTCACGCTTCTTCATGCGATCTAATTCCCAAATCGACTTCGTCCAAGGCATATTACTTTGCACAAAACGCGACTCTATGGAAGACTCCGAAAATGCGGTCGAAATCAATTCATCCAAGAATGACTTTGCCTTCGGATATACGGCTACTTTGTAGCTTGCAGGTGGCAATTTAGCCCGATCGGCTGCAATTTCAATCGCACGATCCAAACCACCTAATTCATCAACTAATCCAATTTGCTTGGCTTGAACACCTGTCCAAACACGACCGCCCGCCAATGATTGTAACTTAGCTAAAGACATTTTACGTCCTTGCGCCGCTTTGGAGGTAAAGGATGTATAGCCTTGATTGACCATGTTTTGTACAACGGATTTCTCAAAATCCGTCAGCGCACTTGCTGAAGTCATGAAATTCGAATGCGCGTGTGTATTCACATGATCCTGTGTAATACCCAATTTGTTCTTGAAGAAATTGTCCAAGTTTAACCATTGTGCAAATATTCCAATGGAACCCGTAATCGTTGTAGGCTGCGCCACAATCACATCCGTCCCCATAGCCATGTAATATCCACCCGAAGCGGCATAGTCCGACATGGAAGCGATAACAGGTTTAACTTTCTTCGTTAATTCAATTTCGCGCCACATGATATCAGATGCCAAAGAAGAGCCACCCGGCGAATCGATACGCAATACAATTGCCTTTACGGATTTATTCTCACGAAGCTTCTTTAATTCCTTGATAAAATCATCTGAACCGATACTGCCATCCCCGCCTTTTGTTCCTACAATTTCACCCTCAGCGACCAGCACTGCGATCTTATTATTTCCCTCAACAGTTGGGATCGGGTTTTTAGCATGCAGATAATCCCCAAGCTTTACATATTTTAACTCCTCAGAAACTTTTTTACCGGTCAAGGACTTCAATTTAGCCTCAAACTCGTCTAAATACCCCAACTTAACCATCCCTAAGCGTTCCGCATTTTTAGGATCAAAGGCCTGCAAACTATCAGCAATTGTATTTAGCTTCGCAGCTGAAATACCACGACTCGCTGATATTTTTTGAAAAACCTCTTTGTTGATAGACTGAATAAAAGACAAGGTCTGCATTTTATTTTCAGGGCTCATATCCTCACGGATAAATGGCTCCACTGCAGACTTATACTGACCTACTCGGAAAACCAAAGGCTCAATTTCCAACTTGTCAAAGGCTTTCTTGAAAAACAAGTACTGTACACTAACGCCATTGAAGTCTAAAAGACCTGCCGGATTAAGGTATACGACATCTGCTACCGAGGCAACGAAATAGCCCTTTTCCGAATACGAATTCGCATAGGCATAGACAAATTTCCCCGACTGCTTAAATTTCGCGAGGGCATTACGCACCTCCATTAATTTAGCATAACCCGCCATCGGGAAACTAACATCCAGGTAAACACCTTTAATATTCGAATCTACGCGTGCCCGCTCTAAAGCGGATAAAACCTGAATGAGACCCAATTTATCCGTACTCGAAAAGAAAGGATTCGGTAAATCATCCAAGGGATTATCCTCTGTGGAAGCATTTTCAACGAAAGGACGATTTAAGTCTAAATGTAGAATAGATTGCTCTTTAACTACATACTCCTTTTCGTCGCCACCCATCGCAGCGCCGACACCCGCAAGTAATAACAAAGCAAACACAAAAAATAGGCAAATGCCTACTAGGGTTGCCAACGAATATTTAACAAATTGCCACATAGCTATTAGTTTAGTTGATACGAAGTTCGCATCGTTTCATTCATTTTGGCATTAATTATGACCAACGGTCAAATGTCTATCCAAAGTTTTTACGGTAATCTTCACGCGATTGACGAATAACTTCATGTGCAATTTCGCGTCCATATACGTCATCAATGTCTACAGCTAGTGAAGTTGTTTCACCTGGCAACATTTTATATGTCCAAAAATAGTGACGCAAACGCTGCACGATATCCTTGGGAGCGTCTGAAATATCACGCCATTTACCATAAATCGGATCATCTTTTAATACGGCAATAATTTTATCATCCGCCTCACCCTTATCAATCATACGAATTCCGCCAATGGGAATCGCTTGACATAAAATATCTCCATGCGTGATTGCACGCTCAGAAAGCACCAAAATATCCAAAGGATCTCCATCCCCTTGCATAATATCCTTACCTGAATATTTACGCGCTAACTCCGCAATACCATCAGCGCAATAGGTTTGAGGTAAAAAGCCATACAAAGCTGGGACAATGTTTGAGAATTTTTGAGGACGATCAATCTTCAAATATCCTGTTTGTTTATCAATTTCATATTTGACCGTATCCGTTGGTACGATTTCAATAAATGCAGTTACTTGTTCAGGCATTTGGTCTCCAATTTGGATGCCATGCCAAGGATGTGCTTTAAAAAAGTTACGATTCATATTTTTATCTTGTATAAAAAACTACTTAGGTTTCAAAATCTTCGCAAATTACAAAAAAATAAGGAAACCAATGGACTCCATTCGCTTTTAAAAATTCCACATTTTCCCGTTTTTTCGTTAAATTTGCCGTTTGATTTTTAATAGACAATGATATATCCCATCATCCCTTACGGCGACCCAGTCTTGCGCAAAGTGGCTAAGCCTGTTGATTTCGGTTCCCTTGATTTAGTCAAGCTTTCGGAAGACATGTTTGAAACCATGTATGCCGCAAGTGGCGTTGGCTTAGCCGCTCCCCAAATCGGAATGGACATCCGCTTATTTGTTGTGGATGGCAGACCCATGAATGAGGGTGAGGAGGAAGAAGACATCGATCCTTCGTTAATCGATTTCAAGAAGGTTTTTGTGAATGCAACCATCTTAGATGAAACGGGCGAAGAATGGGGCTTTGAGGAAGGTTGTCTATCTATCCCAGGCATTCGGGGTGAAGTATTCAGACCTGAATATGTAAAAATCCATTATTGGACAGAAAAAGGAGAAGAAAGAACGGATGTGTTTGAAGGATTTGCTGCGCGCATCATCCAGCATGAATACGATCATATTGAAGGTGTTTTATTTACGGATCATCTCAATGTTGTTAAAAAACGCATGATCAAAAACAAATTAAGTGACATTACCCGCGGGAAGGTTTCTGTGGATTATAAAATGAAGTTATCCCGCTAATTCAGCAATATGAAGATTTCGATTAATTGGTTACGTGATTTTATTGATTTGGCTCGTTTGCCCCTACAAGGTCAAGCAGAAGAACTCGATGTTCTATTAACAAATACAGGTTTAGAAGTGGAGGGCATCGAAGCACACGAAAAAATCCCAGGCGGATTGCGTGGTTTTGTGGTCGGAGAAGTAATAAGCTGTGAAAAATTTGAAGTAAAAGAAAAAACGCTTAGCCTGACAACTGTTGATGCAGGACTCGATGAACGATTGACCATCGTATGTGGAGCGGCGAATGTAGCCGCAGGTCAAAAAGTCATTGTGGCAACGCCGGGCACAACCTTGTACGACAATACCGGAAAGGCATTATTTACGATTGAAAAACGTAAAGTTTACGGCCAACCGTCAGAGGGTATGATTTGTGCGGAGGACGAAATTGGCATAGGGACATCCCATGACGGTATTTTGATTTTGGATACAAGCTTGCCAAACGGAACACCAGCGGCAAGCTATTTCCAAATTGATTCAGACCTTGTGTTGGAAATCGGCCTAACGCCAAACCGCGCGGATGCTGCCTCCCACTGGGGTGTTGCGCGCGATATTAAAGCCGTGAGTGGCATCGAGGTGAAATTACCCGATGTATCTGCATTCAAGATTGCAAATAACGCATTCCCGATTGATGTTACTATTCTGGACTCCGGATGTACACGTTTTTGCGGACTAACCATTGATGGTGTTCAAGTAGGTCCTTCTCCAGCATGGTTACAAGAACGCTTATCGGCCATCGGCTTGCGTCCCATAAACAACATTGTCGACGTGACGAATTATATCTGCCATGGATTAGGCCAACCGATGCATGCCTTCGATTGGAAGCAATTGCGCGGTGGAAAATTAATCGTAGACCAAGCGAAAGCGGGAACGAAATTTACCACATTGGATGGCACAGAAAGAACTTTATCAGGAGAAGAAATCATGATTTGTGATGCAGAAGGACCGATTGGTTTAGCTGGGGTCATGGGCGGTGCAGATTCATCGATTCAAGATTCCACCACACGTATCTATCTAGAGGTTGCTTATTTTAAACCCGAACGTATCCGTAAAGCAGCACAAATACACAGTTTAAAAACGGATGCATCCTTCCGCTTTGAGCGTGGAACTGACATTGAGGCTAAAGCCTTTGCCATTCAATATGCCGCGCTTTTAATTCAAGAGATTGCGGGTGGACAAATCAGTTCTGACTTGGTTGACTACTACCCAGAAAAGCCTACTTTAGCAGAAATCAATATGACCTATGCGCGCATCAAACAGCTCATCGGTATTGAAATTGGTGCAGAACGCATCCAAGAGATCTTGGTCGCATTGGATTTTGAATTGAAAAATAAGTCGGCAGATGGCTTCACCGCCATTGCCCCTGCTTACCGGGTGGATGTCACACGCGAAGCTGATATGATCGAAGAAATTTTACGTATTCATGGATTAGACAACATCCCCTTGTCTGAAAACCTTAGTGCCAAATTTATCTCGGAATTTCCTGCGCTAGACAAGGAGAAAGTCCAATTAACCATCGGACAAAGCCTAGCGGCCAAAGGTTACCAAGAAATCATCAGCAACTCCCTAACGAAAGGCGAATACCATAGCTTAATCGCTAAAGATTTGACATTTGACACCGTTGAAATCTTAAACCGCTTGTCGGAAGACTTAGGCGTCATGCGCCAGCATTTGGTGTTCCACGGTTTAGAGGTTTTGGCGCACAACATCAATCGCCGACAAAAAGATTTGAAGCTTTTCGAATTTGGAAAGACTTACCATAAAAAAGGCGAAAAATTTATCGAAAAACGCCATTTAGCGCTTTATACTTCAGGACTTTGGGAAGGCGAAACATGGTCACATGCGCCGCAAAAGAGCCAATTACATCAAATGTATGCGCAGGTCATCGCGACGATGAAGCAATTGGGCGTCGCGCAATTTGACACAACGGTCATCGAGCAATCGCAGGTTTACGCCTATGGTTTGACCATTAACGTTAATAAAAAACCTGTGGTTTCTTTGGGATTAGTTCATCCGAAATTGGCTCAAAAATTCGATGTGAAGCAAGAGGTGTTCATGGCTGATTTCGACTGGGATTTCTGGGTGAAACAAGAGAAAGGCAATTTTGTCTATCAAGAGATATCGAAGTTCCCTGAGGTTCGCCGCGATTTATCGTTGGTATTAGACCAAAGCGTCAGCCTACAAGCGATCCAACGCGTAGCGGAACAAACGGAAAAAAATCTATTGAAAAATGTAGCTGTTTTTGATGTCTATGTAGGCAAGAACTTGGGCGAAGGGAAAAAATCCTATTCGGTTTCCTTTACCTTGCAAGATGAGACGCAAACACTAACGGATAAAGTAATTGATGCGACGATGGATCGGTTGATCACGCGCTTTGAGAAGGAATTGGGAGCCTTGATTCGCAAATAGAATCAAGGCTTTGCCAAATTTATCGTTTGAACATGTTTCCCATGTTCGGCATTTTCATTTTACCATCTTGCACTTTGTTCATCATGCGCATCATTTTACGCATGTCTTCAAATTGCTTTAGCAAGCCATTCACTTGTTGGATCGATGTCCCCGAACCAGCCGCGATGCGGTTCTTGCGCGTCGGGTTCAAAATATCGGGATTTTGACGCTCCTTCAAAGTCATCGATTGGATAATCGCTTCGATTGGCTTGAATGAGTCATTCGAAATATCTACATCTTTTACGGCTTGTCCCATGCCTGGTACCATGCCCATCAAATCCTTGATGTTACCCATTTTCTTGATTTGCTGCAATTGCGCATAGAAATCTTCGAATGAGAAATTATTTTGACGAATCTTCTTATTTAAGCGAGCTGCTTCTTCCTCATCAAAGGCTTGTTGCGCACGTTCTACCAAGGAAAGCACATCACCCATGCCCAAGATACGATTTGCCATCCGGTCAGGATAAAACAAATCCAAGGCTTCCATTTTCTCTCCTGTTGAGATAAACTTAATCGGTTTATCAACTACCTGACGGATGGAGAGGGCTGCCCCACCGCGCGAATCACCATCTAATTTAGTTAAGACAACGCCATCAAAGTTCAAACGATCGTTGAAGGTCTTGGCCGTATTCACGGCATCTTGTCCTGTCATGGAATCCACGACAAATAAAATCTCCGTTGGACGAATGGCCTCTTTCACTGCGGCAATCTCATTCATCATCGCCTCATCAACCGCCAAACGACCGGCAGTATCGACAATCACAACTTTCTTGCCCATTTTACGGGCATAAGACAAGGCGTTCTGCGCGATGGAAACGGCATCCTTATTTTCTGGTTCTGCGTAAACTTCAACGTCTACTTGCTCACCTAATACTTTCAATTGGTCAATCGCGGCAGGTCGGTAGATATCACAGGCAACCAACAAGACATTTCTGCCTCCTTTTTTAATGTGTTGGGCTAATTTTCCTGAGAAAGTTGTTTTACCTGAACCTTGCAAACCAGCGATTAAAACCACAGCTGGATCACCTTTGAGGTTAATGTCTTGTTTGGTTCCACCCATTAATTGGGTTAGCTCCTCCTGAACAATTTTAACTAATAATTGGCCTGGCTCAACGGAGATCAAGATTTTTTGGCCCATGGCCTGATCCTTGATACGATCGGTGATTTCTTTGGCAACTTTATAGTTAACATCGGCATCCATCAAAGCCCGTCGAATTTCTTTGACAGTTGCGGCTACGTTCACATCGGTAATGCGTCCGTTTCCTTTGAGGGTCCGCATCGCGGTACTTAACTTGGAACTTAAATTTTCAAACATAGTATGATAAAAAAGGAATGCAATTTACGCAATTTGATGCAATTTCTTAATCAAAAATGATGGTCTTATTCTGATGCATGAATACACGATCCTCGAAAACCATTTTCAAGGCATTTGCTAAGACAATCTTTTCTACATCCTTCCCAGCCTTAGCCATCTCTTTGGCCGAAAAAGTGTGATTGACCGCGACAACATCTTGGCAGATGATGGGGCCCTCATCGAGATCATCTGTAACAAAATGCGCTGTGGCACCGATAATTTTGACGCCGCGATCAAAGGCTTGTTGGTATGGCTTCGCCCCCACAAAAGCTGGGAGAAAGGAGTGATGAATATTAATCATGCGGCCCAAATACTTAGCAGAAAAGGCCGGCGTTAGGATTCGCATGTATTTGGCTAACACAATATAATCCGGCGCATAGGCATCAATTTGAGCCTCGACGAGTTTTTCGTGGGCTTCCCGGGATAGACCATCCGCATGGACTAAATGAAAGGGCATGTTGAATTGCTCACACAAACCCTGTAATATAGCATGATTTCCAATGACCGCAGAAATCTGAAAAGGAAGATCTTGAAATTGGGAGCGAATCAATAAATCCCCCAGGCAATGATGCTCTTTCGTAACGAGTAAAACGACACGCTTGATTGCAGGAGGAATGATTTCGACCGTTGCATCTACCGGAAGAACGGATTTCAATTCGGCATTTAACTGGTCGATATCACAATTTCCTACATAGGAAACCCGCATAAAAAACTGATTAAATGCCTCGTCCACAAATTCATTGGTGCGCGTGACATTTAATAATTTATCGTATAAAATGCCTGTGATTTTATGCACGAGACCTTTTTCATCCTGACAGGCAATCTTAATAACCGTTTCCATAAAAAATATTGATTCAATCCGTCAAATTTACCTCAAAATCGTGAATAAAAAAGAATTCCTTATTTACCTTTGCAAGATTAATCGTGCCTAAGCCCGATAATTAGAAAGCTTATAAACAATCTGTATCAAAATGGAAAAAATTAAAGTGGCCAACCCGGTCGTTGAGCTTGATGGAGACGAAATGACTCGCATCATTTGGAAATTTATCAAAGACAAATTGATCTTACCTTACGTGGATGTAGATATCAAATACTACGATTTAGGTGTAGAGTATCGCGATGAAACAAATGACCAAGTAACGATTGAGGCAGCTGAGGCCATCAAGAAATACGGAGTTGGAATCAAATGCGCGACCATCACACCCGATGAGGCTCGTGTAAAAGAATTCGATTTGAAGCAAATGTGGAAATCACCCAATGGGACAATTCGTAATATTTTGGATGGTACGGTATTCCGTGAGCCAATCGTTTGTTCAAATGTACCTCGTTTGGTACCTAACTGGACAGCACCCATCATGATTGGTCGTCACGCATTTGGAGATCAATACAGAGCAACCGATTTCGTTACGAAAGGAAAAGGTAAGTTAACAGTAACATTCACACCAGAAGAAGGTGGTGAAGCCCAAACATTTGAAGTATACAACTTTAAAGGTGATGGTGTGGCGTTAACTATGTACAACACGGATGAATCCATCAAAGGATTTGCCCACTCATGCTTTAACATGGCATTGAGCAAAGGATGGCCTTTGTATTTATCGACAAAGAACACGATCTTGAAGAAATACGATGGTCGTTTTAAGGATATCTTCGAAGAAATCTATCAAGCAGATTACAAGGCGAAATTTGACGCTGCAGGCATCGTTTACGAGCACCGTTTGATCGATGACATGGTTGCATCTGCTTTGAAATGGAATGGAAATTTCGTTTGGGCTTGTAAAAACTATGATGGAGACGTTCAGTCGGATACCGTAGCTCAAGGTTTCGGATCATTAGGCTTAATGACATCTGTTTTGATTACACCCGACGGAAAGGTCATGGAAGCTGAAGCAGCACACGGAACGGTGACACGTCACTACCGTGATCACCAAGCTGGAAAACCTACATCTACGAATCCAATTGCATCTATATTCGCATGGACACGTGGATTAGAATTCCGTGGTAAATTAGACAACAATACGGCCTTGATTAACTTCTGCCAAACGTTGGAAAAAGTTTGTGTTGAGACGGTTGAGTCAGGCAAAATGACCAAAGACTTAGCTGTATGTATTCACGGAAACAAAGTGAATCACGGAGAGCACTACTTGTACACGGAGGAGTTCTTAGAAGCGTTGGATACCAACTTAAAAGTAGCCTTAGCATAAGCTTTTAGCTATTTATAAAAAAAGCCATCCGTCAATTGACAGATGGCTTTTTTTTATTGCTAGCGATAATCTACTACGATTGTTTTGGTCAATAATTCAGATCCATTAATTGGTTGAATTGTCAACTTATAAATAGCAGGGGAAAGACCACTGACATTGATGACAAATGCGATGGAATTATCGATGACCCCATTTAACATTTCTCGGCCATCCAGGCCATAGAGCACATATTTCGCACCGACCAAATCATATTTAGATTGAATGAACAGTTCTTTGGAAGCGGGATTCGGGTAAGCCACGACACCATTCCCTGCAGGCAATTCATAGTTTATTGAATTTGAAAAATCAGACGTACAAGTAGGTCCTTTCGGGTAAACATATGAAAACTTTGCTTGGTACAAACCAGACTGTTTAACGTGAAGATTTATCGCATCTGAAGCGACGGGTAACTTATTCCCGTTAAAGAACCAGGAATAACTAACTCCGGTCACACGAGGCCCTGTGGTCAAATAGAAAGGTGACATGGTGCTAATTTGAGGATTAGCAGGCAAAGGATAAACCTGGGTTGTCACGGATTTGGAATCAACGGATAGGCAACCTAATTCATCGTAAGTTTTCACTTTAAATAAACCCGTTTTTGAAACAGTGATTTCCTGTGTTGTGGCTCCTGTATTCCATACATACGAAACCTTTCCGCCAGATGCCATCAATTTAACGGAAGCATTCGTACAAAATAAGGTATCTGAATTCGCTACAATCGAAGGTGCTTTGGGCAATTTCAATTTCTTAAATTCAATAATTGGGATACTAAATTCGCGGCCTAAGGTATCATAAAGCGTGGCCCCGTAAATTCCATAACCAACATTGTTATTATTTAAGGCATTGACACTAACTAAGCCGTCGAGATCTTTCCAATCTCCTCGAACGAAGTCTCCATTGATTTTTTTGATGACCAATGAGTTTTCGGGACCGCATGCTGTTTCTATCTTAGGCATTTCCCGGTAACTTAAATGTTTCATCCCTTTTACGATCGCATCGTCTATACTTTTAACCCAAGCCGAACCTAAAACAGGGAAGCCGAGAGGCGAGAAATGGACACAATCATAATAAGGCAAAGAAGGATTACGAGGAACCTCGATATCATCGGTATTGGGGCCCTCGAAAACTTGGGAGATTGTTGGATCATGCGCTATTCGCTTTTGAGCCTCCCGAATCTCAGGACTTAAAATAACAGTCGCGCTATCGCAGCCCCCACCTCGGGTTGCTTGCGCCACTATCCAAGGAATTTCTTGATTTGCGTCTTTTCTTGAGAAATTAATTAACTCTCCCAAATAGTCGTAATATTCACCTGGGGTCATATTAAACCTCGCATCTGTTTCCCCTTGGTGCCAGAGAACTGCACGAAAACCCATTTTTTGGCCATAAATTTCCAATGAGCGTTTAAAACTGCTATAAGGAAAATTGAGCTCGTAATTTGTAACGAGGTTCCAAGGGTTTGGCGAAGGGACACCACGTGCACTTTCAACCCAGTTTCGGATGGACGAACCACCCCAACCCGTATTGATAAAACAAACGGGTACATTGTATTTTTTAACTAAGGTATCCCCTACTGCAGGCCAATAATGCAATGAAAGTCCATTCGGACCAATCGTTGAAAATGAATTCATCTGACTGAAAACACCCAAGGGGTAATTCAATGCATAATTCCCAATGTAGTAATGGGTTTGGCTATTATTATATTCGGGAAAATGGGCGTAAAAATTGGAACAATTTACGCGATCGTCTTCTGCCCCTATTTCAACAGGCATTCGAAAAGTCCCTTGTGCATTCGATTGGCCGGCAATCAAGAAATTCTCGCCTACTCCTACGCGGTTTAACTCGGTGGAATCAATCAACTTGTCGCCTTGAAACGATCGAACCTTCATTCGATACCACCCCCCCGTTACGACAATTTTACCTTGGTAAATTCCGGCATTTGGATTTGAATCAAGCAGCACCCAGTCAATCAATTTCCCCTGTCCTTCTTTGACAGGAACAAATGACACCTGAACTTTATCTGCGGTTTCAGCACAATTCCCTAGTACGGAGACGGTTGCCTCATTCTTGTCGTTGCGCTGAAAAATTTGACGATTACGCGGAAACGCTACGAACATTTGAGCATTTGCCAAATGTGTAAGTAATATCCCTATACATAAAATCAGTACGCGCATACTTGGTTTAAATGATGACAAATTTACGAAAAAAGTCGTATCGGAAAACCAATACGACTTCAATACTTATTGAACGTTAATCAAATTACTCTCCTACTACAGAAAATGCAATTTTGTGTTTCACGTCCTTGTGTAAATCCAAGGTAGCTGTGTAATCGCCAGTCATTTTAACCTCTGAATCAAAAGAAATTTTCTTACGATCTACATCGAATCCTTTTTCTTTCAACATCTCAGAGATTTGTAAACTCGTTACACGTCCAAAGATTTTACCGCTATCACCTGCTTTAGCAGCGATAGTCAATGTCATTTCGCCAATTGATGTAGCTAAATCAAACGCATCTTGACGGATTTTCTCCACTTTGTGCGCCGCTTGCTTAATGTTCTCAGCTACTACTTTACGATTGGATGGAGTCGCCATCACAGCAAATCCTTGTGGAATTAAGTAATTACGACCGTAACCAGCTTTCACCGCTACTACATCGTTCTTATATCCTAACCCAGCAATATCCGTTTTTAATATAATTTCCATCTTATTTTACAATCAAATGTTTATCAGGTTACCCCAGTTTATTTCAAACCATCTGCCACATATGGCATCAAGGCTAAATGACGTGAACGCTTAATTGCTTGCGCCACACGACGTTGGAATTTCAAAGAAGTTCCCGTAATACGACGAGGTAAAATTTTACCTTGCTCGTTTACCAACTTCAATAAATAATCTGGGTTTTTGTAATCAATATATTGAATGCCAGCTTTCTTAAAACGGCAATACTTCTTGCGATTACTATTTTTATCTACAGGTTCGTTAACTAATGTCATCTTATGCTTCTGTTTTTTCTGGTTTTCTACCTACTAAACCTTTTCTCTTTTTCTCGTTGTACAATACTGCGTGCTTATCAAGCGCAGTAGTCAAGAAACGAATTACTTTTTCATCGCGCTTGTATTCAAGCTCTAATTTGGCGATTAACTGAGGATCCGCTGCAAATTCAAAGATTTGATAGAATCCTGTGTGCTTGTTTTGGATTGGGTAAGCCAACTTGCGTAAGCCCCAAGCATCGTCATGAACGATCTGAGCACCATTATCTACCAATAATTTTTTGAATTTTTCAACGGCGTCCTTTGTCTGTTGCTCAGACAAAACGGGAGTTAAAATGAACACCGTCTCGTAGTTTTTTAATTGCATACAAAATTGTTGTT
>JACCDX011174388.1_pt1 | contig 16293 bp, 13 predicted proteins | sample 7449681 | NCBI WGS metagenome assembly JACCDX01 (sample SAMN15323450, study PRJNA562643) | freshwater metagenome | isolation source: river surface water | place: USA:Blue River Watershed | collected 2017-08-18 | reverse complement strand
GCCGCTGTGGCGGCTTTTGCCGGTGCCGGTGCCGGCGTCGGTGCGGCGGCGGAGGCGACGGCGGAGCGGCCGCGGCGACGCGCGTGGGCGGGGTCCTTGGCGGGCCGGGCGTTGCCGGATGCCGGCGAACCGCGGAGCTCGATGCGGCCGTGACGGCCGCGGGCGACCGAGCCGTGCTTGAGCAGCTGGTTCAAGGCATGGTTCAGCGCGGAGCGGTCCTTTTTCTTGAGGCCGAGGCGCTGGGCCAGTTGAAACTCATTGGCGGGTGCGACCCCGGGCTCGCGCAGCAGGGCGAGCAAACGATCTCTCAGTGACATGTGGTGGTATTTCGAGCGCGGCGCGCGGGCCGTGCTTTGGTGTTGGCCTGAACAAATCCGGGGGCTAACTCACGCGCGATGAAAATCGTTCACGTGGCGAGCGAGCTGTTTCCCTACATGAAGACCGGAGGCCTGGCCGATGCGGTCAGTGCGCTCGCTTCGGCGCTCGCCGACAACGGGCACGAAGTTTCGGTGTTTCTGCCGGGCTACCGGGCGGCGCTGGAACACAAGGATGCGGCGGGCGCGGTGCGGGCGCTGCGGGTGCGCGTGGAGATGGGGGAGGACTTTTTGGGCGGCGACGTGCGGGTGATTTCCCCGCGGAAGAATCTCAAAATCCACTTCGTGTGCCGGGAGGAGTTTTTCGACCGGCGGTCGCCCTACGGCAACGGGGAGCGCGACTACGACGACAACATGGAGCGCTTCGTGTTCTTCTGCAAAGCCGTGATCGAGACGCTGCGGGTGACGGACGCGAAGGCGGACATCGTGCACTGCCACGACTGGCAGGCGGCGCTGCTGCCGGTGTTGCTGCGGGAGGCGGAGCGGCGCCACGGCGTGACGCTGGCGCTGAAGACGGTGTTCACGATCCACAACATCGCGTTCCAGGGCGTCTACCCGTCGAAGTTGTTTCCGCGGACAAACCTGCCGGACGAACTCTACGCCATCGACGGCCTGGAATACTACGCGCAGATCAACCTGCTGAAAGGCGGCATCCTTTTTTCCGACCGGGTGACGACGGTCAGCCCGCGGTATGCGAAGGAAATCCAGACGCCGGAATTCGGCTGCGGCCTCGACGGTGTGGCGCAGACCCGGGCGGAGGATCTGATCGGCCTGCTCAACGGCGTCGACACCGCGATCTGGAATCCGGGCACGGACACGCTGCTGCCGGCGCGTTACTCGGCCGGCGACATGTCCGGCAAGAAGGCTTGCCGGGCCGAACTGCTGCGGCGCTGCGGATTCGCCGCGAATTCGAAGGGACCGATCTACGGCATCGTGGCCCGGCTGACGCAGCAGAAAGGCATCGATTTCGTCCTGGCCAACAGCGACTTCTTCCTCGCGGACGAGGTCCGGCTCGTGGTGCTCGGGGCGGGCGACCGCCGGATGGAGGAGGAACTGCGCGAGCTCGCGGCGCGGGCGCCCGCCCATGTCTCGCTGTCCGCGAAACTGGACGAAGGCATGAGCCACCTGATCGAGGCCGGTTCCGATTTCTTCGTGATGCCCTCGGCCTTCGAGCCGTGCGGGCTCAACCAGATGTATTCCCAGGTCTACGGCACGGTGCCGATCGTGAGCCGCGTGGGCGGACTGGCCGACACCGTGATCGATGCGGACGCGGATCCGGTGAACGGCACCGGGCTGATGTGCGAGCCGAACTCGGCGAGTCTGGCGAACGCGCTGGCGCGCTCGCGCACGCTGTATGCCGACCCGGCCCGCTATGCCGCGGTGCAACGCCGCGGGATGGCCCGGGACTTCAGCTGGAGCGTGGCGGCGCGCGGCTACGAGCGGCTCTACCAGGAGGCCCTGTAGCCGGAAGCACCGCGACGGGGGCGTCCGTCGCGGCGGCTGGCGCGTAGCAACGGCGCGGTCGGGTTCCGGCCGCGGTGCCACATGACTCCCACGCTCCTCTGGTTTCGCCAAGACCTGCGCCTGCAGGACAATCCCGCGCTGCACGCGGCGCTCGCGCGCGGCGGGCCGATCGTGCCGGTATATATTCTCGACGACGGGGGCGAGGGGGCCTGGCCGGCGGGAGGCGCGACGCGCTGGTGGTTGCACCAAAGCCTGGCGGCGCTGGATGCGGACCTGCGGACGCGGGGCGCGCGCCTCGTGCTGGCGCGGGGCGAATCCGGCCGCGTGCTGGCGGATCTGGCGCGCGCGACCGGGGCCGGCGCGGTCCATTGGAACCGGCGCTACGAGCCCGCGGCGATCGCGCGCGATTCCGCGATCAAGACGGACCTCGGGGCGATCGGGCTCGAGGTGAAGAGCTTCAACGGCGCGTTGCTCAACGAGCCGCATACCATCGCGAACAAGGCGGGCCGGCCCTTCCAGGTGTTCACGCCGTATTGGCGCCACTGCCTGACCTTGCCGGTGGCGGAGCCGTTGAAACTGCCGGAGGGGCCGTGGCCGGCGCCGGCGAAATGGCCGGCCTCGGCGGCGCTGGACGCGTTGGGGTTGCGGCCGACGATCCCGTGGGATGCCGAGTTTTACACCACGTGGACGCCGGGTGAGGCCGGCGCGAAAGCCCGCCTCGGCCAATTCGTGGCGCGGGCGATGACGGACTATTCCGACCAGCGGAACACGCCCGGCCGCGACGGCACGTCGATGCTGTCGCCGTTCCTCCACTTCGGGGAACTCAGCCCCCGGCAAATCTGGGCGGCGGTGCGGGCGGCGGCGAAAGGCAGCGGAGTGTTTCCGCCGAGCAAGGGCGCGGCGGTGTTTTTGAGCGAAGTGGGTTGGCGGGAGTTCGGCTACCACCTGCTCTTCCACTTTCCCCATACGCCGGAGCGGCCGCTGCGGGAGGACTTCGAACGTTTCCCGTGGGCGGAGGATCCGGACGGGAAATTGCTGCGGGCGTGGCAGCGCGGCCGGACCGGCTACCCGATCGTCGATGCCGGCATGCGTCAGCTCTGGGCGACGGGCTGGATGCACAACCGGGTGCGGATGATCGTGGCGTCGTTTCTCGTGAAACACCTGCGCCTGCCGTGGCAGCGCGGCGCGGAGTGGTTCTGGGACACGCTCGTCGACGCGGACCTCGCGAGCAACACGCTCGGCTGGCAGTGGAGCGCGGGCTGCGGGGCGGATGCCGCCCCGTATTTCCGCGTGTTCGCGCCGGTGCTGCAGGGCGTGAAATTCGACCCGGACGGCGACTACGTGCGGCGTTGGGTGCCGGAGTTGGCGCGGATGCCGGCGGACGCGATCCATGCGCCGTGGGAGGCGCCGTTGCACGTGCGGGCCGAGGCCGGGGTCGTGCTGGGCGGCAACTATCCGCCGCCGATCGTCGACCATGCGAAGGCCCGGGCGGCGGCGCTGGCGGCTTTCAAGGCGCTGCGCGGAAACGACGTCGTCGTCCGTGAGTAAGGCGCGCACGAAGCAAGGCCCGGGCGGCGCCGCGGTGCGCACGCTGGTGGTGGTGCTGGGCGACCAGTGCGACCTCGGCGCGGCGGCGTTCGACGGCTTCGACCCGAAACTCGACGCGGTCTGGATGGCCGAGGTGGCGGAGGAGTCGACGCACGTCTGGTCGGCGAAGCCGCGGATCGCGGTCTTCCTCGCCGCGATGCGGCATTTCCGCGACGCGCTGCGCGCCCGGGGCCGGCGGGTGGTGTATACGGAGCTGGAAGACGCGGCCAACACGCAGACGCTGGCCGGCGAACTCGCGCGGGCCCTGGCGGCCTTGCGGCCGGAGCGGGTGGTGCTGACGGAGCCGGGCGATTGGCGGGTGGCGCAAGCGATCGACGCGGCGGCGGACACGGCCGGGGTGGCCTGCGAGGTGCGCACCGACCGGCATTTTCTCTGCACGCGGGCGGAGTTCCGCGACCACGCGCTCGGGCGGAAGCAGCTGCGGATGGAGTTTTTCTACCGGGAAATGCGGCGGAAACACGGCGTGCTGCTCGATGCGGCGGGCGAGCCGGAGGGCGGGCAATGGAACTTCGACCACGACAACCGCGGCAGCTTCGGCAAGGCCGGGCCGGGCCGGGTGCGGGCGCCGCGGGCGTTTCCGCCGGATGCCGTGACGCGGGAAGTGCTCGCGCTGGTGGCGCGGCGGTTTGCGTCGCATCCGGGCGATCTGGCCGAGTTCGACTGGCCGGTGACGCCGGAGGACGCACAGGCGGCGCTTGCCGATTTCATCGCGCACCGGCTGCCGCAATTCGGCGAGTATCAGGACGCGATGTGGACGGGCGAGCCGTGGCTCTACCATTCGCGGTTGTCGGCGGCGATGAACCTCAAACTGCTCGATCCGCGCGCGGTGATCGCGGCGACCGAGCAGGCGTGGCGCGAGGGGCGGGTCGCCTTGGCCGGCGCGGAGGGATTCATCCGGCAGATCCTCGGCTGGCGGGAATACGTGCGCGGAGTCTACTGGCTCGGCATGCCCGGCTACCTGCAGCGCAACGCGCTCGGCGCGCGCGAACCGCTGCCGGCGTTCTACTGGACGGGCGACACGGCGATGGTCTGCCTGCGTGACGCGATCGGGCAGACCCTGCGGCTGGGTTATGCGCACCACATCCAGCGCCTGATGGTGACGGGACTCTACACCTTGCTGCTGGGCGTCGATCCGCAGCGGGTGCACGAGTGGTATCTTGCGGTCTACGTCGATGCGGTCGAATGGGTGGAGCTGCCGAACACGCTCGGCATGTCGCAATACGCCGACGGCGGCGTGATGGCATCGAAGCCCTACGTGGCGACGGGCAAATACATCCAGCGGATGAGCAACGCGTGCGCGGGTTGCCGCTTCGATCCGGCGCGGGCGACGGGCGAGCGGGCGTGTCCGTTCACGACGCTGTATTGGGATTTCCTGCTGCGGCACGAGACGCGGCTGGCGGCCAACCAGCGGATGGCGCTGCAGGTGAAGAATCTCGCGCGGCTGGCGCCGGCGGAGCGGGCGGCGATCGGCGCCCGCGCGGCGGAGATCCGCGCGGCGGGTGGACAACCGCCGGTGCCGGCGGGAGAGTTGGCGTTGTGAACCCGCGATGAAGATGCGCCGCAAAGCCGACTTGCCGACGAAGCCCTGCGCGGTGTGCGGGCGACCGTTTGCGTGGCGCAAGAAATGGGAGCGCTGCTGGGACGAAGTGCGCTATTGCTCCGATGCGTGCCGGCTGCGGCGCGCCGAACGAATCAAATGAACGAAACCGGAAAAATCGCGGTGGTGGCGGGAGCCTCGGGACTGGTCGGCCGGGCGCTCGGCGCGGCGCTGGTCCGTGAAGGCTGGATCGTGCGGCGGCTCGTGCGCCGGACGCCCGTGGCGCCGGGGGAATTCGCGTGGGATCCGGCGGCGGGCACGGTCGATGCGGCGGCATTGGCCGGGGCGCACGCGGTGATCAACCTCGCCGGCGAGAACATCGCGGCGGGGCGTTGGACGGCGGCGCGACGCGAACGGATTCTGCGCAGCCGCGTGGAGGCGACGCGCACGCTGGTGGGGGCGTTGCAGCGTATGGCGACGAAGCCGGCGGTGCTGCTCAATGCGTCGGCCGTCGGCATCTACGGCGACCGCGGCGACGAGGTGCTGACGGAGCGCAGCGGAATGGGCGTCGGGTTTCTCACGGAAGTCACGCTGGCGTGGGAGACGCATGCGGAAGGTGCGGCGCGGGCCGGCGTGCGCACGGTGTTGCTGCGCTTCGGCATGGTGCTGGCGGCCGACGGCGGCGCGCTGGGCAAGATGCTTCCGCTGTTTCGGCTCGGGCTCGGCGGGCCGCTGGGCCGCGGCACGCAGTGGATGAGCTGGATCGGGATCGACGACGCCGTCGGGGCGATGTTGCACGCGTTGCGCGACGAACGGGCGACGGGGGCGCTGAACCTGGTGGCGCCGACGCCGGTGACCAACGCGGACTTCACGGCGGCGCTCGGGCGCGCGGTGCGACGGCCGGCGGTGTTGCCGGCGCCGGCGTGGGCGCTGCGGGCGGTGTTCGGCGCGATGGCGGACGAGATGTTGCTGGCGAGCACGCGGGTGGCGCCGCGGGAGCTGGAGCGACTCGGCTACCGATTCCGGCATCCGACGATCGACGCGGCGCTCGCGGCGGTGCTGACGCGGTCGGGCGCGGCGGCGGGTTGACCGCGGCGGGCTTCGCGGCTGACGTCGCGGGATGTCGAAATGGCTCCTCGTTGACGGCTTCAATCTCGCCTACCGCTGCTTCCATGCGTTGCCCGAGCTGACGCGCGCGGACGGGTTTCCGACGGGAGCCCTGCACGGCTGGGTGAAATCCCTCTGGAAGCTGATGGACCTCGAGCAGCCCGCGGCGACGCTGGTGTTTTTCGATCTCGGGGAATCGGCCGACCGCGTGGCGCTGCTCGCCGACTACAAGGCTCAGCGCAAACCGATGCCCGACGCGTTGCGGGCGCAGATCGAGCCGATCAAGGAACTCACCCGCGTAATGGGCCTGGCCGGCATCGAGGAACACGGCGTCGAGAGCGACGACCTGCTCGCCGCGGAGGCGGTGCGGCTGGCCGGCGAGGGGCACGACGTGGTGATTCTGAGCAGCGACAAGGATTTCGCCCAGATCGTGGGCGAGCGCATCAAGATCATGCTCCCGCCGCCCTCGGCGAACCCGAAGCTCGGCTGGCGGCTGATGGATGCGGCCGGCGTGCAGGAAAAATTCGGCGTGCCGCCGCACCAGATCGCGGACTACCTCGCGCTGGTGGGCGACACCTCGGACAACATCCCGGGGCTCGACGGCGTGGGACCGAAGACGGCGGCGAAGTGGCTGGCCGAATTCGGCAGTCTCGAAGGCGTGCTCGCGCATGCGGGCGACCTGAAGCCCGAGCGCTTCCGGCCGCAGGTGGCGGAGAGCACGGAGCGCATGCGCGTGAACCTGAAACTCACCACGCTGAACCTCGCGTTGCCCCGGGTGAAACCGGAGTGGCGCACGCCGCAGGCCGAGGAACTGGTGCGGCTGCTCGACGGCTACGAGATGCGATCGACCGCGGTCGAGGCGCGGAAGCGCTACGGCGTCGCGGCGGCGCCGGCCGCACCCGCCGAAGCGGCTCCGTCGAAACCGACGGTAGCGACGCAGGGCGAGTTGTTCTGACGCCGCGGAGGCGCGGCAGTCCGGTCGCAGCGCGGCCGACGCAGAGTGCGTTGATCAGCGGCGAGGTCCGGCGGGTTCAGTCCCGGCCGGCGGCCGATTCGCCCTTGGGGTCGAAGATGTAGCCGATGCCGTGGACCGTGCGGAAAGCGGCGAGGTCCAGGCCGTGGGAGGTGAAGAGGTCGCGGACCTTCACGATGTATTGGTCGAGCGAGCGGCTCTTCACATCGGCGTGCACGCCCCAGACGGAATGGATGAGGGCCTTGCGGGTGATGACCTGGCCGCGGTGGGCGTCGAGGTAGGAGAGGATGCCGAGTTCCTTGCGGCCGAGCGGGAGCGGCGATTTGCCGGGGAACGTGATCTCGAGACGTTCGGGCACGATGCGGGCGCCGCAGAACTCGAACGGCTCGTCGCTGACGCGCACGTTTTTGGTGACGTTCTGGTCGGCGCTGACCTCGGTGCGGCGCAGCACGGCCCGGATGCGCGCGGTGAGTTCGGCGTAGCTGAAGGGTTTGGTGACGTAATCGTCGCCGCCGAGATCGAGGCCCCTGACCTTGCTGGTTTCCTCGATGTTGCCGGTGAGGAAAATGATCGGCGTGGTGATGTCGGCGGCGCGCAGTTCCTGGGCGACGGCGAAGCCGCTTTGGTCGGGGAGGTTGATGTCGAGGAGGATGAGGTTGGCGAAGTTCTTCTTGAGGAACTTGAGGCCGTGGGCGGCGCGGTTGCAGACCTGCACGTGCATACCGGCTTTTTCGAGGTGGCCGGCCACGAGGGCGGCCAGTTCGGCTTCGTCCTCGATGACGACGATGAGGGGTTTGGGCTCCGTGCGCGGCGGGGGGGTGGTGGGCATGAGGCGGCGGCGTGGAAACTTTTTTACAATCGACGGCGGAAGTGTCAACAGCCGCGCCCGGCGCCGGACGGCAACGCCGCACGGCACGCGGACGCGACACCGGCCGCGGACCGGGAATTGGCTTGAAGGTGCCGGAAGCGGAGTGTGCTTTGGGCGCGTGTCTGACCACGCACCACTGCTGATGCTCGGCCTGCCGAAGGGCAGCCTCGAGGAGTCCACCAAGAACCTGTTCGCCAAGGCGGGTTGGAAGATCACGACCAGCTCGCGCAGCTACCGGCCGTCGATCGACGACCGCGAGCTCGACGGACGGTTCATCCGCGCGCAGGAGGTGAGCCGCTACGTGGAGCACGGGTTCTTCGATTGCGGGCTGACCGGGCACGACTGGGTGCTGGAGAACGAGTCCGACGTCGTCGACGTGTGCGACCTGATCTACAGCAAGGCGTCGACGCAGAAATCGCGCTGGGTGCTCTGCGTGCCCGAGGCGTCGCCCGTGAAGACGGCGGCGGACCTCGCGGGCAAGCGGGTCGCGACCGAGCTCATCAACACCACGAAGCGTTACTTCGAGCAGAAGGGCGTGACGGTGGAGGTGGAATTTTCCTGGGGCGCGACCGAGGTGAAGGTGCCGGACCTCGTCGACGCGATCGTCGACATCACGGAGACCGGCTCCTCGCTGCGGGCGAACAAGCTCCGGATCGTGGATACGCTGCTGGAGACCAACACCAAGCTGATCGCGAACAAGAAGAGCTGGGAGAACCCGGCGAAGCGCAAAAAGATCGAGACGATCGCGCTGCTGCTGCGCGGGGCGCTCGAGGCGGAGTCGAAAGTCGGCCTGAAGATGAACCTCCCGCGCAAGGCGCTCGACGGCGTGGTGCGCGAACTGCCGGCGCTGCGCAATCCGACGATCTCCCAGCTGAGCAATCCGGACTGGATCGCGCTGGAGACGATCATCGACGAAAGCGTCGTCCGCGAAATCATCCCCCAGCTCAAGGCGCTCGGCGCCGAGGGGATCGTGGAATATCCGTTGAACAAAGTGGTGTATTGAACCCTTCCGCCTCCGCCATGCCCACGACCGTCAAACTCGGCCTCCTCCAGCACGCCTGCGGCACCGACCCGAAGGCCAACCTCAAGAAGACCCTCGCGCTCGCCGAGGCCGCCGCGAAGAAGGGCGCCAACATCATCTGCACGCAGGAGCTCTTCCGCTCGCAGTATTTCTGCCAGGCGGAGAAGCACGATTACTTCGGGCTGGCGGAGCCGATTCCCGGCCCGAGCACCGAGGCGTTCCAGAAGCTCGCGAAGAAACACGGCGTGGTCGTGATCGCGTCGCTGTTCGAGCGCCGCGCCTCCGGGCTCTATCACAACACCGCGGTGATCATCGACGCCGACGGGACGTTGCTCGGCGTGTATCGCAAGATGCACATCCCGGACGATCCGCTCTACTACGAGAAGTTCTACTTCACGCCGGGCGACACGGGCTTCAAGGCCTGGGACACGAAGTTCGGCAAGATCGGCGTGCTGATCTGCTGGGACCAGTGGTATCCCGAAGGCGCCCGGCTGACCGCCATGCAGGGCGCGGAGATCCTCTTCTACCCGACGGCGATCGGCTGGCACCCGTCCGAGAAAGCCGAATACGGCACCAACCAGCACGGTGCGTGGGAAACGATCCAGCGCAGCCATGCCGTCGCCAACGGCTGCTATGTCGCGGCGATCAACCGCATCGGCGTCGAGACGCCGGAGGGCGGCGACGGCATCGAGTTCTGGGGCCAGAGTTTCGTCGCCGGCACCAGCGGCCAGATTCTCGCCAAGGCGAGCGTCGACCGCGAAGAGGTCATGATCGTGCCGATCGATCTCGGCAAAGTGGATGTGACCCGCACGCATTGGCCGTTCCTCCGCGACCGGCGCATCGATGCCTACGGCAATCTGACGAAGCGCTTCATCGACTGAGCATGGCCGCCGCGAAGACGAAGACGCCGGCCGCGCTCGGTTTCCGCATGCCGGCGGAGTGGGCGCCGCAGAGCGCGGTGTGGCTCTCGTGGCCGCACAACCGCGCGACCTGGCCCGGGCAGTTCCGGCCCGTGCCCTACGACTACGCCAAGTTCGTGGCGGCGATCAGCCGCTTCGAGGACGTCCGCATCAATGCCGCGGCGAGGCTGCACCCGCGGGCCAAGCGCCTTTGCACCGCGGCGGGCGCGGACATGGCGAAGGTGACGTTCTACGATCACCCGACCAACGACGCGTGGTGCCGCGATCACGGTCCGATTTTCGTGCGGCACACCCGCACCGGCGAAATCGCGGTCACAGACTGGGTGCACAATGCCTGGGGCGGGAAGTATCCGCCCTACGACCTCGACAACGAGATCCCGCCCTCGATCGCGCGGGCGCTGAAAATGCAGCGCTTCGAGCACGCCATGGTTTTGGAAGGCGGCTCGATCGACGTGAACGGCGAGGGCCTGCTGCTCACGAGCGAACAGTGCCTGCTAAACAAGAATCGCAACCCGCACCTCTCGCAGTCGCAGATCGAGCAGACGTTGAAGGATTACCTCGGTGCGACGCAGATCCTCTGGGTGGGCGAAGGCATCGAGGGCGACGACACGGACGGCCACATCGACGACATCACGCGGTTCTACAAGGCGGACGGTTTCATCACCGTGATGGAGCCGAACAAGCGGGAGAAAAACCACGCCCTGCTCAACGAGGTGATGGAGCGGCTGAAGTCGATGCGCACGCCGGCCGGGAAGAAGTTCGACATCGTGACCCTGCCGATGCCCAAGCCCTTCGGCTTCCGCGGCCAGCGGGTGCCGGCGAGCTATGCGAATTTTCTCATCATCAACGGTGCCGTGCTGGTGCCGACCTTCCGGCAGAAGAAACGCGACGCGGAAGCCTGCGAGACGATCGGAGCCTGTTTCCCCGGTCGCGAGGTCGTGCCGATCGATTGCTACCACCTGATCTGGGGGCTCGGCACGTTGCACTGCCTGTCGCAGCAGCAACCGGCCTGACCGGGAGCGGGCGCGGCGCGGTCGGCGGCGGGCCGACGGGCGCCGTCACGGCGTCTCGGGCGGGCGGGTGACGAGCAGTTTGTCGACGCGGTGGCGGTCCATGTCGACGACCTCGAAGATCCAGCCGTCCCAGGCGAAACGTTCGCCGGGCATCGGGATGTGGCCGAGGCGGGCGAGGGCGAAACCGCCGAGGGTCTCGACCCGGGGACCGGAGGCCGGGAGCGGGGCAAAGGGAAACAGGCGGCGGGCGGCATCGACCTCCATGGCGCCGTCGACGAGCCAGGAGCCGTCGTCGCGTTGGACGGCTCCGGGGGCACGGCGGTCGCCGGGCTCGGGAAGGTCGCCGACGATGGCTTCCATGACGTCGATGAGGGAGACGATGCCCTCGATCGCGCCGTATTCGTCGGTGACGAGCGCGAGGTGCTTGCCCGATTTCTTGAAGGTTTCGAGCAGCTGGACGACGGTGAGGGAGGCGGGGACGAACAGCGGGCGGGTGACCTGGTCGCGCAGGGCGGTGGCGACGCCGATGGCGGTGTTGGCCCAGAGTGCCTTGACGGAAACGAGGCCCAGCACGTTGTCCCGGGTGCCCTCGTAAACCGGGAACAGGGAGTGGCCGCTGGCGACGATCTTGCGCCAGTTGACGTCGTCCGGATCGGCGACGTTGAGGAAGACGATCTTGCTGCGGCGCGTCATGATCTCGGTGACGGGCCGCTCGTCGAGGCGGAGGACGCTCTCGACCATGCGGCGCTCGCCCTGATGGAAGACGCCGGCGGCCTCGCCTTGGGCGACGAGATGGGAAACCTCCTCCTCGGAGGGCGGCGCTTCGGCCTCGCGACCGAGCCCGAGGAGCTTGAGCACCGCCTCGGTGGAGGCGGTGAGGAACCAGACGACCGGGGCGGCGAGGCGCGAAAGGGCGGTCATCGGTCCGGCGATGGCGATGGCCTTGTGCTCCGGATTGCTGAGGCCGATGCGCTTGGGCACGAGTTCCCCGATGATGAGGGACGCATAGGTGATGCCGCCGACCACCACAACCAACGCTAGGACGCGGCTGTAGGGCGCGAGGAAGGGCACGCCGGCGAGGAACGTGCCGAGCGTCTCCGAGAGGGTCGCGCCGCCGAAGGCCCCGGCGAGCACGCCGACCAGCGTGATGCCGATCTGCACGGTGGAGAGGAAGCGGCTCGGCGATTCGGCGAGCGCGAGCGCCTTGACGGCGCCGGGCGAGCCGTCGTCGGCCAGCTTCTTGAGGCGACCCTTGCGCGACGACACGACGGAAATCTCCGCCAAGGCAAAGACGCCGTTGGCGAGCAGGAGGCAGCCGATGATGGCGATTTCCCAGATGATTTCGGACATGGCGGACCGGACGAACCGGGGACCTTCGCGGGCGGGGAGGCGGGTGTCAAACGGGGCGCGAGGCGGGGTGGTCCGACATGGGCCTTGCGCCGGGAGGGCGCGGCGGGATTTTCTGGCGACGATGAATTCACGACTGCTCCCGGTGCTGGTGCTTGCCCTGGCGGGTGCCGGCTGCGAATCGGTGTCCGACGCGACGACGGCGGTGCGCGAGCGGATCGCGGCGCGCGAGGCGCCGACGGTGCGGACCTATGCCGCGCAGCCGCGGGCGACCTACGAGGCCGTGCGCACGGCGGCGACGCAGATGGGCTACCGCATGACGCGCGGCGGGGCGGCGCAGGGGGAATTCGAGGCGGTGAGCAACGTGCACCGCGGCGATACCCAGGGCAGTTCGCGGCAACTCACGCTGCGCGTGAAACTGAAGCCGACGCTCGACGGCCAGGGCACGGAGGCGGCGGTGCGCATCGGCGAGGTGTTGGAAGGCGATTCGTCCAACCGCGCGGGCCTGGCGACGGAGACGCCGCTCCGCGACACGCCGCAGTATGAAGTCTTTTTCGAGCGGCTCGGGCAGGTGCTGGGCGTGCCCGCGGTGAATCCGGCCAAGCGCTGAGGGCGCCGGTGCGCCGACGCGTCAGCCCTTTTTCTTCTTCGGTGCGTTCTGCTTGGCGAAGAACTTCTCGGGGTTCATCGCGTCGAGGTCCTCCTGGCTCGGACCGCCGCCGAATTGCTGCCAGTAGAGTTCCTTGAAGGGATTCACCTTCGGGAACGCAGCGTCCTCGTTGACCATCAGCGGACGGGCGGAGGCCCACCAGGCGTCGTAGGCGGCGGAGAGGCGTTTCACGACGTCGGGATGCGCGGCGGCGACATCGGTCTTCTCGCCGGGATCGGCGGCGTAGTCGAAGAGTTGCCAGGCGGGGGCGGTGCCGCCGTCGATGGACACCATGCGCCAGCGGTGGTCGCGGATGGCGCAGTTCTTGTATTTCCAGAGGTCGGGGGAAACGCCCTTGGGCCAGCGGCCGACGTGGGTGACGAGCGTGCGATCGGGCCAGGGCGCGCCGGGCTGCTCGAGGAGCGGGAGGAGGCTGCGACCCTCGACCTGCGCGGAGACCTTGGCGTCGAGTTTGGCGCCGACGATGGCGGCGAGAGTCGGGAGGAAGTCGATGTGCGCGGCGGGTGCGGCGACATCGGCGGGGGTGAAGCGGCCGGGCCAGCGCCAGAAGGACGAGGAGCGCACGCCGCCCATCCACGGGGTGCCCTTTTGGCCGCGCATACCGTTGTTCCAGATGCGCACGCCGCCGGTGCCGCCGTTGTCGTTCATGAAGACGACGAGGGTGTCGCGTTCGAGGCCGGTGGCGCGGAGGTGGTCGAGGAGGCGGCCGAGGTTATCGTCGATATTGGCGACCATGCCGAGATACTTGGCGGTGTTGGCGTCGGGGACTTTGCCGGTGTAGCGGGCCTCGTCCTCGGGGCGGACCTGGAGCGGGGCGTGGGGGGCGTTGGTGGCGATGTGGGCGTAGAACGGCTTCTTCGCGGCGGCCTGGGCATCGATCCAACGGGTGGCTTGGGCGAAAAACACATCCGTGCAGTAGCCCTTGGTCTTTTCGAACTTCCCGTTGTGGTAGATCGCGGGGTCGAAGTAGGTGTTGCCGGGGGCGTCGCCACAGGATCCCGGATACGTCTGACCGATGCCGCCGGCACCGTGGATGAAGACTTCGTCGAAGCCGCGGCGCTCGGGACGGTAGGCGGCCTCGTCGCCGAGGTGCCATTTGCCGAAGATGCCGGTGGTGTAGCCGGCGGTGCGGAGGACATCGGCGAGGGTGACCGCGCCGGGGGCGAGGCGCTCGCGCTCGAGGATGGTGTGGGTGATGCCGTTCTTGAATTCGTGCCGGCCGGTGAGCAGCGCGCTGCGGGTGGGGGCGCAGGTGGGGCTGACCTGGAAGTCGGTGAACCGCACGCTCTCGGCGCGGAGACGATCGAGGGCGGGCGTTTTCAGGATGGGATTACCGTGGGCGGAGATATCGCCGTAGCCCTGGTCGTCGGTGATGACGAAAATGATGTTGGGTTGCTTCGCCGGCGCGGCGTGGAGCGCGGAGGCCAGCGCGAGGGTGAGAGCGCAGAACAGGAGTTTCATGGGGTGGGAGAAAGGAGGGGGACGAGCGCCGAAGAAAAATGACGGCGGGCAGGCAGGTGAGGCGGAGAAGGCGGGCGGAGGCAAGACGGGAGGCGGCGCTTGGCCGGGGCGCCGCCGAGCCGTCGGGGCGGAGCACCCGTCGGCGGAGGCTACCTGCCGCGGGAGGGGGCGGCGCGGGACGAGAGGAGCGTTGCGGTGAGACTCCGGACTATCTCGGGCTGGGCGGAGGCGACATTGCGGGTTTCTTCCGGGTCGGACGCGTGGTCGTAGAGTTCGACGGCGCCGTCGCTCCAACGGGTGAAGCGCCAGCGGTCGGTGCGCACGGAGTCGCCGCGCGCCGCACCCCGGGTGACGAGGGTGAAGGCGGCGGCTTTTCCCGGCGCAGCGGGATCGTGCAGGAGCGGCCGGAGGCTCCGGCCGGCGAGATCGGGCGGTGGCGCGAGTCCGCACAAGTCGGCGACGGTCGGATAAAGGTCCACGAACTCGACGAGCCCGCGGGCGACGCCGGGCTTGAAGCCGGGAGCCGCGATCATGAGCGGCGCGCGGCAGGAGCGTTCGAAGAGGGTGTTCTTGTTCCACCAGGTGCGCTCGCCGAGGTGATAGCCGTGGTCGCCGAGAAACACGACGATCGTGCTCTCCCAGAGTCGGAGCCGGTCCAGCACGGCGAGCACGCGGCCGACCTGGGCGTCCATGTAGGACGTGCAGGCGTAGTAAGCGCGGAGAAACTCGCGCTGCTCCCGGTCGGTGAAGCCCGCGAAGGCGGCGCCCATTTCGCCGAAGCCGACGGCCAAGGGCGGGGCCGGGGTTTCGCCCGCCGACGGGCGGTGCAGGGCAAGGGAGTCCTCCGGATAGAGATCGAAGTATTTTCGCGGAGCGACGAAGGGGTCGTGCGGCTTCATGAAGCCGGCGCCGATGACCCACGGGCGGTCGCCGAGTCTTTCGATTTCGGCGCCGACGGCGCGGGCGATTTGTCCGTCGGGCTGGTCGTCGTCGCCGCCGTCCATCGCGCCCCAGTGGCACCAGCCGAGTTTTCCTTGGGAGAGATCGCGGCCGGCGAGTTTCTTTCGACCCAGCGGGGTCGCTTCGAAGGATTGCGCGGTGTGCCAGGAGCGCGGCAGGTCCATCCACTTCGCGCGCAGGGCCTCGTCGCGGCCGCCGCCGAGATGATAGATTTTCCCGAAGGCGGCGGCGTGGCGGCCGTCGTCCTTCAGCAGTTGGGGGAGCGTGACGACATCGGGCAGGCGATCGCGGAGGGGAGTGCGGTTGTCGGTGATGCCGGTTTGGTCGGGCCGCAGGCCCGTGAGGAAGGAACTGCGGCTGGGGTTGCAGACGGGGTATTGCACGTAGGCGCGATCGAAGCGGACGGCGCGGGCGGCGAGCCGATCGAGGTGCGGCGTTTTGACCACGGGATGCCCGTAGCAGCCCAGGGTATCGCGCAGGTCGTCGACGGCGATGAGGAGGACGTTGAGTTTCCGTCCGGGTTCGGCGGCGGCGAGGTGCAGGGCGCTACAGACTCCGAGCACGAGGAGGCGAAAGCGTGGAATCACAGGTGTAAGGGGATCGAAGGAGGGGCGGGTGATGCGGGAGCGGCGCGGAAGTGGACGACGGACTGACAATGGGTGAGTCGGCGGTGGACCTCGCCGTGGCGCGCCGAGGGCCGGAGACGGGTCGGCGGCGACGAGGCGAGGGCCGGTTCAGAATCGGACGCCGGCGGTGAGCTCGTAGGTGCGGGGGGCCTGGTAGATGCGCTGGAGGATGTGCGCGCGACCGCTGCCGTTGTCGACGGCGCTGGCCGGGTAGGGGTCATCGTCGTTCAGCAGGTTTCTCGCCCGGAGGGACACGGTCCAATTCAGGTTTCGGTCGAGCACGCGCTGGCGCCACGCGTAGCTCACGAAGGCATCCGTGACCAACGAGTCTTTGCCGCGAAACG